>PVBE012375959.1_pt1 | contig 33176 bp, 29 predicted proteins | sample 1631181 | NCBI WGS metagenome assembly PVBE01 (sample SAMN08397723, study PRJNA350692) | Marine metagenome, whole genome shotgun sequencing project. | isolation source: water | place: Pacific Ocean | collected 2012-04
AACAACCACAGTTGTTGCATGGCTGTCGTCAGCTCGTGCCGTGAGGTGTTGGGTTAAGTCCCGCAACGAGCGCAACCCTCGCCGTTAGTTGTATTTTTCTAGCGGGACCGCTGCGGATAACGCAGAGGAAGATGGGGACGACGTCAAGTCAGCGTGGCCCTTACGTCCAGGGCTACACACACGCTACAATGGCCGGTACAGCGGGTTTGCAACGTCGCGAGGCGAAGCTAATCCCTTAAAGCCGGCCCCAGTTCAGATTGCAGGCTGAAACTCGCCTGCATGAAGTCGGAGTTGCTAGTAACCGCAGGTCAGCACACTGCGGTGAATACGTTCTCGGGCCTTGTACACACCGCCCGTCACATCATGGGAGTGGGTAACACCTAAAATCAGTGCGCCAACCTTCGGGAGGCAGCTGCCTAGGGTGGGACTCGCGACTGGGATGAAGTCGTAACAAGGTAGCCGTAGCGGAAGCTGCGGCTGGATCACCTCCTTTCTAGGGAGTACTGCCCCGCCCGTCGGTACGGGATGGGGAAACTTCTAGGTCGATCGGATGCCGCGGACCTTCGGGTCAGTGGTGTCCGAGTCTGCCCAACTTGCTGACTTTCGCTCTCCAGCTGTTCAGGTGCCGGCCTCGCGGCCGCGCGCCCGTGCATGTCGCGCTGGGGATCCGGCTCAAGGGCCATTAGCTCAGCTGGTTAGAGCGCAGTCCTGATAAGACTGAGGTCCCTGGTTCGAGTCCAGGATGGCCCACCAGTCGTTTTTGTGGCTGGCCATCCGCCCCCGGTTCGTCCTCCAGGGGCCGTAGCTCAGCTGGGAGAGCGCCGCCCTTGCACGGCGGAGGTCAGGGGTTCGAGCCCCCTCGGCTCCACCACTGGCGGAACGACATGCCTGATTACCATGTATGTAATGGTGTTGGTGATTAGAGCGCGGTGGTCCCACCCGTTCCCATCCCGAACACGGTAGTGAAACGCCGCAGCGCCGACGATACTTGGGGGGCAACCCCCTGTGGAAAATAGGCCATTGCCAACCCATTCATGATCAACCCGTCTTCGGACGGGTTCTTCATTTCTCCCCGATGCCATGCAGCGGCCGCGGATGACGAGCGTGGGCATGGGCGCGGAATCAGGCGAAGCCGGGAAGAGTCGCGCAACGGATGGCGGCTCGGCTCGTGGCCGTGATAACATTCCGCCTGCAAAACCACAGGAAACGGAGACGCAGCCGCACGGCTGCAACAGAAAACAGCCCTTGACTACAGATCAAACGCAACAACCCACCATGGAAGAGCTCCTCGCAGAAGAGGGGCGCGATCTTATTGAGCTCGGTCGTGGCGATGTCGTGGAAGGCATCGTTGTCGGTCGCGAAGGCCCGTCGATCATCGTCGATGTCGGAGCGAAATCCGAGGGCGTCGTCACGCCCAACGAAATGCACTCACTCACACCTGACCAGCGTGATGCGATCCAAGTGGGTCATGCCATCCTCGTCTACGTTCTCCAGCCCGACAGCGAAGATGGCCAGATGATGCTGTCCGTCGACCGCGCGCGCGGGGAACAGGGCTGGCGCGAGCTGCAAGCGAAGTTCGAATCCGGCGACATCTTTGAAGCGATTGTGGCCGGCTTCAACAAAGGCGGGCTTCTGGTCAACGTGGAAGGCGTCAACGCCTTCGTCCCGCTCAGTCAGGTCATGGGTGCCGCGCCGGAGACCGAGACGTCCGGCGGCAACCTCAACGAATTCGTCGGACGCCCCCTTCGCCTCAAGGTCATCGAGATCAATCGCCGCCGCAACCGCGTCATCCTCTCGGAACGCGCCGCAATGCAAGAGTGGCGTGCGGAGCAGAAGGACCGGCTCCTGGCGGAACTCCGCGAGAGCGAAATCCGCCGCGGACACATCACCAGCATTCGCAGCTTTGGGGTCTTCGTGGACCTCGGCGGGGCCGACGGCCTGGTGCATCTCTCCGAACTCTCCTGGGAACGGGATATCAATCCGGAAGAGCAATTCAAGGTGGGCCAAGACGTGGATGTCTACGTCATGAAGGTCGACCAGGAATCGAAGAAGATCGGGCTCTCCATCCGCCGCGCGCGTCCCGAACAATGGGACGAAGTGGTCGCCGAGTACGAGGTGGGGCAGGTCGCGCCGGGGCAGGTCACCAAACTCGTCACCTTCGGTGCCTTTGTCCGCATCGACGGCCCGGTCGAAGGCCTCATCCACGTCTCGGAGCTTGTCGACCGCCGTATCACGCATCCGCGCGAAGTCGTCAACGAGAACGAAGTCGTCCCGGTCAAGATCGTGCGGATCGAACGCGACCGCCACCGGCTGGGACTCAGTCTCCGTCAAGCCCGGGTCGAAGCCGAACGAGACGGCTGGATTTTCAACGAAGACGGGGGGATCGCCTGGATTCCTCCCGCCGTCGCGGAGAAGTTCGGCGTCGAGCAGGCCGACGCTCCACCCCCGCCCCCGCCGGAGCCCGTTGCGCAAGGGGAACCCGCCGCCGAGGCTGGAGAGCCGAGTGCCGCCGCCACACCGGCGGAGGCCCGCCCGGCCCAGGTTCAAGAGAAGCCGCAGACCGCCATGGAAGCGGCGCTGGAGCGCGCCGGACTCTCCGGACAAGACCTCAGCGGCCACGACTCATAGCGGCTTGTTGAAGCCTGCCGCGATCGGCGAGTGCTCCTCGAATGGCATCTGTACCCGATGCGATGCACCGACGGTTAAATCGGACAAATCCTGCTGAGTTATCAGGATGATTCTTGTCATCCTACCTGCCCCCGATATGGACGCTCCTGGGGGCGCTTGATACGCTCGATCAGAACTGGAGAGCGCTATGGCTGACCGCTTTGATAAGTTCACGGAACGAGCCCGACGTGTCCTCACCCTGGCCCAGGAAGAGGCGCAACGGTTCAATCACAACTACATCGGCACGGAGCACCTTCTCTTGGGGCTTGTGCGCGAGGGAGACGGCGTGGCCGCGAAGGTCCTCGCCAATCTCGGCGTGGAACTCTCCAAGGTGCGCTCCGCGGTGGAGTTCATCATCGGCCGCGGCGACCGCGCCGTGCTTGGCGAGATCGGACTCACGCCCCGCGCGAAGAAGGTGATTGAGCTCGCCGTCGACGAAGCGCGGCGCCTCAACCACCACTACATCGGAACAGAACACCTGTTGCTTGGTCTTGTCCGCGAAGGCGAAGGGATCGCCGCCGGCGTTCTGGAGAGCCTCGGCGTCAACCTTGAGCGGGTCCGAGCGGAGACCACGCGGATCCTTTCGCAGACCCAGCCCCAAGGGGCCGGCGCCGGTCAACCCGCTGCTGCCGGAAGCGGTGCCCGACAGGCGACACGCACGCCCACCGTGGACACCCTTGGGATCGACCTGACAGCGGCGGCGCGCGCCGAATCCCTCGATCCCGTTGTTGGGCGTGAAAAAGAGATTCAGCGCGTCGTCCAGATTCTCTCGCGCCGCACCAAGAACAACCCCGTCCTCATTGGCGAGCCGGGCGTTGGCAAGACGGCGGTGGTCGAAGGACTGGCACAGCGCATTTCCAGTGGCGACGTGCCTGAGACGTTGCAAGGCAAACGATTGCTCACCCTGGATATTGGCTCGCTCGTCGCGGGCACGAAGTACCGCGGTGAGTTCGAGGAGCGACTCAAGAAGGTGATCGAGGAGATCAAATCGACGGGCAACTGCGTCCTCTTCATCGATGAGCTGCATATGCTGGTGGGCGCGGGAGCCGCTGAAGGCGCGGTGGACGCGGCAAACATTCTCAAGCCCTCCCTCGCGCGGGGCGAACTCCAAACGATCGGGGCCACCACCCTCGATGACTATCGCAAACACATCGAGCGCGACGCGGCGTTAGAGCGGCGCTTCCAGCCCATCGTCGTGGAACAGCCGAGCGTCGAAGAGACGGTCCAAATCCTCCGCGGCATCAGAGGCAAGTACGAAGAGCACCACAAGCTCGAAATCTCCGACGCGGCGCTCGAGTCCGCCGCTGAGATGTCGGATCGCTACATCTCCGACCGCGCCTTGCCAGATAAGGCCATCGATCTCATCGACGAATCTGCATCCCGAGTGCGCATCCGCCGCTCCTACACGCCGCCTAGCCTCAAGGAGGCGATGGTTGGCCTGGAGAGCATCCGCAAAGAGAAAGAGCAGGCGATCAACGCGCAGCAGTACGAATACGCTGCGGAGCTTCGTGATCGCGAGTTGAAGCTGCAGGAACGGATCGAAGAGCTTGAGAAGGATCTCGACGCTGAGCGATCCGACGATGAAGCGGTCGTCAACAGCGAAGATATCGCCGAGGTCGTCTCCATGTGGACCGGCATCCCGCTCGTCCAAATAGCGACCGAAGAATCTCAACGACTGCTGCACATGGAAGAGGCAATCCACGACCGCGTCATTGGGCAGGACGAGCCGATCAAGGCCCTTGCCAAGGCGGTTCGCCGCGCCCGGGCCGGACTCAAGGACCCGCGGCGTCCCATCGGGGTCTTCATGTTCCTCGGACCCACAGGCGTCGGCAAGACCGAGCTCGCGCGTGGTCTCGCGGAATTCATGTTCGGCTCAGACGAGAACATGATCCGACTCGATATGTCCGAATTCATGGAGCGACATACCGTCGCTCGCCTCGTGGGCGCACCTCCGGGCTACGTTGGCTACGACGACGGCGGCCAACTCACGGATACCGTTCGCCGCAAGAACTACTGCCTCATCTTGCTGGATGAGATTGAGAAGGCGCATCCGGACGTCTTCAATATGCTCTTGCAGATCTTCGACGATGGGCATCTCACCGATGCCAAGGGTCGCCAGGTGAGCTTTCGCAACACCATCATCATCATGACGTCCAACGTCGGGTCGAACCTGATTCGCAAGGAATCGGCCTTCGGATTTGCCGTCAAGTCTGAAGACGCGCAGACGGAGGCCCAGCAATACACGCGTATGAAGGACAAGGTGCTGGCGGAAACGAAGAACATCTTCCGACCGGAGTTCCTCAACCGCGTTGATTCCACGCTGGTTTTCCACACACTGACCCCAGCGCATATCCGCCAAATCGTGGATCTGATGCTCAAGGACATCGACAAGCAGATTGCCCTAAAGGGTTTCAGCCTTGAGGTTTCGGACAAGGCACGCGATTGGCTGGGCGAAAAGGGCTACGATCCGGTTTTCGGGGCTCGGCCGCTCCGCCGCGTCATCCAAGAGCGCTTGGAAGACTCACTATCCGAAGCACTTCTTCGTGACGAGTTCGACCCGGGCGACACCATTCATGTCGATGTCGTTTCCGAGAAGAACGAAGAAGGCGCGGAAGACGAGCGTCTCGACTACCGCCGTGTCTCCAAGGCTGAATCCGATGATGATTCGGACACCGGCGGGAATGACGAAGGCGGCGGGCAGGATCCCGATTCTGGACCGGGGGGATCATCCCCCACGGAAGAGCCCGTCGCGACGAGCTAGCGGAGCTCGCAGTGCCAGTACGAGAGCGGGGCGCCAACCGGCGCCCCGCTTCTGATTTCACCTGGGCTCGAATGCTAGCGACGGGTTTCGTCGCGGTGCAGGAGGACGCTCTGAATCAATCCCAGGGCCACGAACAGCACCAAGAGGGAGGAGTTTCCCACGCTGATGAACGGAAGAGGAATCCCCGTCACCGGGACCAGCCGGATGTTCACTCCAACGTTGATGAACGCTTGAACCGCGATCAAAGACACGATCCCGACGATGACCAACTGCCCCAATGAGTCAGTGGCGCGCGTCACGGCACGGAGCCCTCGGGCGAGGAGCAAGAGGAAGAGCGCGAACAGCGCCATCGCCCCCGCGAAGCCGAGTTCCTCGCCCAAGACACTGAAAATGAAATCCGTCGTCTGAGTTCGCAGAAAGTCGAGCTGGGTTTGCGTCCCCTGGGTGAGCCCCTTGCCCACAAGACCGCCCGCGCCGACTGACGTCTCTGCCTGGATCACGTTGAAGCCGGATCCCTGAGAGTCCTCCGTGGGATCGATGAACGCGGTGATGCGGTCGCGCTGATAATCTTGCACCCCCACGATCAGGCCCAGCGGCAGCAGAACTGTCACAACGGCGCCAAAGATCAAGAATTTCCGCATCGGGATGCCCGAGAATGCCGCCATGATTGCCCACAGCACGAGGAACACCACCGCCGATCCGGCGTCCGGTTCCACGAAGACCAGGAACGCGGGCACCACCGCAACCCCAAACGAGCCGAAGAACACCCGCCACTCGTCCATCCGATCGCGGCGATCGGCCAGATACTTCGCAAGCCCAATGATCGTCAGAAGCTTCGCAACCTCCGAGGCTTGCACGAGCGTGAATCCCAAGTCGAACCAGCGGCGGGATCCGAGCTGAGACGTCCCCACCACGAGCACGGCGAGCAGGATGATGATGCCCGCCCCATAGGCAAACCAGCCCAGCATCTCCAAATTGCGATAGTTCAAACGGGCCGTGATAAACATCAAAATCGCCCCAGCCACCGCCGCCCCAACGTGCCGCGCGACCGGTTCGCTGATCACGACTCCTTCCACGCCACGTGGCAGGGTCGCCGAATAGATCAAGAGGGCCCCATAGCCCGTCAAGGCCAGCGCCGCCACTAGCAGCAGGGGGTCGAAGTTCCGCCAGCGGGTCTCCGTCATGGCAAGCGCGTTTCTAGTCGCGCTTGAAGCGATTCAAACAGTCCTTCTGCGATGCCGGCAAGCTGAGGGAGTGCCGGTTCCGTCTCGTCGAATACGCCGTTGAGTTCCCCCCAGGCCTTGAAGATTTGGCCCCCGGCCTCGGCCGTCAGGAACCCGGCGCCCAGCTCATGGAACACGACCACGGCGATCTCCGGTTTCTCGAACGGGGCGAATCCGATGAACCAGCCGTGCGTGGGGAAGTTCCCGCGGAACAGCCGCTCGTCGCCGAACTCCGCCGTTCCTGTCTTGCCGGCGACCTGCATCTCGCGGAACCAGGCGTTCCCCGCCGAACCCCCCAAAACCGCCATCCCCATCCCCAGACGCAGCAGGCGCTGCGTCTCCTCACTCAGATTGAGCTGTGACTTCACCTCCGGCCGCAGCCGCTCCACGGTGTTGCCGTCCATATCCAGAATCTCGTTCACGACGCGAGGCTCGTAAACGGTCCCCCCGTTCGCCAGCGCAGCGGTCGCCATCACCATCTGCAACGGCGTCACCGCGAGAAAGCCCTGGCCGACCCCGAGGTTGTATGAATCGCCTTGCCCCCAGGCCTCACCGAAGGTATCGAGTTTCCACTGTGCGTCGGGCACGAATCCGGGGGCCTCGCCGGCCAAGTCGATGCCCGAGACGCTGTCGAGTCCGAATGCCCGGGCCCACGTGGCCAGCCGTTCCGAGCCCAACCCCGTGAAGTCTTGCTCCCCGCCGACGATCCCCGCAGCTCGCAGACGCTCCTGCTCCGCCAGCCCCTCAGGCGTGAGGAGCTCAGGCGCAATCTCGCGGCGGAACGGAGAGCCCCCCGCGAGATGCCAGAAGTAGATGTTGCTGGAATTCGCCAAGCCGCTGACGAAGTCGAACGTCCCGCTCACCGTATCCCGGAACTGGTAGGTGATGCGCGGGTCCACCTCATTCTGAATCTCGATCAAGCCTTCAGAAACGATCCGCTGCTCGGCGGTGATCAATCCCTCCTCCAACGCCGCGACGCCCGTGACGACCTTGAAGGTCGAGCCTGAGGGGAACTGATCGGCGATGACATGGTTCACCAGCGGGCGCCCCTCGTCGGAAAGAATCGCCTCAAGCTGATCCTCTTCGATCTCCCCAGAGAAGATGTTGTTGTCGAACGTCGGGACCGAGACGATTGAGAGGATGTCGCCGGTGTGAACGTCCACCACAACCGCCGCGGCGAAGAGGGACCCCCCCATCGATTCCAACAGGATCTCTTGCACCCGCGCCTGCAGCGGGAGATCAATCGTGAGCTTGATGCCTTGGCCCGGCGTCGGATCCTCGGCCACCAACTCGCGGATCTCCCGACCGCTCGCATCCACTTCTACCTGGCGCCTTCCGGGGACTCCGCGCAAGCGCGATTCATACCAGGCTTCAACACCCGTTTGACCGATCTGGTCCGAGAGCCGATAGCGGTCCGACTGCAGGTCGTCGAATTCTTCGCGCGTGATCGGACCGATATAGCCCAATACATGGGACAGCGAGCCGTCGTTGTCATAGAGCCGTTTGGCGACCGTCTCGATCTGCACGCCCGGCAGGGACGCACTCCGCGCGGAAACCGCGAAGACGAGCTGCTGATCCGCGTCTCCCTCCAAGACCACGGGCAGGAACGGATCGATGCTTCGGCGGCCCTCCAGCACCGCCGCCTCGATCTCGAACTGCGGGACGTTCAGCAGATCGGAAAGGGTCTCCGCCACCTCTCGTTCCGCCCCCTCAGGCACGTCCGCCGGGACGATCGTGATGGCAAATGCCGGGATGTTCTCGACGAGCGGAATCCCGTTCCGATCGAGGATCAAACCTCTCACCGGGGGCGTGTCGATCGTATGGATCCGATTGATCGTGGCGCGGGTGTCGAACTTTTCATGATTGAAGATTTGGAGCCGGACCAACTGGATCGTGAGGACACCGAATAGCAAGACCACGAAGAAGCCCAGCAGCCAGACCTTCACCCGCAGCGCGCCCTCATCGCCGATGGGTGGTCCAGACATGACTGGGCGGCGGCGGTCGGAGAAGAGGCCCATCAGATGACCCGCGGCTGCGGCCGCGACGTGGGAAGCCGAACCAGCCAATACACGATCAGCCCGATGAGTACGTTCACGACGACGCTCGGGACCATCCGATCAGTCAAGGCGCTCACCCAGGCGATACGAGATCCGGCAACCACCACCGCCACCGCGAGCGCCGTGAAATGCAGGAGCGTTGCGACAATCACGATGGCGAGCGTCCAGAAGTATTCCGTGCGGAGCGCCATGCGAGCCCCGCTGGAGACCACGCCCTTCAGGGCCGCCAGAAGCACGATCGGCGCGAACGCGGCAATCGATTCAGCGGTGCCCTGGAAACTCAGGAGCCCGATCAGCAACCCCGCCAGCGGTACGAGCACCAACGACTCCGCCTCCACGCGGACTACCGCCCAACAGCACAGCATCACGAGAAGGATGTTTGGAGCGACGCCCAGAATCTCGAACGCCGGCACGGCTGATGTCTGCAGCAGGACAAGGAGGAGAAGTCCGAGGACGAGGAATCCCCACTTCATGGCGTCAGATCCTGATCGGCTTCCACATCCTGACCCAGCAGCTCCTCCTCGCTGGGAGGCTGAATGGGCTCCGGACGGAACGTCACCTGAACGAGTACCGACTCCAGTTGATCGAGCGGCGCGATCGGGCGCAGGCGGATGCGCTTGAACACCTCTTGCGCCGAGCCTTCTGCTGAGGCCACCCGACCAACGGGGATTCCGCTGGGGAGCAGCCCCCCGAAGCCGGAGGTCACGAACAGATGGCCGGGCTGCACATCGGTTGTCTGCGAGATGAATTCCACATCGAGATTGCCCAGAGTGTCTCCGGTAATCACCCCTTCCGTGCGCGACTGTTGATGGAGGCCGCGCAGGCTGCTGTCCGGATCGGTAATCAATCGCACGAACGACGAATTGCTCCGCGTCACCACGATGACGCCCACAAGACTCCCTCCCGGGGCGAGCACTGGCATCCCCTCCTCGACGCCGTCACCACTGCCCTTGTTGATCCCGATGATCTGCCGCAACCCCGTCAGATCCCGAGTAATCAGTTCAGCAGTGACGAAGGTCTCCTCGGGGTTCGCTTGGAGGAGGTCCACGAGGGCCTCGCGATTGCGCAACGCGATCTGCTCCTCCCCCAGGCGCGCGATCTCCGTCTCCAACTGTTCCACGCGATTGCGCAGCGCCCGGTTCTCGTCGTCCACACGGTCGAAATCGTCAATGTTCCGAACCAGATTGGCGACGGGTTCGGCCCCTTGCCGGAAGGCGCGTTGGACCGGGCCAAACACCGCCGACGCCGCATCTTCCAGAGGCGAGATCGCCCCGGTGGCGCCCAACGCCGCCAAGACGAGGATCAAAAGGAAGACCCCCGTCAGCCACTGCCCCAGCCGGGTAGTGAGAAGTGCCATGCGTCGATGCTACCGGCGGCCTCGCCAGACCGTCATTTGGGAGCGAATCTTGGTCAGCATTTCTGCCTCCTCCAGGACCTCCGCGCAGCCCCGCACCACCGAAGTGAGCGGATCTTCCGCGACATAGACCGGGAACCGCGTCTCTTGCGAGATTCGCCGGTCTAGTCCTGCTAAGAGAGCTCCGCCGCCCGCCAGCGCGATGCCCTGGTTCATAAGGTCGGCCACCAACTCCGGTGGCGTGATCTCGATCGTCTGTCGGACCCCTTCGACGATCGCTCCAACGGAGCCACTCAACGCGTCACGCAGCTCCACGCTGCTGATCTCCACGCTCTTGGGCAGGCCCGTCGCCAGGTCGCGCCCCCGCAGGACCACGGGTTTCTCGCGCTCCAGCGCGAAGGCGCTTCCTGCCTCAATCTTAATCTCTTCCGCGGTCCGCTCGCCAATCAACATGTTATGGACGTGACGCGCGTAGGCGATGATGTCCTGATCGATCTCGTCTCCCGCCACCCGCGTCGACGTGGAAACGACGATTCCCCCCAGGGCGCACACGGCGACCTCCGTCGTGCCGCCCCCGATGTCGACGATCATCGTTCCACTGGCGTCCATAATCGGCAGTCCCGCGCCGATTGCGGCCGCCAGGGGCTCCTCAATCAGGAAGGCTTCGCGGGCGCCGGCCTGGATCGTCGCGTCGTAGATGGCGCGCTTCTCCACCTCCGTCACCCCGCTCGGCATGCCGATGACGACGCGGGGCCGGGGGAAGCCGAGTCCGAGCCGTTCATGCACGGCCCGGATGAAGTACTGCAGCATCCGCTCCGTGACGTCGAAGTCCGAGATCACGCCATCTTTGAGCGGTCGAACGGCCACGATGTTGGCGGGCGTCCGCCCCACCATGCGCTTCGCCTCGGCACCGATCGCGAGGATTGTCTTGGTGTTGCGGTCGATCGCCACGACCGACGGTTCGTTGATCACGATGCCGCGACCCTTGACGGTCACCAAGGTATTCGCGGTCCCAAGATCGATGCCGATATCGTGGGAGAAGTGGCCAAAGACCCAGGCAAGCGGATTCAGGCGCATTGAGGTTCTTCCTGGCCAAGCAGATTGCTGACGTGTCCGAAGAACGCCGTCTCTACTAGCCTAGCGGTCCGTCGCTGGGTCCAACGGCCTATCTGTCGCTCCGGATCCGGGATGGCCGGGGCACACTATAAATCCGCTTTCTCACAGCGGAAAGCTTGGAGCGGGCCGAGAAATGGTCCCTTGTTGGGGGGTTTACGCCGCCTTCATGCGTCGAATGCCAGCTCCGTCGCTGCCGACGCTCTTTCGACGGGCTGGTTACCGTCCCTTGAACACCGGGTCGCGCTTCTCCAAGAAGGAGTTGCGGCCCTCCGCCACGTCCTCCGTGTTGTGGGTGATCCGCTGGAGGTACTCTTCATGCTCGATCTGGACCTCAAGGGACTTGTCGAACGACTCGTGCGCGAGACGCTTCATCAGCTCAATCGCCACAGACGGCCCCGTCGCGATCTCGGTCGCGAGAGCCGTGACGCGCTCATCGAGTTCATCCGCGGGTACCACTTCGCTGACCAGGCCGGTCTGTAGTGCTTCCGCCGCCGGCACCATCTTGCCCGTGTAGAGCATCTTCAGCGCGTTCTCCATCCCCACCAACCGCGGCAAGAACCATGTCGACCCCGTATCCGCGACGATCGCCCGCTTCACGAAGATGGCGCTGAACCGTGCCTTCTCGGACGCGATCCGGATGTCGCAGGCGAGCGCGAGGGAGAGGCCCGCGCCAACTGAAACGCCGTTCACCGCGGCGATCGTGGGCTTGCGACAGTGGTGAATCTGCGCACAGCTCAGATAGCGCGATCGCATCTGCTCGTCGCGGCCGTCGAAGGGCCGGGGCTCCCACTCCGACTCCGGTCGAGTATCGGTCAGGTCCGTCCCGGCCGAAAACCCGCGGCCGGCCCCAGTGATCACTACGACTTTCGTCGCGTCGTCATCTTCGGCTTCCGCGATCGCCCGCTCGATCTCAGCCCAGGTGCTCCACGACATCGCATTCAGCTTCTCGGGCTTGTTCAGAGTGATTCGCCCGATGCCATCTTCCACCTGATAGATGATGTCCGTGTACGACATGTGCGTCCTCGCTTTGCCTGGGGGCCTGCTTACTGAGAGCTCGCCGAAGAGCCTAGCTCGCGGCGGACGCGGGGTCGATACCGTACTCATGGAGGAGGGCCAGCAGAGCGGTCTCGTCCCAGATCGGCGCGCCGGCCTTCTCAGCCTTGGCGATCTTGCTGCCGGGATCCGCTCCCGCGATGACGGCCGTCGTCTTCTTGCTCACCCCGGATCCCACCTTCGCCCCCAACTGCTTCAGCGCGTCTTCCACCTGGTTCCGCGTCATCTGCTCCAAGCGTCCCGTCACAACATACTGCTGTCCCGCCAAGGGACCCTCGCGCGCCGCGCCCGCCTCCACGGCCAGCCGGACCCCGGCCGCTTGCAGCTTCTCGATGATCTTCTGGTTCCGGGCTTCCCGGAACCAGACCGCCACGCTCTCAGCGATGATCGGGCCCACCCCCGCGATCTCGGCGATCTCGTCTTCCGCCGCCTGGCGCAGGGCATCGATGTTTCCAAAGTGCTGGGCGAGCAGCGCCGCGACTTCGAAGCCCACATGGCGGATCCCCAGACCGAACAGGACCGCGGAGAAGGGCCTCTCCTTGCTCGCCTTGATCGCCGCGAGCAGATTGTCGACGCGCTTTTCTCCCATCCGCTCCATCGACAACAGCGCCTCCCTCTGTTCCGACCGATCCATGAGTGAGTAGATGTCCGCGGCATCCTCGATCATCCCGGCTTGGAACAGGGCGGAGACCAGCTTCTCCCCGAGCCCCTCGATATCCAGCGCCCCTCGACTCACGAAGTGGTCGACGGTCCGGATGACGACGGCGGGACAGACAGGGTTTGGACAGAAGGTCTTCGCTTCGCCCTGCAAGCGCACCGCTTCCGTGCCGCAGACGGGGCATTCCCGATCCAACACATATGGGGCGCCGCGGTCTCTTCCCGGAATCCCGGCGGGCCCAACGACCTGCGGGATGACTTCCCCGGCCCGGCGAACGATCACCATGTCGCCCTCGCGGATGTCCTTGCGTCGGATGTCGTCCTCGTTGTGCAGCGTGGCCTGACGGACCTCGACCCCGCCGACGCGCACTGGATCTAGCACGGCAAAGGGGTTCAGCGCTCCGGTCCGGCCCACGCTAATGGCGATACGCTCCAGGCGCGTTGTCGCCTCCTGCGGCGGGAACTTGTAGGCCGTTGCCCAACGCGGATCCCGACCGACGACCCCCAGCTGGCGCTGCACGCCGAAGTCGTTGATCTTGACCACGACCCCATCGATATCGAAGTCCAAGGTGTCGCGGTGGTGGACCCAGCCCTCGCAGGCCACCACACAGTCCTCAATGCCCGCCTGCAGCTCCGTGTGAGGCGCCGTGGGCAATCCGAGCTCCCCCAGCCACTGCAACGTTTCCCACTGGCTGTCCGGCGTTGTGCCTTCGCTCCAGCCCAACTGATAGACGGCGATCTGCAGGGGCCGACCACGCGTGATTTCCGGATCCTTTTGCCGAATCGCGCCCGCCGCAGCGTTGCGTGGGTTCGCGAACAGCCGCTTCCTGGCCTTGCCCGCGGTCGTCCGCGCGAGATTCTCCTCCTCGATCGACTGATTCAGTGCCTCGAAGCCAGTCTTGGGCATGTACACCTCGCCCCGCACCTCAAACCGGGTTGGCGGTGAGCCGCTGAGGCGATGAGGTAATGACGGGATCGTGAGGACGTTCGGCGTCACGTTCTCACCGTGGCGACCGTCTCCCCGCGTCGCCGCTTGCACGAGCTGGCCATCGGCATACACCAGCGACATCGCCAGTCCGTCGATCTTGGGCTCCGTCACCATCGCGAAGTCCTCGAGATTGGCGAGATCGTAGGCCCGGCGATGCCACTCCCGCAGACCGTCCCCGTCGAAGACGTTGCCAAGCGACAGCATCGCCTCGCGATGCTCCACGACGTCGAAGGTCGTCTCGGGGGGAGCGCCGACCTGCTGCGTGGGACTGTCGGATGTCTGGAACTGCGGGTAGCGGTCCTCAATCCCTTTCAGCTCGTGAAACAGCGCATCCCACTCGGCGTCGCTGATCTCGGGCGAATCCGCGCCGTAGTACTTCCGGTTGTGATAGCGGATCAGGGCCCGCAGCTCCTCGGCCCGATTGCGACGTTCGAGCGCCTCGGCATCACCGAGATCGGCGTGCGGCGTTGGGGCGGTAGCAGCGGAACGAGATCGACGCGCCATCGCATCAGTATAGGAGGACGCTGCTGTATGCCCGGAGGGGTGCCATCGGTAACACGGAGGGATCCCGAGCCGTGATATTCTGGCCGTCTCATGACTGACCCAAAACGCGGTACTGTCGTCGTCCTCGACTACGGGGCGGGTAACCTCCGATCCGTGGTACGCGCGGTGGAATATGTCGCGCCCGGCGTTTGCCGCGAGAACGGCGATCCGATCAGCGTCGAGGTCACGGATGACTACCGGGCCTTCGATACGGCTCAGGCCGTCGTCCTCCCCGGCGTCGGCGCCGCCGAAGACACGATGGCCAACCTCGTGGCTCGGGGACTGACGGAGCCGATCAGGGAGTACATCCGCAGCGGCCGGCCATTTCTTGGCGTCTGCATGGGGCTCCATGCCTTGATGACGGTCTCCGAGGAAGGGGGCGAGCACCCCTGCCTGGACACCATGCCCGGGCGTGCCGTGCGTCTGCCAGACGGACTCAAAGTGCCGCACATGGGCTGGAACGCCCTCAACATGACGCGCCCCAGTCCGGTCCTTGATGGCATCCCGGAAGGGGCGTACGTCTACTTCGTGCACTCCTATCACTGCATCCCCGATGATCCCAGCGTCATCCTGGCGACCGCCGACTACGGCCAGGCAATCACCGCGATGGTCGAGAAAGACAACGTCGTGGCCACCCAGTTCCACCCTGAAAAGAGTGGCGCGCACGGTCTCCGTCTCTATCGCAACTTCCTTCATAGCGCCGTGCGCGACAAAGCACCGGCGTAGCGGGATCAGGACTCAACCCATGCAGATAATCCCCGCCATCGACATCCGGGGCGGCCGATGCGTCCGCCTTCGTCAGGGCGACTACAGCGCTGAGACCATCTTCGACGAGGACCCAGTGGCCGCCGCCCAACGCTGGGTCGATGCAGGAGCGCAGCGCCTCCACGTCGTCGATCTTGATGGCGCCAGAGACGGCGCGCCCGCCAACTTCGATCTCGTGGTGGCCATCGCTCAGCTTGGCCCCGCCGTCCAAACAGGAGGCGGCATCCGCGACGCCGCGACAGTGCGCCGCTACCTCGAGGCCGGGCTGGACCGCGTCGCGTTGGGCACGGTGGCGGTTCGTGACGCCGGTCTTGTGGAGTCGCTGGCGGCGGCGTACGGCGACGCGATCATTGTCTCGCTGGATGCTCGGGACGGACGCGTGGCGACCGATGGATGGACCGAGACGAGCGACATCGAGGCCACGGATCTGGCGATTCGGCTGGTGGCGTCCGGCGTGCACCGCTTCGTCTACACCGACATCAATCGCGACGGCATGATGGACGAGCCCAATTATGAGAGCGTGCAGCGGATGGTGGAGGAGGCTGGCGTGCCCGTCGTCGCCGCCGGCGGTGTCGCCGACAAGAGTCACATCAGGCCCCTCGCCGCGACCGGCGCGGAGGCCGTGATCGTCGGCAGGGCCCTCTACGATGGCCGCCTCGACCTCCAGGACGCCTTTAACGAAGCGGAGCGAGCAGGATGAGCCTGACCAAGCGCGTCATTGCCTGCTTCGACGTGGCAAACGGCCGGGTCGTCAAGGGCATCTCCTTCGTCGAACTCCGCGATGCCGGCGACCCAGTAGAGCTGGCAGGCGTCTACGACCGAGAGGGCGTCGATGAGTTGGTATTTCTCGACATAACGGCATCACACGAGGAGCGCCAGACTGTCGTCGATATGGTTCGACGCACTGCCGATCAGATCTTCATCCCCTTCACTGTGGGTGGTGGAATTCGCAGCGTCGAAGACATGCGGCTCATGCTCGAATCCGGCGCGGACAAGGTCTCCATCAATACCTCCGCGATCGAGAACCCGGAGCTGATTTCCCAAGGCGCGCACCGGTTCGGGAATCAGTGCATCGTCGTCGCGATTGACGCCAAGGGTCGTGGGGATGGCACCTATGAGGTCTACACCCATGGCGGGCGTCGGCCCACCGGCCTCGACGCCGTGGAGTGGGCACAGGAAGCGGTGCGGCGTGGCGCGGGCGAGCTGCTCGTGACCTCCATGGATACCGACGGGCACCAAGACGGCTTCGACGTTGGCATGCTGCGCGCCATCTCCGATTCGGTCACCGTGCCCGTGATCGCGAGCGGTGGGGCGGGGAACGCCCAACACATGATCGAGGGCATCACCATCGGTCACGCCGACGCGGTGCTGGCCGCGAGTATTTTCCACTTCGGCACGTGCCGGATCGGTGAAGTCAAGGCAGCGATGGATGCGGCCGGAGTGCCCGTCCGATTGGAGCATCCGCAATATGACGACTGAGCGAGCGATGCCAGAGATCCCCGAACTCAAGTACGACGACAAGGGCTTGATCGCTGCTGTCGTCCAGGATGATGCCAACAACGAAATCCTCATGGTTGGCTATATGAACGCCGAGTCCTTACGCATGACCCTCGAAAAGGGGCTCGTCACGTTTTGGAGTCGTAGCCGGCAGGAATACTGGACGAAGGGCGAGACGAGTGGCAACTTTCTCAAGCTGGTCTCGGTCCACAAGGATTGTGATGTGGACGCGCTCCTCGTTCGCGCCGAGCCTCGCGGGCCGGTCTGTCACACTGGCGAGCGGTCGTGCTTCTACCGGGAATTGATGGAGGAGTAGCCCCGCCGCCGGGAGGTGGACTCAGCCGTTCGCTGCGAGGGGCTGAGTGGACGCTGATGCCGCGCGTCCCTCTTCTTGCGCGACCGCCTCTCGCATCGCGGTGATCGCGATCTCGATCTGATCGTCCTCGGGTTCACGTGTCGTCAACGCCTGCAGCCAGAGGTTTGGTGCAAAGAGCCAACCGACCAGGCGCCGGTGTCGATACTTTCCGCCCGCCCGAATCGCCTCGTACGCCAAGGCGGCCACCACGGGGACCAGCACGATCCGGCTGGTGATGTGCCACCACAGCGGCGGGCTGCCGAGGGCGGTGAACAAGATGATGGCGGTGACCGCGACGACCAAGAGAAACGAGGTGCCGCAACGGGGGTGAGCGCGGCTGAATGGCCGAATGTTTTCGACCGTCAGCTCTTGCCCCGCCTCCCAGGCGGCGATCGTCTTGTGCTCGGCCCCGTGATACTCGAAGACCCGGCGGATGTCGGGCATCTTGCCGATCAGCCAGAGATAGCCGAGCAGCAGACCCAATCGCACGAACCCCTCCAACACGACGGCGAGAATCTCGGGATTGAGATCATCCTTCAGCCAGCGCGTCGCGAAGATCGGGGCCAAGAAGAAGACGCCGATCGCGAAGCCGAAGGCGATCAGTAGGGTGATCCCACCCAGCAGGCCGATCCCCGAGTCTTCCTCGTCGCCCTCTTCCGCCAGCGCCACGTTCTGCGCGAACATCAGAGCCCAGACGCCCAAGTGCATCGTCTCGGCGAGTGTGATCACGCCGCGCAGGAGCGGGAACCGCGCTGCCCAGCCCGTGTAGGTCTTGGTCAGCTCTTTGCTTTGTTGCGTGATCGTCGTGTCCGGCCGCCGGCAGACGACGGTCGCATGGCGAGGGCCGCGGATCATCACGCCTTCAATGACCGCTTGGCCACCGTAGCCTTGCCGTTGGGACTCAGCCTGTTTTCGCAGGGACATGACTCAAGGATACCTATTCGCCGGGGTCCGCGGATTGGCGCTCGGAAAAACAGAGCGGGTCCCCATCCAGGGACCCGCCACGATGCATTCCAGGAAGATGAGCGCTACTCGCCCTCGCCCTTGGGCATGTTGTAGCGCTGACGGAAGCGCTCCACGCGCCCCGCCGTGTCCACGATGCGCTGTTCTCCCGTGTAGAACGGGTGGCAATCGCTGCAGATCTCAATTCGCAGGTCCGCCTTGGTCGATTTGGTCTCCCACGAGTTACCGCAGCCACAGTGGACCGTGGCCGTGTCGTAGTCGGGGTGAATATCTGTTTTCATGGTCCTACCTCCACCGTCTCAAAGCCGCGCGTTGTCGCTAGGCGCCCGCCGCCACCTCGACGGGAATAATGCTGACCTTCTTCCGACGTCCCTTGGCATGCGGACTGAACTTGACCACGCCATCAGCCAAGGCGAACAGCGTGTGGTCCCGACCGATCCCCACATTCGGGCCGGCGTGAAACCGCGTCCCACGCTGCCGGACGATAATGTTGCCGGGCTCCACGAGCTGACCGTCGTAGAGCTTCACGCCGAGCCGTTGGGAGTTGCTATCGCGGCCGTTCCGGGAGGACCCGACGCCCTTCTTATGAGCCATGGTCTAGCTCCCCTCGTCTTCGGCATCAGCTTCGTCGCTGTCGCCGCCGTCACTGTTGCCGCCGTCACTGTTGTCGTCTTCGCTCGCCTCGTCGTTGGTCGCCGCTTCCCCAGCATCAAGCCCTGCTTCGTCCCCGTCATCGTCGACCGACTCGTCCACCGCGACGAGTTCATCCACCGCCGCTTCGACTTCGTCCTCCGCTACCGACTCCTCCGCCACGACCTCTACGGGCCGTTCCTTTTTCTCGTGCTTGTACGAGGTGCCGTCCGGCCCCACGAGCTCTTCAACCCGCAGGTCGGTGTGGTGCTGGCGATGCCCGCGTAGTTTGCGGTAGCGAACCTTGGACTTGTACTTGAAGACGTTGATCTTTTTGCCACGCCCCTGTTGCACGATTGAGGCGACGACTCGCGCGTTCTCCACACAAGGAGTGCCCACGTCGAGCGACCCCTCGGAGCTGAACATCAACACTTCGCTGAGCTCGACAGTGTCGCCGACATCTCCGGTGAGACGATCGACGCGGACTTGATGTCCAGGCTCAACGCGATATTGCTTCCCGCCGGTGCGGATGACGGCGTACATCTTGACTATCCAAACAGTTATTGAGGATTCGGTACGTTTCAGCCTAGGAGTGGCCTGCGCGGGAGGTCAAGCCAACGGGCTTGCGCCTCCAAGAATGGCGGAAAGGTCACTCCTTGACTTCGAAGTTGCTGCGATCACCGCCCCAGACGAGGCCCGGCTTCGGGGGCATGACGGGTTCGCGACCTCGATCCTCGCCTCCGCCGCTCGCTGGAGGCGGCGAAGCGGGTGGCTCGGAACGCGGGGGCGCTGTCGCCGTTGGGACCGGTTCCGGCGAGCCGGGTTCCCAGGCGAAGACCTCGCGTAGCTGGTCAGGATCGAGAGTCTCGTCTTCCATGAGCCGTTTCGCGAGATAATCCAAACGTTCGCGGTTTTCGGCGAGAATGTTCCGGGCCTGGTCGCGCGCCCGATCGATGAGCTCATGAATCTCGCCGTCGATCTGCTCCGCGACTTTCTCAGAGTAGTCGCGCTGCTCGCTGACTTCCTTGCCCAGGAAGACCAGCGACTCCTTCTTTCCGAAGGTGCGCGGCCCCAATTTCTCGCTCATCCCCCACTGCGTAATCATGCTGCGGGCGATCTGAGTCGCTTTCGAGAGGTCGTCGTGGGCGCCCGTGGTCATTTCACCAAATACCAACTCCTCGGCTGAATAGCCGCCCAGCGCGGATGCCATGAATCCTTTCCAGTGCGACCGACTGGCCAAGCGTTGTTCTTCGTCGGGCAAATACTTGGTGTATCCGCCGGCCATGCCGCGGGGGATGATCGTGATCTTGTGAACCGGATCGTGTCCGGGAGTCATCGCCGCCACCAAGGCGTGACCCGCCTCGTGGTAGGCCACAATCTCTTTTTCGCGACCCGTCAGTACCCGGCTCTTGCGTTCGGGTCCCACCAAGACACGATCGACCGCCTCTTCCAGCTCGGAGTTGTAGATCTTCTTCTTGTTGCGGCGGGCCGCCAGGATCGCCGCCTCGTTGAGCAGATTCGCCAGATCAGCCCCGGAGAACCCCGGCGTCTCCTTCGCCACGGTGCCCAGGTCCACATCCTCGGCCAGAGGCTTGCCCTGTTTGTGCACGTTGAGAATCGCCTCGCGACCACGGACGTCCGGTGCATCCAAGACAACCTGGCGGTCGAAACGACCTGGACTCATCAGTGCGGGGTCCAGGATGTCGGGGCGGTTCGTCGCCGCGATCACGATGACGTTCGTGGCGGTGTCGAACCCGTCCATTTCCACGAGGATCTGGTTCAGCGTTTGTTCACGTTCGTCGTGACTGCCACCCAGTCCCGCTCCGCGCTGGCGCCCGACGGCGTCAATCTCGTCAATGAAGATGATGCAGGGCGCGTTCTTCTTCGCTTGCTCGAACAGATCGCGCACCCGGCTGGCGCCGACCCCGACGAACATCTCGACGAATTCGGAGCCAGAAATGCTGAAGAACGGCACGCCGGCTTCACCGGCCACGGCCCGCGAAATCAGCGTCTTGCCGGTCCCGGGCGGACCCACCAGCAAGACGCCACCGGGAATCTTGGCGCCGAGCGCCGCGAAGCGCTCCGAGAACTTGAGGAATTCCACGACCTCTTGCAGTTCTTCTTTGGCCTCCTCCGCGCCGGCCACGTCGTTGAAGGTGACCGTGGGGCGATTCGCCGTCACCATCCGGGCCTTGCTCTTGCCAAAGGACATCGCTTGGCTACTGGACCCTTGGGCCTGCCGCAGGATGAAGATAATCAAGCCACCGAAGATGATCAGCGGCAGGAAATTGATCAGAATTCCGAAGAAGCTGCCGACCCCGCCACCACTCTTCGCCTCTGTCTGGGGGAAGCCCGCCTCCGAGACATCCACGCCCTCACGATCGAGGAATTCGAAGAAATCGATTTCACCGGGGATCCGCGCCTTGAACGCGCGCCCGTCGTTGTACTCGAGCTTGACGTTGGATCCATCGATTTCGACGCGGTCAATCTGAGATTTCTGGGTACGCAGTCGCTCCAGCAAGCTCTCTGTGCCACCAACCAGCGGCACATCCTCCGAGCTACTTCCGCCGGAGAACAACATAAATGCCGCGATAAGCAGCACCACCAACAGCACCAGGTAGATCAGGGAGTTCTTTGCCCAACGTGATCCGCCCACGGCAGCTCACTTTCATGTCGGTCTGTTCGCCGTCCCCTCACGGTGGCCGATTAGAGATCCAATCGGGACGAAGGAAGGCTAGGCCCACTATAGCAGGGCAAGAGCGCTGCTTTCGGGGAGTGAGCGTCGCCCGAGTGTCACCGGATCAGTGTCTTGCTGATACCAGGGCTTACGCGCGACCTCATCCATAATTACGCCACGATCCTGTCAAGAGATGCCACGGCGGGCTAGGATCCGACAAATCGATCACCTGATTGGACAGATCCGTCACATGGTCGACTCTGCTCCCGTCGTGGCGGTGCCATCCGAGGCACGTCTCCTCGACGTTCCCGCCAAGCTGACGCTTCGCCCCTTGCCCCGGTCGCGCGGCAACCGCCCCACCCGCACCGCGGAACTCGATTTATGGCGCCAAGGGATCCGGCTGGTGGCGGGCATCGACGAGGTGGGCCGCGGCGCCCTGGCAGGCCCGGTGGTCTCCGCCGCTGTCGCACTGGAACCGCGCGCGCGCCCACGCTGGCTCCGCGACGTTCGGGACAGCAAGGCCCTCACCCCGCGCCAGCGCAGCCGCCTTGCCCCCCTCATCAAGGCGACCGTGGCGGACTGGGGAGTGGGATGGGCGTCGCACCAGGAGATCGATCGCCACGGGATCGCCCAAGCGACCCGCCTCTCGATGCATCGCGCGCTGGGCGCGCTGCGGGATGTCCCCGAGTTCGTGCTCGTCGATGGCACCGATCGCCACGACTTTCCCTGTCGCTTCGAGGCCATCAAGAAGGGCGACGCCCGGGTGACAAGCATCGCGGCCGCATCCGTCGTCGCCAAAGTTGCCCGTGACGCTTGGATGGAAGCGATCTCCGGTCGCCATCCCCAGTTCGATTTTCGATCCAACAAGGGATACTCCAGCGCGGCTCATCTCAGATCCCTGATGAGCGGCGGCCCGTGCACGGAACACCGCCGCTCGTTCGCACCCGTTCGCCAAGCAGCCGGGGATGCGCCCCGCGAGATCGGACTTCCGCTCGGTCTCTAAGAATGTTGGTACCCGTTCGGGCGGAGGCCCAGATGGATCGCAGGACGCTGGGCCGGGCCGGGGAGCGCCTGGCAGCGGCGCACCTCAAGGTGAAGGGCAACGAGATCCTTGAACGCAACGTCTATACGGCGCGGGGGGAACTCGACCTGATCGCGCGATCGCCCGAGGGGGTGATCGTGTTCGTTGAAGTCCGCACCCGCCGCGGCGCTCACGCGGCGGAAGAGGCCGCCGCATCCGTCGACATGCGCAAGCAGCGGCGCCTGCATGAGTTGGCCGCCACCTACCTAGCGGAGCACGCACCCCACGCCGAGGCGCGGATCGATGTGATCACGGTGGCGGTCGAGCGCGACGGCCGCGTTGCGGACGTGACGCACTACGAGAACGCCGTCGACGGCGAGTAGTCTCTCGAAGCCCCGTCCCGGGCCTGTGCCAGGCCGTCTGATCGCGTACGATCGTTGCAACACGGCTCAAGCGCTCTGAGGCGCGGGGCCCCACGTCGCAGCCGCCCCTCGCGGGCGATCAGGACGGAATGAGTCCACGATGCCGATCTACGAGTACCGCTGCGACGACTGCCAGCGTGTCACGGAGGCGTTTCACCGCGACCTCAACAAAGCCAAGAAGCCCAACTGCGAGCACTGCGACAGCGTCCAGACAACTCGGGTCATCTCGCGCTTCGCAACCCCGAAGACCGAGGCGCAGGTCATGGAGCAGTATGGGGTCCCGGATCCCGGCGCCGGGCCTGACGCCTACAAAGACCCTCGCCAGATCGGCCGCTGGGCCGAAAAGCGATTCGAGGACATGGGCGTCGAAATGCCGGCCGAGGCCAAGCAGATGATCGATGCTGCGCGTGAAGGCGACCTGCCGGACCCAGTCAAGGATCTCTAGGTCGCGATGCGTGGGTCGAATTGGGGCTGGGCGGGACCCCCGCCGGATAGCAGTGAAGTATCGAGCCGTGAGGGAATGCCATGACCGCCCGACCTGAACTCAGCGAAGCGCTCCAGAACGTGGTCGGATCAATTCGCGACGACTTTGAAGCGCGTCATGCCGCCCGGGAGGCGGGCCTCGCGGCTTCGCGTAAAGTCATCCAGCATTCCGCGAACAGCATCCGCGCCATGCATCGACATGAGTTCGAGAAGGCCGAGGCCCTGCTTGGCGATGCCCGCGCCCGCGCCGAGGAGGCCCAATCCGCCTTGCGCGACTTCCCCGAGATCTACCACGCCGGCTTCATCCACGATGCGCTGAAGGAGTACGCCGAGGCAAGCATCACGCTGGCATTGGTCACCGGTCGCCCCCTGCCGACTCCTGAAGAGATTGACGTGGAGTTTCCCGCCTATCTCAACGGGCTGGCGGAAGCCGTTGGCGAGATTCGGCGATACACCCTGGATGCCATGCGCAACGGCCAAGCGGAGCTACCCGAAGAGCTGCTCGCCATGATGGACGAGATCTACTCGCAGTTGGTCACCATCGATTTTCCGGACGCCATCACGCGGGGTCTGCGTCGCCACACGGACATGGTCCGGGGCGTGACCGAGAAGACCCGCGGTGATCTGACGCTCGCCTCAATGAATCGGCGCCTTGAAGCCCAGATGGCGGGGCTCCGGAAGCAACTCGAAGAGGCATAAGATCGTGCCCCGTTCTGTATTGCCCGTCTTATCTCTCTGTTGATCCGGTGATCTGACCGGGTTACATTTTCCGCCGGGCCGTGCCCCAGGGGCAGGTTGGCGCGGTCCCGGGCATGGTACGGAGCACCCCGAGCCAGTCGGGCATCAAAAGAGACTTCGCAATTCTTCCGCCTCATCGGAGGGCATATGGTAATCCTGATCTTCGCCATCCTTACCGCGTTCGCGGCGTTGGCCTTTGCCGGCTTACGCGCCCGGGACGTCATGAAGGAGGACGAGGGCAACGAGCTGATGCGATCGATCGCCAAGTCGATCCAAGAGGGCGCGGCCGCTTTCCTCAAACGCGAATACACGTTCATCGCCGCCTTCGTCATCATCGTCTTCTTCGTCCTGCTGATCTTCATCGATTACAACGTGATTGGCGCCGATGCGCTCGACCGTCTCCGCCCCGATCCCGACTTGCCGGAGACAGCGATTAGCTACCTCATCGGCGCCATCCTTTCGGCCTCCGCGGGCTATCTCGGGATGACGATCGCTGTCCGAGCCAACGTCCGTACCGCTGCCAAGGCCCAAGAAGGCCTCAACCCTGCGTTGCGCACTGCCTTCAATTCCGGCACCGTCATGGGGATGACGGTTGTGGGGCTGGGGATCTTTGGCATCGCCATCCTCTACATCCTTTGGGAGAGCGTGCTGCCGCTGACCGGTTTTGCCTTTGGGGCCTCGTCTATCGCGCTCTTCGCCCGAGTTGGGGGAGGGATCTACACCAAGGCCGCCGACGTCGGCGCGGACCTTGTGGGCAAGATCGAGGCCGGGATTCCTGAGGACGACCCGCGCAACCCCGCCACCATCGCTGACAACGTGGGTGACAACGTGGGCGACGTGGCCGGTATGGGTGCCGACCTTTTCGAGTCCTACGTCGGATCCATCGTCGCCACCATGGCCCTGGCGGGTCTTGCGATTGGCGGCGGTACCATTGGGGCGGCGAGTGTCTTCGCTCCGGACGCGCTTTCAGACTTCGACGCTGACCCCTTCGTGCTACCCATTCTGATCGCCGGTATCGGCGTGATCGCAGCCATCCTCGGTTCATTCTTCGTGCGAACAGGAGAAAACGCGGATCAGGGGCAACTTCTCTGGGCGCTACGCGCTGGCGTGTTCGGCGCTAGTGGCCTCGTCCTGCTCGGAGGCGGTATTGCCATCGCGGTCATGGGCCTCGATGCGGATCTCTTCTTCGTCATCCTGGTCGGACTCATCGCTGGACAGATCATTGGGACCGTGACTGAGGGGTTCACGTCAACCGAAGGCTTTGCCATCGGGGGCTTCAAGTACAGCCCTACCGTCAACCTTTCTGAGCAGGCAGAGTCTGGCGCCGGTCCCATCATCATCGGTGGCCTCAGCCTGGGCATGCTCTCGACGGCGATCCCTATGATCACGATCGTCATTGCCATCTTCCTGGCGCAAGAGATCGCTGGTTTCTACGGCATCGCGCTTGCCGCCGTGGGGATGCTGGCGCCCCTCGGCGTGACCTTGGCGACGGATGCCTACGGGCCCGTCGCCGACAACGCTGGAGGGATCGCCGAACAGGCGGGGTTGGACCCAGAGGTTCGCGAACGCACCGATGCGCTCGATCAGCTCGGCAACACCACGGCGGCCACGGGCAAGGGCTTCGCGATCGGTTCCGCCACGCTCACGTCTCTCGCCTTGCTCGCGACGTACAGCACCGTCACCGGCGTCAACACGTTCAACCTGCTCGACTGGGAGGTGATGGTCGGCATCCTCATCGGTGGCTTGATGCCGATGATCTTCAGCGCGCTCAGCATGGGTGCTGTCGGCCGCGCCGCTCAGGACATGGTGGAAGAGGTGCGACGCCAGTTCCGCGAACACCCCGGCATCATGGACGGCACCGAAGAGCCCGATCACCAGCGCGCGATCGCCATCTCGACGGACGGCGCGCTCAAGGCGATGATTGTGCCCGGCCTCCTCGCCGTCACCGTGCCCATCCTGGTGGGCGCCATCATCAGTGCCGAAGCGTTGGGTGGGCTCTTGATCGGCTCCATCGCCTCGGGCTCCATGCTGGCGATCATGATGGCCAACGCGGGTGGAGCCTGGGACAACGCCAAGAAGTACATCGAAGAGGGAAATCTGGGCGGCAAGGGATCGGAAGCGCACAAGGCAGCTGTCGTCGGTGACACCGTGGGCGACCCCTTCAAGGACACCTCTGGTCCTTCGCTCAACATCCTGCTCAAGCTGATGTCCATCGTTGCGGTGGTCTTCGGTCCGTTGTTCCTGTAGCCGCCAGTTCAGGCACAGAACGTTTCGAGGGGCTCCCGTGGGGGAGCTCCTCTCGTTCTGGGCGCCGATCGCAAGCGTGCGAGAAACGCTGTGGCAAGAGAGCCGTGGCGTTCGTGCCACCGTGCAGCACGCACCATTTGTCACCCGCAATCTGGGACAACCCCTTAACCATCCGGCCCACCCTGTCGATAACTGAGAGGCAAGGGCACTCGATGTGACGGCCGCGTGCGGTCGTCCACTGAGTTGGACGAGCCGGACGTTGATTAGAAGGAGCCCCGGGTGGGTGGTAACAATTTGTCCGAGAACGAACCGCGCGTCATTCCCTCAGCCTTGGAGGCCACACTCGCTGAGTTGGCCACCGGCTTCTCCTTCGCGCTTGATGCGGCCGAAGGACGGGAGCCGGGTCATGCGACGAAGGTCACCTACGTGGCCACCTTGCTCAGCGACGAGATGGGGTCCGATCTCGAAGAGCAACGGGCGACGTACTATGCGGCACTCCTTCATGACGTCGGCGTGCCGATTGTCGCCTCGGGACTAACCAGCCTCGTGGGAGTCGATGAAGAACTCCTCTTCGGCTTCGCCCCCCTCTCAGACTTCGATGCCGCGGAGGTTCCGTACGAGCATCGCACCAGGCCGAGGAAGTGCTCGGCACGCATGTCACCGCGGCCGCGACCTTCCTCTCGCATCCGTGGTTTCCACAAGAGACACAGATCGCGGTGCGCCATAGCCACGAAAACTGGGATGGCACGGGCTATCCCCTCGGCGCCGCTGGCGAGGACATTCCGGCCGTCGCTCGGACGATCCGTGCCGCGGACCTCTTCGAATGTGTCGTCTCCGGCGAGTCGAACCCGCTGACGGCCAGGGCCCGCGCCCGCTCGACGATCATGCGCTGGTCCGGGCGGGAGTTGCAGCCGGAGATCGCCGCTTCCCTTCTCGATCTGACCAATGACGACGTCTTCTGGCTCGGCTACTACGACGACACCATCGCGGAAGCACTGATCGAAACCGCTCCGGAAGGTGTCCCCGCGAGCGGCACGTTGCTCCGGCAGTTCAGCAACGCCGTCGCGGACCTGATCGATGTCAAGTCGGGGCACCAGCCAGGCCGCGCACGCCGCGTGGCCCGCTACGCCGCCTCGATGGCCGATGTGCTCGGGATGCAAGGCGACCACGCCACGTTGCTCGAGTTGATTGCCCTCTGGAACGACGTGGGCGCCTTTGGCGTGCCCAACCGCATCTTGGTCAAGCCGGATCTGTTGTCGTTGGATGAGATGCAGCGGATGCGGACACACCCCACCTTCTCCGCCGAGATCGTTTCCCGCATCGGCGTCCTCCGGGGCGGAGCCCGCTGGGTCCATGCCCATCATGAGCGTGTCGATGGCAAGGGCTACCCCGAGACGCTGGTGGGGCCCGCCATTCCCACGGAGGCGGGGATTCTCTCCCTCGCCGATGCTTACGTGGCGATGACCGCGCGACGCCCCTATCGGGAAGCGATGACGACGGAAGACGCCGTCGCTGTCATTCAAGCGGGCGCGGGCTCGCAGTGGGACCCCTACCTCGTGCAGAGTTTCCTGGACGTTCTCGCCGCCGATGACGCCCCGGACCGGCACTTCGAGGTCGCTGGGGCGTAGGGGGCTCGGACTTCCGCTGCAGGGGATTCGCGGAGCCCCACGCGGGCTACAGGCGCTCGAAGCGATCCACCGGAACGACCCAGATGACTGCGCCACCTCGCCGCACGGTTGTCTGCTCGCTGGACAAGTCCAGGTCACCCATGAACGGCAGCGTTCGGATCGGCGCGAACTCTTCGCGGGCGTGCGTGAGCTTCTGCGCGATGTCGATGACGTCTTGAACCTGCTCATCTTCCACGCCGCAGAGCAGCGTGTTGCTGTGTCGGCGCAGGAATCCGCCAGAGCTGCCCAGCTTGGTGACGTGATGCCCGGCGTGCACCAGCTCCTGGGCAAGCACGGCCGCATCCGAAGACTCCACGACCATCACGACCAGCTTCATCGTGACTCAGTCCAGCGGAAGCGCATCCAGAAGGGCGAACCGGCTCGCTGTCTCACGGGGCGGGGTCCCGGTTCGAGTCGCCGGTTTCCTTGCGGGCGTCCGACCCCTTTGGGGCTCCCGCGCCGCGCGCGGCCAACGTCGCCCGCAGCGCCCCGCCGGAGGCGCCGGTGAGCAACGCCGCCATGATGGCGCCGACCGCCAAGCCGATGACCAGACCAAACACGAATCGCATCGTCTCTCCAGCGCGGGTGATGGGATGGGCGCTCTCGAACCGTATCCAGAGGCGGCGGAACCGGCAACTCCATCCTAGCGATCAGCCTGACAATGCGCGGGTCCGTCCCCCCGGTCGCCTCGCGCAAAGACCGTGATAGTGCGCGCGGAAGCGGATTGGTAGCGTGATCCACAGCGCGCGGCGCTCCAAATCCCCACCAGTACGAAAGCCGATCCATGCCTGACTCTTCTGAATCGTCCCCTTCTGATCGCGTCGAAATGGACACGATCGTGTCGCTGGCCAAGCGCCGCGGCTTCGTCTTCCCGAGCAGCGAAATCTATGGGGGCTTCGCCTCAACCTGGGACTACGGGCCACTCGGTGTCGAACTCAAGCGCAATGTCAAGGACGCATGGTGGACCTCAATGGTCCGCGACCGCCGAGACATCGTGGGGCTGGATGCGGCCATCCTGATGGCCCCCAAGGTCTGGGAGACCAGCGGCCACGTACAGAACTTCCACGACCCCCTCGTCGACTGCCGCGAGTGCAAGATGCGCTTTCGCGAAGATCACTTGGCGGAGCAGGGCTACCTCCCCGACAAGATCTGCCCTAGCTGTGGCGCCGTCGAATCCATGACCGATACCCGACAGTTCAACCTCATGTTCAAGACCTTTGTCGGTCCCGTGGAGGAGGATGCCGCCACGGCCTACCTCCGCCCCGAAACCGCCCAGGGCATCTTCGTGAACTTCGAGAACGTCCTCACGACGACCCGCCGCCGGCTCCCGTTCGGGATCGCGCAGCAGGGGAAATCCTTCCGTAATGAGATTACGCCGGGGAACTTCATCTTCCGCACCCGCGAGTTTGAGCAGATGGAGATGGAGTTCTTCGTTCATCCTGACGAGGCCGATGATTGGTATCGACGCTGGGTCGACCTCCGAGAGCAGTGGTTCGTGGACCTTGGGGTGCGCCCGGAGAACATCCGTCGCGATGTCCATGCCGCGGAGAAGCTGTCTCATTATTCCGCGGGCACGACCGACCTGCAGTATCACTTTCCGTGGGGCTGGGATGAGCTGGAAGGCATCGCCAATCGCACCAACTTCGACTTGGGCGTCCACGCAGAGGCCAGTGGCCGCAAGTTGACCTACTTCGATAATGAGACGAACGAACACGTGGTCCCTTACGTCGTGGAACCGGCATTGGGCGTCGATCGGGCCATGCTCGTCTTCCTTCTGGATGCGTATCACTCGGAGCCCGATGAGAAGGGAGACGATCGTGTCCTTCTCAAGTTCCATCCGCGTATCGCGCCGGTCAAGGTGGCCGTCCTTCCGCTCAGCCGCAAAGAGCCGGTGGCGAACTTGGCTGGGGAAGTGTGGGACGCGCTTCGGCCACACTGGTTCACCCAATATGACGACACCCAGAGCATCGGCCGCCGCTACCGCCGTCAGGACGAGATTGGAACGCCGCTATGCGTGACGGTCGACTTCGATTCGCTGGACGACAACGCGGCCACGATCCGGGAGCGCGATACCCAGGAACAGATTCGCGTTCCCATTCCCGAATTGCCCGCGGCGATCCGCGAGAAGCTGGGTTTCTGATGCGGTTGCTCCCCACCCTCGCGCCGGACCCCTTCGGCGCGCGATACTAAGCCGCATGCCACGACCACTCCGGCTCATTCATACCTCCGATATTCACCTCGATCCCTATCTGGGCACGGACAACGATCACTGGCTGGAGCGTCGCGAGCTGTTTCGCGCGACCTTTCAGCGTGTCCTCGCGGCAACGGTTGAGCATGAGGCCGACATCCTGCTCATTTCCGGAGATGTGTTCGACTCCTCGCGGACGCGACCCGAGACAGTCGCCTGGTTCCTTGAGCAGTGTGCCTCGATCGCGCCGACGCCGATCGTCGCGATCAACGGCAATCACGACACGCTGGGCGACCGCTCCATCTACGGTCGCCATGACGTCCACGGCGTGGCGAACCTGCAATACGTGCTGGAGCGGGAAGGACGGACGATCCTGCTCGAAGACCTCGATCTTGTCATCTGGGGCCGGGGCTACGATGAGTCCGATTGGAATTTCCGGCCGCTTGAAGGCGTGCCTGAACGTCGCGACGATGCCTGGCACGTGGCGATGGCGCACGGCCACTACGAACGCTCCGAGGCCGACGCCCACCGCTCGATGCTCATCCACCCCGACGAGATTCATGCTTCACAGTGGGACTACCTGGCCCTGGGCCACTGGGAGGCCCACGAGGACGTCACTGTGGGCTCCGTCACCGCCGTCTACTCCGGCGCGCCGATGCCGATCTCCGACGCGAATGAGCGGGCCGGACTGGTGATGGTCGTTGATCTGCACCCGGAGCGTGGTGTCAGTTGGCGCGCCGAAAACGTCGATCCCCGACGCAATGGCGGCTAGGGATCTCCACCGTTCCTCAGGATCCGGGCGTCGGCTGTCGTAGACCAGGAGCCAGGCACGCGAACTGCCCGGCCGGAGCCGGGCAGTGACGCGAATGAGCAAATGAGTAACTGCGCGCGAGCCTCGCGCGTGTCGTATCAGCGGGGGACCGCAGAGACGAGACCTAGGGGGCCAGTTCGCCCACCTTGGAACGGGCTGAGTCCTTGTCCTCGAACCAGCCGGAGTTGATCTCGATGTACGCGCTCCACTCGTCGGGGACGTCGTCCTCGGCGAAGATCGCTGTCACCGGGCATGCGGGTTCGCAAGCGCCGCAATCGATGCACTCGTCTGGGTTGACGTAAAGAATACGGTCGTCGTCGCCGTCACTGTGGATGCAGTCTACCGGGCAGACTTCCACGCACGACTGGTCTTTGACATCGATGCACGGTTCCGTGATCACGTAGGTCATGGTTGTTCGATTTCCTCCCGATGGACCCGCCGACTGATGATCAAACCGCGAACATCACGCCTGGCCCATCCCCTTATAACCCGCGATCGGGGTGACCGCAACATCCCATTTGCCGCCGTCGCCCCGGCGTTACATAGGCGCAAGGTTGTCTACTCGGCTCGCTTTGAAGCGACGACCCGAGTGGCTCGCTGCTCAGAGGGATTTCGCGGTTCGCCGCGCCCGCTTCCCGCGCGCGGAGCCGCCCTCCCCGTTTGACTTCGCGCCCTCTTCGTCGACGCTCCGCGTCCGAACGGAAGCGGCGGTCTTCGTCTTCGACTCGCGCTTCGGCTTCGCGGCACGGGACCGTGTCGTGGACTTCGCCTTCGCCGCCTTTTTCGCTCTGCCGACGGACGGACTCGCAGTACCGTTGCTGCCCGATCGCCGCCCTCCGGATGAACGCTTTGCGCCGTTTCGGTTTGGTTTGATTGGCGCGTGCTGTTCCAGGATGGCCTTGAGAAATCGCCCCGTGTGTGACTCTGCGTTCTGGCACAGTTCCTCGGGGGTTCCGCGTGCGAGGAGGAGGCCGCCTCGTTCTCCTCCGAAGGGGCCCAAATCGATCACATGATCGGCGTTCTTCACGACATCGAGATGGTGCTCGATCACGATGACCGTGTTGCCGCCGTCGACCAATTTTTGCAGTACTGCCAGCAGCGCTTCCACATCCTTGAACGACAGCCCCGTGGTCGGTTCGTCGAGGATATAGAGAGTGCGGCCGGTGCTGCGCTTCGAGAGCTCCGTACTGAGCTTGACCCGTTGTGCCTCGCCACCAGAGAGGGTAGTCGCGGGCTGGCCCAGCTTGATGTACCCCAACCCCACTGCTTGCACCGTTTCCAGCTTCCGGCGAATAGAAGGATTCGCGTCGAACAGCCCCGCCGCTTCATCCACCGTCATGTTCAGGATCTCGGCGATCGTGTGGTCTTTGTAGCGGATATCCAACGCTTCGCGGTTGTACCGCGCTCCGTGGCAGACCTCACATGGCACCGTCACGTCAGGCAGGAACTGCATCTCGATGTTGTTGTAGCCGTCCCCCTTGCAGGCCTCGCAGCGCCCCCCCTTGACGTTGAACGAGAATCGCCCGGGCTTATAGCCACGCATCCGGGATTCGGGCACCGAGGCGAAGAGATCCCGAATCGGAGTGAACATCCCGGTGTACGTGGCCGGGTTCGACCGCGGCGTACGGCCAATCGGTGATTGGTTGACTTCGATGATCCGGTCCACGTTGCCCAGCCCGGTCACGCGGTCGTGCGCACCCGGTTTGTCGCGCGAACCGTACAAATGCCGGCGCACCGCGCGCAACAGAATCTGATTGACCAGCGTGCTTTTGCCGGAACCTGACACGCCGGTCACGCAAAGGATGCCCCCGAGCGGAAAACTTACGTCGACCGATTTGAGGTTGTTCTGCCGCGCGCCTCTCACTGTCACTAGTTTCTTGTGATCGAGTCGGCGGCGGGGCAATGGCGTGTCGATGTACAGTTTGCCGGTCAGGTACCGACCTGTGATCGATGCACTTGCGCGTTCGACTTGTCGGACCGTGCCCTGGGTGACGACAGTCCCGCCGTGGCGGCCAGGCCCCGGGCCAATGTCGATCAGGTAATCTGCCGCACGAATCATCTCCTCGTCGTGTTCGACAACAATGACGGTATTTCCGATGTCCGTCAAGTGACGTAACGTACTGATAAGACGACGGTTATCGCGTTGATGCAGGCCGATCGTTGGCTCGTCGAGTACGTAGCAGCACCCCACCAGACCTGATCCGACCTGGGTCGCCAGGCGAATACGCTGGCCTTCACCGCCCGAAAGTGTGCCCGTGCTGCGGTTCAGGCTCAGGTAGCCCAGCCCCACGTC
>PVBE010083795.1_pt1 | contig 33159 bp, 25 predicted proteins | sample 1631181 | NCBI WGS metagenome assembly PVBE01 (sample SAMN08397723, study PRJNA350692) | Marine metagenome, whole genome shotgun sequencing project. | isolation source: water | place: Pacific Ocean | collected 2012-04
ATATTTGAGGAGAGCTGTCCCTAGTACGAGAGGACCGGGATGGACGAACCTCTGGTCTACCAGTTGTTCCGCCAGGAGCATCGCTGGGTAGCTACGTTCGGAAGGGATAAACGCTGAAAGCATCTAAGCGTCAAGCCCACTCCAAGACTAGATATCCCGTAGGGCTAACCTACCTAAAGACCCCTCGCAGACTACGAGGTTGATAGGCTGCAGGTGGAAGCGCAGCAATGCGTGAAGCCGAGCAGTACTAATCGGTCGTGAGGCTTAACCTTTATTGATCTCACCGTGCGCGAGGCCCCAAGGGTCCTTACGAAGAAATTGACAGCTTCGTGTGTGAATCTGTGTTCGAATAAAAACTCGCAAGGTTGTAATTCGCATAGCAAACTACAACCTTGCAGATCTGCAGGGCCAGGGAGCTCCGCAGATCACAAATAGAATAGAAGTACACCAGATTTTCCGGTGGTTATAGCGGAGGGGAAACACCTCTTCCCATTCCGAACAGAGCAGTTAAGCCCTCCTGCGCCGATGGTACTGCTGGGGTCACCTGGTGGGAGAGTAGGTCGCTGCCGGGATTTACTTCGAAAGGCCCTTCCCTTCACGGGAAGGGCCTTTCTTTTTTGTCCTATCGACCCGTCCCGTCAAGGGTCTGGCTGATCGCATCGTTCAGCCGTCGCAGTTTCCCCATCTCAAGTAGCTGTGGGTGACGCTGGACCATCTGCTGGTATCGCGCGAACCACAGCTGAAAATCTGGGAATCTGAGATACCGGCGCATCGCTCGTTCTCGCTGGAAATACCACGGTTTGAATCCCGCGAAGTGTGTTCCCCAGATCAGTGACAGGTCGGGGTAGCCATTCAGAGCGGAGAAGCGAACATCCACGCTTCGCCATTGGCCAGACCACCTCATGGTCAGGTACTGCATATCTGGCCAATCGAAGGCGTCTCCCACACGTGCGGCGATCTCCGGTCTCTTCACATCCTCGAGAATCCCGTCAAATTCATCTCTGTCTGGGCGCATTACAAACAGCGACCCATTGATTCCCATATTCGTTGGGTCAGTGGCGACACGGTCGGTCAAGTCACGGGGAATGGGGTTCCCATGCGGACACATTCGGTAGAGGTCATGCCAGCGCCACTCCCCTGTCTTCCAGGCTGTGGGCGTCACGACGTACCCTCCAGATGAATCGGTCTCGACGAAGTTCTCTTTGCGCTCGTTCAGGATCCCCGCTGGCGCTTCGATCTGGAAGAGCGATGCATACTTCGCCAAGGTCAGCACATCTGCATCGATTACGACCACTCGCTCGCAGCGATACCCAAGATCACCATCTTGACCGAGACGAAGCACCTGAATCCGAGTGAAGTAGTACGGCCGATCCTGCCGCTCCTGTCGTCTTGAATGAGGTATGTACACCCGTTCCACACGGATCACGTCATCAAACACAGATCGCAAGGCCTGCTCTGCGGCATCGCTGACGCCATCAGTCGTCAGGCAAACGAGAGGCTGTTCGGCGCCCTGCAAGCGCAGACTGTCCGCCAGAACGAGTGCACCGGGCAGATAGTTGTCGTTGAGCATGAGAAACGTGGCAAATAGCTGCGTCGCATCACGTGCAGCGCCAGGTCCCTGTCGGGGGGTGTAGTCGGTCATCTACCTCGTGCCTCTGCCCCCGTCGTCTCGATGGGCTCGTCCGCAGAAAACCGTGAACCTGCATAGAGCGTGAATTCTTGACACTTCTTCATCGCCTCGGCTTAATTAATGCCCCCGGCGCAGTCGACGGTGCTTTGGAGTTTTCGGACTCGTCGGGTTCGTGTTTCCCGCACCGATCCCCGCGTGCATTCTGGCACGCATTTCCCAAGGGGCAACCGCTGTGGCACACAGTATCGAGCAGGTTCGAAATATCGCACTTACCGGGCACAACGGCGCCGGCAAGACCACCCTCGCTGAGGCGATCATCTTCAACACCCGACAACTGACTAGGCTGGGCCGCGTTGAAGATGGCACCACAATTTCCGATTATGATTCCGAAGAGATCGAACGAAAGATATCACTCCGTTCATCTCTGCTGACCGGCGAAGTTGGTGGCTACCACTTCGACGTGATCGACACACCCGGCTACGCAGACTTCCTGCCACAGGCCCAATCAGCGTTACGTGTGGCCGATGGGTCGGTCGTGGTGATCGACGCCGTCTCGGGAGTCGATGTGGGCACGGAGCGAGTCTGGCGGTTCGCCGCCGAAAGCTCACTTCCTCGGCTCATCTTCCTCAACAAACTCGATCGCGCCGACGTCGATGTCGAGGGCACGATGGAACAGGTGCGTGAGCGATTCGGCCGAGAGGCCGTGACTCTCCAACTTCCTGTTGGAGCGGGCGAGGGGTTTCATCAGGTCATCGACCTGGTGGCCCAAAAACTGTTGACCTACGCCGACGGAAAAGCATCGGAGGCGGACATCCCTGCGGAGTTGACGGACGAAGTTGCCAGCCTCCGCCAGCACCTGATGGAGGCCGTTGCAGAAACCGACGAGGCGCTCATGGAGGCCTACTTTGGTGAGGGCGAACTCGACGCTGAGCAGATGAGCAATGGCCTCCGCCAAGCCGTCCTGACACAGCAGATCGTCCCTGTTCTCTACGGCGATGCATTCAACAACATCGGTGTTGACCAGTTGCTGTCGACGGTGGGCCAGTACTTCCCCTCGCCAGCTGAAAGCCCCGGTCTCACCTACACCAGTGCTGCCGGTGATGAGGTTACCCTGGTTGCAGGGGCGGCCGAGCCGCTGGTGGCCTTCGTTTTCAAGACGACGGCCGAACAACACGTGGGGGAATTGAGCTATCTGCGCCTGTATTCGGGGACGCTCACTCACGGAGACGAAGTGCTCAATACCTCTCGCAACAAGAGCGAACGCATTGGGCAGATCTTCGAGCTTCACGGACACGAGCGTCAGGAGGTTCAATCTGCATCTGCTGGCGATATCGTCGCCCTCGTCAAACTCAAGGATACGCATACAGGCAACTCGCTCTGCGCCAAGGGGACGGACTACCAGCTTCCCAACGTCGAATACGGCGAACCCTTGATTCGAGTGGCCGTCGCGGCGAAAGAAAAAGGCGGTGAAGATCGGATGGCGACGGGCCTGCATGCCCTGGCCGAAGAGGATCCAAGTTTCAGCTTTCGCTTTGATGGAGACATCCGGCAGTCGATCCTTGCCGCACAAGGCGACCTTCATATGGAGTCGCTCTTCCAGCGACTGCAGGAACGCTATGGCGTCGAGGTTGAAACGGAGGTGCCACGGATTCCCTATCGGGAGACGGTAAGGATCGCATCAGAGGGGGTCCATCGTCACAAGAAGCAGAGCGGAGGCCGCGGTCAGTTTGCCGAGGTCCATCTGCGAATTGCACCAAAAGAGCGTGGGGAAGGATTCGAATTCCTTAACAAGACAGTCGGTGGAAGCATTCCGAGTAACTTCATCCCAGCCGTTGAGAAGGGACTCAATGAGAGTTTAGTCGAGGGCCCGCTCTCAAGCTCACAGGTGATCGATCTGGCAGTCAGCGTTTTCGACGGCAAACATCACGCCGTGGATTCTGACGAAGTCTCCTTCAAGATCGCCTCGTCCCAGGCCTTCAAGGATGCATTCCTCAAAGCCAAGCCTGTCTTGCTCGAGCCCATTTACGAGCTGACGATCACCGTGCCCGAAGAGTTCATGGGGGATGTGATGGGAGATCTGACATCCCGGCGTGGAAGGATCAGTGGCACGGACTCGGACGGTCACTTTCAAATCATATCGGCGGAAGTGCCCCTAGCCGAGATCGATCGGTATGCGACAAGACTGCGATCCATGACCCATGGGAAGGGTGTGCACACGCAGAAGCTGGTGTACTATCAGGATGTCCCTGCTGATGTGCAGGTGAAGATCATTGCCGCCAATGCCGAACAGGCGGAGGTGGCCTGACCGGCGGTTTGAGCACAGCCGGTGTTTTGGGAGCGGCCTCGACAGGGAGGGGGTCGCTCCCTTTTCCGTTCTGCCGTCCTCCACCAAACAGCCCTACCCCATTGAATCCGTTGAACTTACCGACATGACGTCGGTTGCAGCGGTTCGATACAGTCCATAGATTCCAGATCACCCATCCGGCCTCCCAAACGCGTCTCGTCAAGGCACACGATTCAGCATGTCCGGTCACTCCAAATGGAGTACGATCAAGCGGAAGAAGGGCGCAAACGATGCCAAACGCGCCAAGGTGTTTACTAAGCTGATTCGAGAACTGACCGTTGCTTCCAGAGACGGCGGCGGCGACGAGGAGGCCAATCCCCGGCTACGGGCAGCCATGCAAAACGCGCGGGGCGCGAACATGCCGCTGGATACGATTCAGCGCGCGGTTCGTCGAGGTACGGGCGAGGAACCGGGAACTGTATACGAACCGGCCGTCTACGAGGGGTACGGGATCGGCGGCGTCGCCGTCATCGTGGAAACCTTGTCCGACAACAAGAATCGGACAGTGTCCGAGGTAAGGCACGTGTTTTCCAAGAACAATGGGAACCTCGCTGAGAAGGGTGCCGTCTCGTGGATGTTTACTCAGAAGGGCCTGATCGAGGTTGATGCGGGCGCGATCGGCGAGGAAGATCTGATGATGGCCGTTATGGATGCCGGTGGCGAAGACATCCAGGCAGCCGATGATGTGTTTGAAGTCCTGAGCTCGGTGGAGGATTTCGAAGTGGTGAAGAAGGCCTTGGATGAGGCAGAGATCTCGTATTCGCAATCATCTCTGGCCTGGGTCCCACAGAACATGCTCGCCGTGGAGACCGGAGACGCCGAGAAGATCCTGCGCTTGCTAGACGACCTGGAAGACCTGGATGATGTGCAGAAGGTCTTCTCAAACTTCGATATCCAGGAAGAGGAGCTGGCCAAGCTCCTCGCCTGATTCGAGCGTGCTCGTCCTCGGCCTCGACCCCAGTACAACATCGACAGGCTACGGTCTCGTCGACGGAGACGGACGACGCGCTGCGACCTTCGTCGACTGCGGGTGTTTCAGGCCGCCCCGAAACGTCACCTTTGACCGCCGACTCCAGGTCTTGTTCGATGGCGTCAGCGAGGTTCTCCAAACGCACAAGCCGGATGCGGTGGCCATCGAGGGCAGCTTTTACGGAAAGGATGCGGCTGCGGCAGCCAAGCTTGGCGAAGCACGTGGCGTCCTGCGCCTCGCAGTAACCCTCACGGGGATCGAATCGGTCGTCTATAGCCCCGCGGAAATCAAAAAGGCCCTCACCGGCAATGGGCAGGCAACGAAGGAATCTGTCCAGTACATGGTCGCTCAGACACTGAAAATGAAGAAACTACCGACGCCTCTCGACGCCTCAGATGCGTTGGCCATCGCGCTGTGTCACCTGCAACGCCCCGCCAGCAGCTCTTCAGAAGAACGAGGACGCAAACCCGAGGTCGAGGCGCTGCTGCGCCGCGTCTCGTCACGCTGATCAAGTGTTATTCGAGTGATCGATTTCCTTCGCGGCACCCTCCACGAGCGAACACCAACACGAGCAGTCATCGATGTGGGTGGCGTCGGCTACGGTGTGGCGATCTCGCTCACCACCTATGATCGTCTTCCGTCGGTGGGCACTGAGATCTTCCTCCACACCTATACCTACGTCAGGGAGGATCGCCTCGATCTGTATGGTTTCGCCGATGCAGAGGAGCGCAGGATGTTCACCCTTCTGCTCAGTGTCTCCGGGATTGGCCCGAACTCTGCACAGACGGTGCTGTCGGGCATGTCGATCAGCGATCTTCAGAGCGCGATTACCCAGGATCGCGTTACGGATCTGACACAGATACGAGGTGTGGGACGCAAGACCGCCGAACGTGTGGTTGTTGAGCTTCGCGACAAGATTGCTTCCATCGCCGGCGCGACAGGCAGTGTTTCCGCTACGGGCCCCGTTGATCAGGGTGTTACGGCCGAGGCCATTCTTGCGTTGGTGGCGCTTGGAATCAACGAGTCGACGGCGACCAAATCAGTTGATAAGGCCATGAAAAAAAGTGATGGTGAGGCCACGGTTCAGGACCTGATCAAAAACGCCTTGCGAGACCGTTGAGCGCGATGACGGACGAACGTGTCGTGGATCCAGATTCGGACGACGAGCAGGAGGAAACCGATCTCGATCGAACATTGCGCCCAAAACGCCTCGACGAGATGGTGGGGCAGACGAAGGTAAAGAAGCAACTGCGCATCTCGGTGGCAGCGGCACGGGATCGAGGCGAAGCCCTCGACCATGTCTTGCTGTCTGGGCCTCCTGGTCTCGGCAAGACCACGCTGGCTCACATTATTGCCAACGAGATGGGCGTCGATCTGCATACCACAACCGGACCCCTGCTCGATCGTCCCGTCGACTTGGCCGGCATGCTCACCAGCCTTGGGCCACGAGACGTGTTCTTCATCGACGAAATCCATCGAGTCAATAGAGAAGTTGAGGAATACCTCTACTCAGCGATGGAAGACTTCCGGATCGACATCGTGATTGATCAGGGGCCGCGTGCGCGAACGGTGAATATCGAATTGGAGCATTTCACGCTCGTCGGGGCAACAACACGACAGGGCCTGCTGGCAGCGCCGATGCGATCGAGATTTCTCATCACTGCAGCCCTCGATTACTACGATAGCCAGGATCTGGCACGGATTGTCCACCGAGATGCCCGCCTTCTCGGATTCCAGGTTGCCGAAGATGGCGCCACCGAAATCGCAAGGCGATCCCGGGGCACCGCCCGGCTCGCCAAGCGATGGCTGCGGCGAGTTCGTGACTATGCCGAGGTAGAGGGAGACGGGACGATTGACAAAGAGGTGGCTGGTGCGGCACTCGAAATTCTGAAGGTTGACCATCTCGGTCTCGACGAAACCGATCTGCGCTTTCTAGAAGCGATCATCGACAAGTTCGAGGGTGGACCCGTAGGTGTGAACAATCTCGCCGCCGTGATTGGCGAAGAAGAGGACACACTGAGCGAAGTGTATGAGCCGTATCTGATTCGGGAGGGGTTTCTCAAGCGCACGCCAAAGGGGCGAGTGGCCATGCCACGAGCCTATGAGCACCTGGGTCGCACGCCACCATCACGTTTGGACGACCAGATAAATCTCCTATGACGAATCAGGTGATTCTGGCGATCGATACGGCCACGCCACGCGGTGGCATTGCACTCTGGCGTGACGGTCGATTGCTGACCCAGTCTCTCCTGACGGTGCCGCGGGAACATTCGCGACAGCTCTTCGTCGAGATCGATGAAGCGATGACCATGACCCAGACGGATAGGTCCCAGCTGACGGCGGTCAGCGTAACGATCGGTCCCGGTTCTTTCACCGGCCTGCGAATCGGTCTGAGTGCGGCCAAGGGACTTTGCTCGGCTCTCGAGATACCCCTCGTGACGGTATCGACTCTCGAGGTGATGGCGGCGCGAGTCCTGTGGTCACCGCGCCCGGTCGCATGCCTGCTCGATGCACGAAAAGACGAAGCCTACGTTGCCGTCTATGACACTTCCAGAGGCATTCCACAATGTCTTGAACCACCACGTGCCGTGCCGATCGACGCCTTTCTGACCCCTTGGGGAGATCGCGATTTGTTTTTCGCGGGGGATGTCCATCTGCTACCGGAAAGCATCTCTGGCGACGCCGTAGTACCCGGTCATCTACATGCGCCCGATGCGGGTGCCTTGGCCTGGCTCGCTACGCACAGACTTGCTGTCGGCCATACAGCCGATCTCGTCAACGTCGAACCGGAATATCTACGGATTCCCGTCTTCGTGCCCAGTCAGAAGCAGGTAACCAGTGGCAGTTGAGGCCCAGATCCAGCCACTGGCGCCAACGCCTCAGTCGCTTCGGCAACTACATCGAATCGAGTGTGCCAGTTTCTCCGAGCCATGGACCATGGCCGAATTCGATTTTCTCGCCAGCGACGAACGTAGTGTGCAGATTGGTCTCTGGTTTCGAGAGCACCTTGCCGGGTACGCCATGGCTCTGGTAGAGGGTCAGGACTGTCATCTGATCAATCTGGCGATCGAAACGCCCTACCGAAAGCAGGGATGGGCAAAGCGACTCGTTCACACATTGCTGGAGCTTGCGGCGAACCGGGGCGGTCGTCGATGTCACCTTGAGGTTAGGTCGTCAAATGACGCGGCCATCCAGCTGTACACGAGTCTCGGTTTCCAGAAGGCCGGGATCCGTCTACGTTATTATTCGAAACCCACCGAAGATGCATGTGTCATGGAGTGTATCCTGCCACTGCAAGTAGCCGCATACATGGATCCGTCGTAGGAGAGTGAAATGGCCGAAGTCATCCTCAAGAATATTCGAAAGGTCTTCGATCGTGACGTCGTCGCTGTGGACGATGCGAATATCGAGATCAAGGACCAGGAATTTGTCGTCCTTGTAGGGCCCTCTGGCTGTGGCAAGTCGACGACACTACGGATGGTGGCCGGCCTTGAGGAAGTCACGAGCGGCGAGATCTACATCGACGGCAAACTCGTCAACGACATCCCCCCGAAAGATCGTGACATTGCCATGGTCTTTCAGAACTATGCGCTGTATCCGCACATGACCGTGTATCAGAACATGGCATTTGGGCTGAAGCTGAGGAAGTATCCCAAAGAAGAGATTGACGACCGCGTGCGTGAGGCCGCAGATATTCTGGGAATCCAGGAGTTGCTCGAGCGCAAACCGAAGGCACTGTCAGGTGGTCAGCGGCAGCGAGTCGCTGTGGGTCGGGCGATCGTGCGCAAGCCGAAGGTGTTTCTCTTCGATGAGCCCTTGTCGAACCTCGACGCCAAATTGCGCGTCCAGATGCGGACGGAGATCAGCAAGCTGCATACCCGGCTTGAGGCAACCATGATCTACGTTACCCACGATCAGACCGAAGCGATGACGATGGGGGATCGGATCGTGGTCATGAAGGACGGCCGAATCCAGCAGAATGACACGCCACTGCATCTCTACAATCATCCGGCCAATCAGTTTGTCGCAGGATTCATCGGTAGCCCGTCGATGAACTTCATTGAGGGAAGATTGGCAGTAGATGGCGACGGACTACGATTCGACGAGGGCAAGATCCGTCTCCCTTTGCCGCAGCAGATGAAGGGACCATTGGCAGGGCACGCAGACCAGGAAATCACACTCGGCATCCGACCAGAAGACATCCACGATCCCGACACGATGGGTCGCGGTGCCGATACGATCACCATCGAAGCGCAGGTCGAGGTCGTAGAACCGATGGGCAACGAGGTTTTCCTTTACCTCACCACGGGTAAGTCCACCTTCGTAGCCCGCGTTGATCCGATCCACGTCCCCGAAGTCGGCCAGCCCGTCAATCTCGCCGTCGAGATCGGCAAAGCCCATTTCTTCGACAAGGACACCCAGGAGAGCCTCCTGGGGAGCCAGTAGGCGCGCCGATCGTTGGCGATCGCATCTGTTACAGGCCAAGAGCGCGCCAAGGCACAGATTGACGCCTGGCTGACGGCAGACCGTCTCCCCCATGCGATTCTGATCACAGGACCCCTGGGGACGGGAAAGCGCCAATTGGCTCTGGAGTTGGCGAAAGCCATCAACTGCCAAACGCCCGGATCCGATGCTTGTGACCAGTGCGGGTCCTGTCGCAAGACCGATTCGCTCAATCACCCAAACCTTCATCTCTTGCTTCCTCTGCCAACCGGTTCGCGCGGTTCCGACGCCGAAACCATGGCCACCTTGCGGGAAACCGCCCTGTATCAGTTCCATGGCCAGGCAGCGGCTGCAACACGAATAGGGACCAACATCTCAAAAGACAGCATCCGTCTGCTGCAGAAGGAGATGTCCTTCGCACCGACCGAAGCACCCCATCGCGTCGGTTTAATCCTGCAGGCGGAGGCCATGTTACCTGCCGGTTCCAACTCACTGCTGAAGATTCTGGAGGAACCACCCGGTCAGTCGATCTTCCTACTGGTATCGGATGCGCCGGATCAACTCCTACCGACGATCCTGTCACGGTGCCAACGCCTGCCTCTGCGTCCTCTCACCATCTCTGAACACCGAGCACGTCTGGAGGCCAGCGGGACGGACGGCGAACGTGCTGACCTGGCAGCTCGCCTTGCCGCTTCGGGTCGAATCCGGGCCGAAGATGTGATTGGTGGAGAGACTTTTGACGAACTCAGGGAGCTCGTTCGGCGATTCATTAGCGCGGGAATCCAGGGCACCGACCAGGACTACTGGCAGATTCTGGAAGACCTTGGTGGCCGCCCAGACCGACAGCAACTCGAGGGGTTTCTGCAACTTTGTTCCGCGTATCTGAGAGATCTGTTCCTGGTTCAGCAGCAGCAGCTGACGGCTGTGGCCAATGTCGACGAGACGGAGGCTCTCCAGGGTTGGGCGCAAGCTCTTCAACCCGCGCGCGTCGAGTTGGTCGCACAAGTTCTAGATCAGGCCTACGACAGTCTGTCGAGAAACGTCAACCCCCAGTTGCTCCTGGCCGATCTATGGTATCAGCTGCAACGGGCTCGTGCGGCCTGAAGAGACAATCCATGCCTCCCCCGCGACGGCGAGACTCGCTGCCGAGAGCGCGCAAGCGCTTCGGACAACATTTCCTCGTTGACAATCAGGCCCTCGAAGCGATCGCCATGCTTGCCACGCAAGATATTGAACAAGACCGAGTCGTTGAGATCGGTCCTGGTCGGGGCGCCCTCACGCGCCCCTTGCTGGCCCGAGTCGATCGGCTCGTCGCCATCGAGATCGATCGAGATCTCGTGGCGCATCTCCAGGCCGAACTAGACGATCCGAAACTTCAGGTGATCGAAGGGGATGTTCTGTCTGTAGATCTCGAAGCTCTTGCAGCGTCTGAGAACTCGCAGCGAATCCTCGTTACCGGAAATCTCCCCTACAACATCAGTGCGCCCGTTCTGTTCAAGCTGAGAGAGCATGCCCAACTCGTGCGTCGAGCAGTACTGACGCTGCAGAAGGAGGTTGCCGAACGGCTCGTAGCGCAGCCGGGCAACCGGCAGTACAGCCTGGTAACGGTTCTGCTTGGACAGTGCGCTCACGTCGAGATCCACTTCACCATTCCGCGAGGGGCATTTCGCCCCGTGCCGAAAGTAGAATCGGCCGTCTTAGAGATCTGTTTCGAACCGCAGCGCGTGCCGGTGCAGAACCTGCAACTGTTCGAAAGGATCGTGCGCAGCGCGTTTTCACAACGCCGGAAGATGCTGCGCAACTCACTGCAGTCTCTCAACGATGTACTTCAGAATCGCGGGCTCAACCTGGAGGAGGCGGCCAGTCGGGCGAACGTTGATCTGACGCAGCGTGCGGAGAATCTGTCTGTGGAGCAATACGCCATCTTGACCCGCGTCATCGATCCTACCCACTGAACGTGTCTGTCCGGACGTTCATCCCTGCCCTGGCCGTGCTGGTCCTGTTGCCTATCGTCTGTGAGAGCCAGACGTATTCACTGAACTTCAGTCAACGCTCCAACCGCACGACCTGGCGCCCCACGTTCCCGGGTTGGAATCTGCGGGCTCCTGTATCGTTGGCCGCTGCGGGCGATTCGACAGCGATGATGCGGTTTAACGCCTCGGCCTCGATGACTGCCATTCTCGACCAGCGCGACGGCAGGAACAACTGGAGAGAGAATGCATCGGTGCGCACGTCGATCCTATATCCGGTTCTCGGCTCGCGGGCATCGGTGGGTATCAACGCAAACATGTCCGTGCGGAATGCGTCGCTACTGAATCAGAAGACCCGCAACCAGACGATCAGTTTCAGATTTCAATACAAGCCACTCGCCGGCGGTACTGGCCGTTTCCGAGAAATGCGTTTCGACGTCGTGCCGGGTGTCATCACAGCAAGGCGGGCCAGTCCAGTGAATCCCGACAGCACCATCGAGGAATCCGGCCTTCAGTACAATGCGTCGATGAATGTCTCACCAGCTTTTGAAATCGGCGGAGAACGTCTGACCACATCCATGTCGGCGTCGAAATCCGACAACACGCTGAAGAGCAACAAGAATCGGAACGAGAGCGTTCGTGCGTCGACGTCGTACAACCTGCCGGGCGATGTACGAGCCTCTGCCTCTGTCTCTGAGAATCGATCGCAACAAGGTGTTACGCGCGCGGTAGTGGATTCGTTCGATGGCATGGCCGACACCTTGGTGGCCGCCGAAATCTCAGAGCGACGAAGCACACGCGTTGGATCGTCCATGAGTTTCGCCGTCTTCGGATTCGACGTCAGTGGGAGTCAGGGCTGGTCACAGAGCGTCAACACGAATACGGCCAACGAAGACGCCGATCCACGCAATCGGTTCTTCGGTCGCGACCGTGAGACAGACAACTGGGACTTCCAGTCCTCCATCAAGGGGCGTTTGCCCGCAGATGTGCTGGGATCGCTCACGACGAACTACTCCACGACGGATGAGCGTCGCCGTCCCGTGCGCCTCTCTACGGGCGCCATCTTCCGTGATCCTACCGATGATCGAGAGGAGAGCAATTTCCTACTTCGAGGCAGTCTCGACTGGCAGGTGAAAGACCATACCCTGACCTGGTCGAGTTCGGTACGCATGGTCCGCATCGACAATCCCGGTGATCCCAGCCAGGATCGAGACAGCTACAACGGGTTTGTGACTCTCGGATTTCGGGGCATGCGTGAGAGCGGGCTCCGCTATGACCTGTCCCTTTCCTCCAGTTCGACCCAACGGACGAATATAGCTGCCAGTCGCAGTGCCGAGAATCAGGAAAACAGGGATCTACGATTGTCGGCCAACACCGGCTACGAGCGGCTGGAGACGACGATCAGTCACAACTTTGAGATATCTGCCCGGAGGACTATTTTCGATTTCGACGAAGACGTGGGTCCGAATTTCGCGGATCGGCGAAGCAACATCCGGCGTGGCTGGTCGATGCGGCACACTCTTCGCCGTCGTGTGTTCGACGACCTGCACTTGAATGGTTCCTACGCCTTCAGTATCGACGATTTCGGCACGTTGCTGGTCGAGGATGGTAACCAGATCGTCGAAGAAGACAATACCGATCATCGACTCAAGTTCGGCATGTCCTACCGCCCGGATCCGCGGTTGTCGTTGGGGACCAACTTCACGTACCGTCTCGATCGACGTTGGGACTACACCTACTTCGGTGGTGGCTCGGAGCGAGATCTCACCTCCCGGAATGTCCACCGGAATCTGGTAACGACACTCGACTACCTGCCAGACGGCTACACCGGCGTCAGAGCCCGCTTCAGTCGCTCAAAACAGCGCAGCGGAACTTTCGACGATCTAACAATTACTCTCAGTCGGACCCTCTAGTCCGACCCAATACATGCGCCAGTGCGCGCGGAGTCACAGATGCCCCCGATGCCGAAGTCTGAGAAGATCTGGTTCAATGGAGACCTCGTACCGTGGGATGAGGCCCAGATTCACGTCCTTTCCCACGTGGTCCACTATGGCTCCAGTGTCTTCGAAGGCATTCGCTGCTACAACACAGCCAAGGGCCCTGCCGTGTTCCGTCTCAAGGAGCACACGGATCGGCTGTTCGATTCGGCCAAGATCTATCGCATGGAGATCCCCTATTCGCCCGATCAGGTAAATGAGGCGGTCCTGGAAACGATCCGCGCCAACAAGCTGCAGGCATGTTACATCCGGCCCGTCGTGTTTCGCGGGTACGAATCGCTGGGTGTCGACCCGACCCCGTGTCCCGTGGAGACGGTGATCGCTGTGTGGGAATGGGGTCAGTATCTGGGATCAGAAGCTCTGGAACATGGCGTCAAAGTGTGCACTTCCTCCTGGAACCGTGTCGCCCCCAACACGCTGCCCTTTCTCGCCAAGGCGGGTGGAAACTATCTCAACAGCCAACTGGTGCGCATGGAAGCCAATGCCAATGGATTCCATGAGGGGATCGTTCTGGATCCAAGTGGGTTGGTCAGCGAGGGCAGTGGGGAGAATCTGTTCATCGTGCGCGGAGGAACGATCTATACGCCAGCATCACAGCATTCGATCCTTCCAGGGATCACTCGCCACACGGCGATCACGCTGGCCAAGGATCTCGGTTTTCAAGTCGAAGAGCGCGGAATCCCTAGGGAATTCCTATACATCGCCGACGAAATATTCTTTACCGGGACCGCAGCAGAGGTGACACCCATCAATAGCATCGATCATGTCCAGATCGGTGACGGCAAACGCGGCCCTATCACCGAGCAGATACAGCGTCGTTACTTTGAGACGATCAATGCCGAAGTCGACGACCAGCACGGCTGGCTGAGTTTCGTATGAAAGCGAGCAGGTTTCTACTGACAGCGACGTTGCTTGGGATCACCGTGGCCGCCGTGTTTGCCCAGGATTCCTGGTCTGTCATCCGAGCAGTACTCGGCTCGACACGTGACATCATTGTGTTCGATGGCGTCGAACGGGCCAACACCCGGTCTGAGACCACAGGGGCGCCGGTTGTAGGAGATTGGTTGGTTCGTCACAGCCTGTCCGACCCGAGCAGCATGAATCCATACACGGCCAGCGATGCCGCAGTATCGGAAATCCATGCGTACATCTTCGAGTCTCTGCTCAATCAGTCGCCGGAACCACCATTCGAGTCGAGGGGACACCTGTCCACCGGTTACCCGAACGTTTCCGCCGACAAGCTCAGCTATTCATTCGAACTGCGGCCGAATGCCTCGTTCTCAGACGGGGTACGGCTGACCTCGGCCGATGTGTTGTTCAGCCTGAAGGTCATTCTTCATCCTGAGGTGCTGGCGGCCTCTTTGCGGAACTACTACTCCTCCGTCATCGATGCCAAAACTGACGGTGAGCATCAGATCACCATCAACTGCAAGGATCCCTACTTCCGAAACGATCTGATGCTCGGGGGGTTCAAGGTCATCCCTCGTCACTTCTACGATCCGGAAGATCTGCTCGCTCACATCTCGATCGCCGATTTGGTCGATGGTTCCTGGGCCGAGGGCCCTCAAGCAGAAAAAGCCCACCGATTCGCTGAGCGTTTCAACCAGGATTTCAGTCGAGCTGTCCTCGGGTCAGGCCCCTATCAACTCCTGGATCCTGCAACCGACATGGTGACCCAGCAAAAGGTCGTTCTCACTCGAGATAGCGACTACTGGGGGCGGGAGCTGGGTCAGCTGCCACAATCGGGCTACGTCGAGCGGATCGTATTCAAGATCATCAACAACACAGATGCCGCCTTCATCGAGCTCACCAATGGCGATCTCGACTATCTGGATCTGAGTTCACTGGAATTCAAGGAGAAGAGCTGGGACCCAGACTTCCAAGCTAGTTTCATGAAGGCCATCCGCTACCGAGGTGGCTATACCTACATCGCATGGAACAACGCACGTCCCCTCTTTGGAGATCCCCGAGTGCGACGGGCGCTGACGATGCTCACCGATCGACAGGGGATGATCGACAACCTCCTGTTTGGTCTCGGAGAGCCCGTCATCGGCCCCATCCATAAGTTCCGGCCGGAATACAACAACAACCTCGAGCCCTACTCCTACGATCCGGACACAGCCATCGATCTGCTCTACGAAGCCGGCTGGGACGATGCCGACGAGGATGGGATCCTCGATAAACAGATCGACGGGGAGAGGATACCCTTCCGCTTCGAGATTCTCGTGAATTCGGGCAATCAGCTTCGCAAGGACATCGCTCTGGTTGTCCAAGCAGAGCTGGCCGACATCGGCATCGATTGTCAGGTTCGCGAACTCGACTGGTCCATCTTCCTGCAACGGGCGGACACGCAGGATTTTGACGCGCTGGTGCTAGGATGGACCGGAAATGTCCGGTTCCCGCCGGATGCCTACCAGATCTGGCACTCTTCGCAGGCAGAGGGGCAGGGGTCGAACTTCATCACCTTCGTCAACGACGAGGTTGATTCGATCCTCGAGGAGTACCGAAGGGAATTCGACCCTGATCGACGAATCGCCCTCTACCAGAGATTTCAGGAGATCCTCCACGAACAGCAGCCGTACACGTTCCTCTGGAAGCAGCGTCTTGCCACCTCGTATGCTCGTCGTTTCAGAGGTGTCAATTGGTATCCGGGTGCCGATCGCGGCAGCATCGGCGAGATCACCATGGAGTGGTGGGTGACGACGCCGGAGCGAGCCTACCAATAACCGCCCAACCTTCTGGTCGGTCAGCGCCCCAGCTGCGGGCCTCCGCGGCCCGGACAAAGAAGACAACGCTCACGCTGAGAAAAGAAGCTGCCCGGCATCCACTGGGGTGTCAGGTCGATCTTTGGATCCAGCGTCAGCGATGCCGATTGGGTGCCGTCCTTCGTCATGACAAAGATGTTGGGATTGCCCGTCTGCTCAGAGACAAACGCGATGCGACTCCCGTCCGATGACCAGGAAGGGTTGTAGTCATCGAAGGGTGAATAGGTCAGATTCCTCGGCTCGGATCCATCGGCGTTCATTAGGTAGATCTCGTCGTTGCCATCCCGATCACTGACAAACAGGATCTGCGTGCCATCTGGAGAGAATGACGGAGACCGGTCATTGTCGGCATGGAAGGTAAGTCGCCGGATGTCGGTTCCATCCACATTCATGAGATAGATCTGATGGTTGAAGCTGGGGTCGTTGTTTCGTGGATCCCTCTGCGCCTCCTCCACAGTGGCGATCTCTGTCGAGTCGATGTCGTGGGTTGGATGGATAAACACTTCCCGGCCGGACTCGAATACGATCTGGGTTCCATCCGGCGACCATGACGGCTGGCCGTCATAGGCCGGATGTGTCGTCAACCTCTCCAGCCCAAAGCCGTCCGCGTCCATGATATACACATTGGCATTGCCGTCGCGCCGCGACTCGAAAGCGATACGCAAACCGTCGGGAGACCAGCACGGGAACCCATCTGATCCGGGTGTGTCCGTCAGATTCGTCTCCACGCCGCTGGCAATGGTCATGGCGAAGATGTCGTCATTGAACGGTTCGTGACGTTTGCTGTAGGCGATCAGTGTACCGTCAGGAGACCAGGTCGGTGAGCGCTCGTCGACATCAGACACGGTGACCCGCTGGACATTCGCCCCGTTGGCGTCCATCAGATAGATGTCAAAGTTGCCCGATCGAGTCGATGCGAAGGCGATAGCCCCTCCCTCGTTGTCACCGGGAGAGAAATCCGTCGTCGGTTCGAGAAAGTCGCATCCCGTGACGGAGACAACCGCCGCGACCGACCACGCCCGGACGCGGTATGTCCATGTCGCCGGAAAGTGGAGCCGACCCAGGGTGATTTCTGGCCAATAGCGTTCACGAGAGATCCCGATCATAGCGAGAATCTACGATGACCTAGAAAGAGACGGAAGCCTCATCACGTCGTCTATGTTGTGTGCAGTATTTCACCCTCAAAGAGCACTGCAACTCCAGTATGGGGCATGAAAAGTATGGGGCATCAAACAGTGATATACCTTATGTCGTGCAGTGTGCCGTCTGGTCTATCATATTTGGTCGAATGTAGACTGTATTCGGATCATTGCGAGACGAAATCAATGTGTCCGGGATCACAAGAAAACTCTTGAGTCCACACCGTATTTTGATGTAAGCTTATCCTCACATGTAATATCCGGTTCGATCCATTCGAGGATTCCTGACCGTGGCCTGTCGGCCAGGGACCCTCGTGCCAGACACCGGGTACTGCGGGCAAGTTCTGCCCGCCTCAAGATCCAGAATCATCGTCGCTCTACAGGGAGGAGTTGCCGATGGACCGGAGTACTCATTGGATTCGTGTTGCCATTCTCGGCTGCATGATCATCGCCGCAGCTGTTGCACCCGCGGCCGCGGGTGACGGCAAAATCAGCGGCATTGTCACGGACAGTCAGAGTGGAGATCCACTCGTCAGCGCCAGTATCGTTCTGGAGGGAACGAGACTTGGCACGGTGTCCGACGACAAAGGCCGGTATTTCATTCTTAACGTGCCCCCGGGCAGTTATACGCTTCGCGTTTCCTATGTTGGCTACGCGGCGCTCGTCGTTGAGGAGGTCCGGGTTTCCGGCGATCTGACGACGAACGTCGATCTGAAGCCAAGATCGGAAGCGATTCAGGCGGATGAGGTCATCATCCGCGCCGAGCGTCCGATTATCGACAAGACCGCGACGAATGCGGTGCGAATTGTCGGTGCAGAAGACCTCGAGATCTTGCCATTCCGTGGGCTCACCAATGTCTTCGCGCTGCAGGCCGGCGTTGTTGAAGACGAAGGTGCGCTTCACATCCGTGGCTCACGGGCCGACGAGATTGCCTACTACGTGGAGGGCGCCAGCGTCCGCAACGTGGTCACCGGCAACTCGGCCGTGAATCTCATCGTCGAAGCGGTCGAGGAGCTTCAGTTGCAGGCCGGTGGTTTCAACGCCGAATACGGCGGTGCAAATGCCGGCGTCATTCTGCAGGAATTGCGCACGGGCGGTAACGACTTCAAAGTGAGCATCCTGTCCGAGAGTGACGGGATTGCTTCCGAAGGCGAAACACGCTTTGGCACGCATTCCTACGGTTACAGCAACCAGGTACTCACGCTCAGTGGCCCCGTTGCAGGTAACGACAAGATCCGCGCCTTCGTCGCCAGCCAGCGTCGGGTGCAGGACTACCAGGCAACCTACTGGGACGGCTTCGAGTTCAAGGACCTGATCGATTCGGGTGACCGGGGCGGTCGTGTGCACTGGGGTGACGATGGTGAAGGCCACGCCGTGCCGGACACGGTCAACCTGAGCTTGCAGGATGGCAACATCAAGCACACCGGCGCCGAGGCGATCGACTTCAACGGAACCCTCGTATTCGACCTCGAGCCGGTAAAGTTCCAGGTCACTGGTTTGTATTCGGATGAGTCGCGCGAGTTCAATCCGGCGCCGATTCGCAACATGCTCAACACCGCACGTCTGCCCGAGTCAAACCGCAGCTCGAGTCTGCTGAATTTCAAGGCGACTCACCTGCTCGATCCGAGCATGTTCTACGAGGTCAGCCTCAGTCTGTACAGCCAGGACCGCGAGATCGCGGACCCAACCTTCGGCAGCAATTGGTGGGTGCAAAACGACAGTTTCGCCGTCGCCAACGCCAACGCGGATTGGGCAGGTGCCTACACCAACAAGAGCACCAACCCGAACCCGTACGATCTGAATGGGTTTCCTTTCAATCGACCGGGGACGCCAACCTCAGCGGGTAGTGGCACGGATCGGGCCAGTTCCTACATCAAGGAAGACGATACCTATTGGGGTCTCGGCGCGAGCGTCACCAAGCAGACGGACATCCACGAGATCAAAGCTGGTTTCGACTTCCAGAAGTGGACGACGCGACGCTTCGGTATCACGCTGAACTCGATTCGTTCCGGTATCGCCAACACGTATCCGCACCTGGATGCGGTGTACGATCGCTACTACGCGGGTCAGATCAGCGAGGGGCAGATTCTCAACGAGCTGATCGCAGCGGCAGAAGCTGCTCCTGCAGGAACCGGCAATCTGGCTGAATTCGAGGCCTTCCTCCGTAACACGAGCCGGGCCGACTATTTCGGCTACGACGTGTTTGGGCGTGAGGACGACGGTTCGGGTCTGGAGGCTCCGCGACATCCGACAATGGGTGCCGCCTACGTCCAGGACAAGATCGAATACAACGATCTGATCGTGAATGCAGGTTTGCGGATCGACTACTTCGACGTGGACAGTTGGCGCTTCAAGGATCCAGAGTCGCCGATACGCAATGCGACAGACTTCACGATTGATCTGGCTTCGATGACGAAGACGCGCACCTTCACCGAGATCAGCCCGCGCCTGGGCTTTTCGTTCCCGGTGTCGGATCGCACGGTCTTCCACGTTCAGTACGGCCGTTTCTCACAGATGCCGGCACTGCGCAGTTCCCTTACGGGTGGCGCACGATTGGCACTCGAACTCGGTGGTCAGAACTTCATCAGCAATCCGAGTGCTTTCGACATCGAGCCCATGCGCACGACGCAGTATGAGCTCGGCTTCGAGCAGCAGTTCTCGGATGTCGCCTCCTTCGACATCACCGGTTTCTACCGCGATGTGAAGGGTCAGATCCAGATCGCCCGGCAGGACATCGCCTCCACGGCGCAGAATGCGAATGCCTACAACTATTTCCAGAATGGCGACTTCGCAACGACCAAGGGTGTCGAGTTTGTCTTCAAACTCCGTCGCACGAATCGTCTGCGTTCCGAGCTCTACTACACCCTGTCTGACGCCCGTGGCTCTGGTTCGACCACGGCTTCAGGCGTTTCAGGCATCGAGAACGATTCGAATTTGCCTACGATCATCTCGCCGCTCGATTTCAACGAGACGCATCGCGGGTCAATGTACTTCGACTATCGTTTTGCCGAGAACGATGGTGGCCCGATCTTCAGCGAGTTGGGGGCGAATCTGCTCCTGCGCTTCACCAGCGGCCACAACTTCACCTTCTCGGACGGATCGCTGGGACAGACGGGTCCAGAAGACGGTGGCATCCTGAATAGTTCCGACCCGCGCAATCGCAAGCCGCTCGAGTCCGTGAACCGTTCAACGACGCCGTGGACCTTCCAGGTCGATCTGCGAATCGACAAGGGTTTCAATCTCATGGGACTCGAAGCGAAGGCCTATTCGTATATCGAGAACCTCTTCAACCGTCGCAATGTGCTGAATGTCTACCAACGCACGGGCAGTACGACAGACGACGGATTCCTCACCAACCCGAGCCTGAGCAGCGAGATCGTTCAGGCGAGCGGTGGACTCACGTATCAGCAGCTCTATCAGGCGATCAACCTTGCCAACCGTCAGAGCTACTGGACAAACGAGGGTGGGGATCTGTATGACGAGCCGCGTCAGATCCGCTTTGGTATCAGGTTGGGGATCTAAGGCATGTCTCGAACACACACCCGTCGATCCAAAACAAGGATGAGCGCAATGAGGAAGACGATTACCGCCCTGGCCGCCTTTGCGGTCCTGGCTGGCAGCGTCGCTCCCGTCACCGCGCGTGACGACCGTCCGTCGGCTGCCGCCAAAGTGGCGCAGGATTACGCCTTCGGTGAACGGGCGCTGCTGAACATCAACAACATGTCCCTGTGGTTTAAGCGGGACGGTTGGTCCGCCCGCAACCCACTCAATGACAACTCAGGTGTGACATTTCCACGTTCCACGGACCAGATCATCTTTCAGGATGGTCTGATCTGGGGTGGTCTCGTACAGGACGGCGATCCGCAGGAATTGCGAGTCGGCGGCCAGACGTACGCGATCGGCACCGTACCTGGAGCGATCGTATCCAAGGGGGTCGGTGAGGATCCGAGCGATCCGAGTGTTCGGATCTACCGGATTCGTCGCGACTACGAAACCGCTGACCTGCGCCTGGATGCGTCCGAGCTGCTTGGCCTCGGTCTGAGTGAGGTCACCGACGCCGACGAAGCCGCCGTTCGGGCTCAGTACGCCAAGGACTGGCAGGAATGGCCAGCCTCCAAGGGTGCCCCCTTCTACGACAACGACGGGGACGGCGTCTACTCGCCCTCCATTGATGAGCCTGGTGTCGCTAAAGGTGATCAGGTCGCCTGGTTTGTTATCAACGATCTCGACGTCGGCGCTTCGACCTCGCTGTATGGATCCAAGCCGATCGGCTTGGAAGTTCAGGTTACGCTGTGGGGATATGCGCGTACCGATGCCCTCGGGGACGTGATCTTCAAGAAGTATCAGGTAGTCTACGAAGGCACAGCGACGACACCGGACGATGCGGTCATCAACGATATGTATGTCGCCCAGTGGTCTGATCCAGATCTGGGCGACTTTGGCGATGACTTCGCCGGTTCCGACGTCGAATTGAGTCTTGGCTATGTCTACAACGGCCAAGCTGATGACTCGCACTACGTGGGCTTCGGTCTGGCCCCACCGGCCGCAGGATATGACTTCCTGCAGGGACCGATTGTTCCGGTCTATGTGTTGGATGAAAACGGCGAGATCACAGTGGACGACAACGGCGATCCCGTTCTCGACACGACCAAGGAAGCGATCTGGAATTTCGGTCGTCGTCCGGGCTATGAGAATCTGCCGATGACGTCCTTCGTGTATTTCGCCGCCGGCAGTGCCATCGATGATCCCGAACTTGGCGAATACGTCGGGACGGAGGAGTGGTACAACCTGCTTCGGGGGTTCCAACCGCAGCCCGATATCTCGAATCCGGTTCCTTACACCAACGCCATCACTGGCGCTGACACGAAGTTCACCCTCGACGGTGACCCGACACGTGCCACGGGTTGGAATGATGGCGATCCTCTTCCCGCTGGTGATCGGCGCATCGTCCTGAACACAGGCCCCTTCACCATGGCCCTCGGTGACACGCAGGAAGTTGTCGTGGCACTGCTCGGCGCGGTGAGTTCAACGCAGCTGCGCAGCGTGGCTCAGTTGAAATTCACCGACCAGTTCGTGCAGGATGCGTACAACAGCGCCTTCCAGGTGCCGTCACCGCCTGCTGCACCAGCCGTTCGTCTGGCTGAGTTGGATCAGACCATCGTCCTCGACTGGGGCTGGGATCCTTCTTCGGTGGCCACCACCGAGGGCAGTCAATCTGAGGGTTTCGCCTTTGAAGGCTACAATGTGTATCAGTTGCCTTCCGCTGAGGCTACCCTTGCCCAGGGCGTCAAACTCGGAACCTTCGATGAGGAGAATGGCGTCACAACCATCCTCGGCATCGATCTCGATGAGACGTCGGGCATCGTGCTCGATGTGCCACAGCAGGTGGGTGCCGACTTCGGCCTACGCCGGAATCTGCGTCTCAGCACAGACGCTCTTCGCGGTGGCCCGCTCGTCAATGGTCAGGACTACTACTTCGCCGTCACGGCTTACAATCGGGCGACCGGTGAGGCCGCTGCTGTGACCACGTTGGAGAGTTCACCGCAGTTGCTTATCGCCACGCCGCAGTCGCCGCCGCTTGGTACGCGGTATGGCTCGGAAGCTGATCAGGTCTTCCCCGCGACGCACACAGCGGGTGCCAGCGATGGCACGGTGACCGCTTCCGTCGTCGACCCGACGCAGACTACCGGTCATGAGTATCAGGTGTCCTACGCGACGGATGCCGACGGCAACACGGTGTGGAATCTGCGTGATCAGACGATGGGTAGTGCGCTGCTGAGTGGTCAGACGGACCAGGACGGCAATGCCTTCTATATCGGTTCGGACGGGTTCGAGGTTCGCGTTTCCGGTCCACCGGCAGGTATGAAAGACTGGGACGCCGCGGAGCGTTGGTGGACTTGGGCGGGAGCTGAATGGGGCGCCGAAGGATTCGGCGGCGCCATGACTGGTGACCCGAACAACCAGTGGTTCAACGCGACGACGGTCACTCCCGCCGACCTGAGGACGGTTGAGGTTCGCTTCACCGCCGTTCATGAGGAAGAGGGTGAGAATCAGTACAAGCCCCTCGACATCAACAACGAGGATGTCTCTTACGCCTACCGCTACCTGCGCGGCGCCTCAGGCGACATCCCTGCTCCCGGAGATCTGACCACCTCGGCAGAGGGTTACGACTTCGCTCCGTATGTGATCAATACTGAGGGGGACGGCTACATCTTTCAGGATCGTGTGCCGATTTGCCTGTCGGCTTGGGACATCGAGAGCGATCCTCCGCGTCGTCTGGAGGTCGGCTTCCTGGAGAATCTCGCGCCCGGCGGCCTCGTCAACGGCGCGTACGGTCCGGCCTGGTACAACACCATCTCCAACGTCGCCGGCAGCGGCCCACGCGAGTGGCTGTTCATCTTCGACTTGGACTACACCAATCCGAACGAAGGTCAAAACAGCGACATCCTGCTCAACAGCGGGCTCTACACCGAGGCACTGCCTCACATGTGGATCGTCTTCTCCGCCCGGCGTCAGGAGGCCTTCTTCCCGCAGGAAGACGCCACCTTCACGCTTATGGCAAATCACGTGAACACGGCGAGCGACGTATTTTCCTTCACGATTCCCGGCGCGGAGGTCTCAGATGAGTTCGCGGCCGAGGACCTGAAGAAGATCACCGTCTTCCCGAACCCTTACTACGGGGTGAACGAGGCGGAGACGAGCCGGTACAGCAAGTTCGTCACCTTCTCGCATCTGCCACCGGCGACGAAGATTCGCATCTTCGATCTGTCCGGTACACTGGTGCGAGTCCTCGAGAAGGACGATGCAGATCAGTTCCTTCGTTGGGATCTGAGCAATGACAATGGTCTGCCGGTGGCGAGTGGAATGTTCATCGCTCACATCGACATGCCTGGCATCGGCAAGTCGAAGATCGTGAAGCTTGCGGTCATCGCCGAGCAGCAGTTCCTCGAGAACTTCTAGGCCAGCACAGGAGAACAGAAAAATGGCAATTACTCGTAAGATCGCCACGTTCGTGCTGGCACTGGCGCTGGTCTGCATGGGGACGGTCGACGTCCACGCCGCAGGTCAGAATCGGGCCGGCACTGCGGCCGCCACGGAGTTGTTGATTCCTGTCGGTGCGCGTGATATGGCTATGGGAGGCGCCTCGGTGGCGACGACCAGTGGCCTGGCAGCTCTACACTGGAACCCCGCGGGTCTGAGTCGGGGGGGCAGCGATGCAGAGTTGATGGTGTCCACCATGTCGTATCTGGCGGACATTCGCGTTAACTACGTCGCCGCGAGTGCAGATTTCGGCGTCGGCACCTTAGCCGCTGACATCAAGGCCCTCGATATGGGTGACATCCCGGTAACCACAGAGGGTCAGCCTGATGGAACGGGGGGCGTTTACTCGCCCACCTTCTTCACTCTCGGTGTGCACTACTCGAAGGATCTGACGGACCGCATCTCCGTGGGCGGTACGACGCACTACATCGTCAATCGGATCGAACGTGTCGATGCGACGGCGATGTCTTTCAGTGCCGGTCTGCAGTATGCGAACCTCGGTGGGATCGATGGTCTTGATCTCGGCGTCGCCCTGAAGCACATCGGCCAGCGTGTTGAGTATGATGGATCAGCACTGCTGAACCGAGGTGAGTTGAATGGCCTGCGGCGTGAGCCCTCCGATTACAAGGTGCAGCCCGCGTCAGCCGACCTGCCGTCGCTGTTTGAGATCGGACTGGGCTACCGCTACAATCCTGCCGGTCTCGGCGAGGTCAATCTCAACTCCGTCTTTCGCCACAACAACTACGGCTACGATCAGTTGCGATCTGGTGTCGAGTATGTGGTGAACGACTTCTTTGCTGTCCGGGGTGGGTTCGATTACGCCACCAGCTCGGATGACGATTATCTGTATGGTACGAGCTTCGGCTTCGGCATCCAGACCGCTGTTGCCGGCCTGGAGGATGTGCGCATCGACTATGCGTACTCCAACGTCGATTTCTTTGACGCTCTGAACACCTTTACCTTCCAGGTCGGTTTCTGACCGTGCCTTGGTGGTTTGTTTGGGGGGCCGCTCTCCTGATGGGGGGCGGCCCCCTTTCTTTTTGGTCCTGCCAGAGTCCGTCACTCCGGGCGGGGAAGCTGTATCTGCAGCAACAGAAGTTTGACCTGGCCATCGAACAACTCGAGCAGGCCGTGGGTGAGGACTCAACCAGTGGGGAAGCCTACTATCATCTCGGGCGAGCCAACGGCTTGGCCGGGTACTATGTCGAAATGGTCGTCGCCTTCGATCGCTCCCTCGCTTTGAGTGGTCGGTTCGAGACCCAGATCAAAGAGGAACGGCTCCACTACTGGACTCGCCTGTACAACGATGGTGTTCGCATCGCCTCGATGAGGCAGCCCCAACTGGAGCAAGCTCGAACGAAATTCCGACTCGCCACCAAGATCATCCCCAGCCGATTGCTCGCATGGAAGAATCTTGGCATCGCACAGTACAGCCTCGGCGAGATCGACGAGGCGATCACCACCTTTGAACATGTCACACTATTCTCCCGAAACGATACGGTGAGCCTGCGAACTCTCGGGACGCTGTATCTGCAGCAGCGACGTGACCAGGACGCAATAGAAGTCTTCGAGCGGGCGTTGCTACAGGTCGAGCAATTGGGGACACTCACCAATCTCGCTGTGGCGCATACACGTCTCGGTCATCTCGATGACGCTGAAAAGACTTATCTGAGAGCGCTCGAGACGAACCAGGATCACTGGCAATCTCACTACAATCTTGGGTCCCTCTATTGGCAACGCGGGCGCCTCAACGACGCGCGGGAAGCCTTTGAGCGCGCCGTCGAGTTGAACCCCGACGACATCGATGCCCGTCACAATCTGGCTGCTGCCTATTTAGGTCTCAACCTGCTCGATGAGGCCTTTCCTCTGCTGGAAATGCTCGTACAGGATATGCCCAATAACGCCTCATTGTGGAGAGAACTGGCCCGGGTCTATGATCACCGTGGGATGGTCGAGGAGAGCCGGATGGCGCACGAGAGAGCGACCGAATTTGGCGAGTGATGTTGCTCACCGATTCATCACCCTGAGCCTCGATCGAAGTCAGGACATGACAGGCCAGACCCTGACGACTGCGGCGCCGTGATCCAATACGTCCTTCAGCGGATCCTTCTTGCGATACCAACAATGCTCGGGATTACGCTGGTCTCCTTCCTCATCATGCACCTGGCTCCCGGAGACCCCGTCGATCTGTTTCTTGGAGGCGCTGCCAGTGGCGAGGGGCTCAGTACGGAGCAGCGGGATCAACTCGAGAAGACGCGACAGCAACTACGGCATCAACTGGGTCTGGATCGACCTCTGCATGAGCAATACGGGAGGTGGTTGGGCCGTCTCGTGCTCTCAGTGGAACCGCTGACTGACCACGAGCGACAGACATTGCAGCGGCAAGATGGTGGATCCGTCAAATATCGTGGTTCCGGTCTGGAGGTGGCTCGAATCGGCGGTTGGCGAATCACGACTCTGGATTTCGGTCTGTCTTTCAAAGACCAGCAACCCGTCGTTCGCCACATCGTGGAACGACTGCCCGTTACCGTCGAGATCGGGCTGATCAGCCTCATCGCCGCCTACCTGATCGGCGTACCCCTCGGGATGCTTCTTGCCATTCGCCAGAACACGATCATCGATCGCGTCGGGACGGCGATCTCTTTCATGCTGTGGTCGATGCCGTCATTCTGGGTTGGCATGCTCCTGATCATCTTTCTCTGCAACCGTGAGTTCCTTCACTGGTTTCCCGCGTCCGGTATCCTCTCCATTAACGCCGACGATTCATGGGGGTGGTGGCGAATCTTTGTCGATCATACCCATCACATGGTGCTGCCCATCGTCGCCTCAACCTATGCTAGCTTTGCGGCGATCTCCCGATACATGCGAACGAGCATGCTGGAGAACTACCGCCTGGACTATGTCCGCACGGCCCGGGCAAAGGGTCTGGCCGAACGGATCGTCGTCATTCGTCACGTGCTGAGGAATTCGCTGATTCCCATCATCACCCTCATGGCGGGTCTTCTGCCAGCGCTCATGGCGGGCTCGGTCTTCGTGGAGACCATCTTCACACTGCCGGGTCTCGGGCTCCTGAGTTTTCAGTCGGTGATCTCACGCGACTACCCGATGGTGATGGCTATCCTGACCATCAGTTCCGCTCTCTCGCTGGTCGGGATTCTTGCCGCCGATATCCTTCTCAAGATGGCCGATCCTCGGATCGATTTCGGAAGTCTGTCTCGATGACCCAGACGCGGGGGGGGTCCAGCTACTGGCAACTCGTAGGGCGTCAGTTTGCGCGCAATCGGCTCGCCCTTTGGAGTCTGTTTGCCCTCGGGCTGCTGGCGACGCTGGCCGCCAGTGCCGATCTGATCGCCGGCAACAAGCCTCTCTATATGAAGTACCGAGACCAGACCTACTTTCCGGCGTTCCGACAGTATCTGGTTCATACTGGATTGGGAGATTGGCCGAAGGAACTACGACGCCGGAAGAATCTGAAGCGCCTCAAGACAGAGGCCCGAGTCATGCCGCCGATTCCCTACGGTCCATCCGAAATCGTGCTGGGAGAGAAGTATGCACCGCCGAGCGCCAACCACTTGCTCGGCACAGACCGGCTCGGCCGTGACGTGTTATCGGGAATCATCCACGGATCACGCTATGCTCTGGTCATCGGCCTCGTATCCGTCGGTATCTCCCTGCTGATCGGCGTGATGCTGGGCGCTCTGGCAGGTTACTTCGGCGGGTGGACGGATCTACTGTTGGCACGACTCTTTGAACTGTGGTCCGCCATTCCCGCCATCTTCCTCATCATTACCGCCGCTACCTTCTTCCCGCCGAGCCTGTTCTTCATCATGATCATCATCGGTCTAACGGGCTGGGTCACCATTGCCAGACTCACGCGCTCTCAGTTTCTGCACGTAAGGAACTACGAGTACGTCGAGGCAGCGCGTGCTCTCGGCTGTGCGACGCCCCGAGTCATCTGGCGCCACATCCTCCCCAACGCGATCGCGCCCGTCCTCGTGCCGGCAACATTCGGCGTGGGATTGGCGATTCTGGCCGAATCGGGGTTGAGCTTCTTGGGGATCGGTGTTCCGGCGGAGACGATTACCTGGGGTGCGATCCTGGCGGGCGCACGGAGCAATGCCTCGGCTTGGTGGCTGGCCGTGGCGCCGGGGCTGGCCATCTTCATCACCGTGACGCTCTACAACCTCGTCGGTGACGGCCTTCGCGATGCGCTTGATCCGAAGATGCCAGGTTCTGACGCGAATCTGACATGAGCATAGCCCGGCTACAGACCTTCAGGTAAGACCTCATTCGCGTAGACGGATTCGGGTGACTGCCGCTGACGAATCACATCGAACTGCCCAGGACCGCGACGGAGAATCTCAGCTACCTCGGGAAAGGAGTTGTAGTTCTTGGCGGACATGCCTGCACAGTATGCGCCACAACTGCCCAGCAGAAGTGCATCGTCGATCCGCGCTGTAGGCAGTGTGCGGGTTTGCAGTCCCTCCGGATTGTCTGGTTCAGGCGTCAGAACATCTCCCGATTCGCAGCAGTGGCCGACGACGAGGTATTGACGATTCGTGTCTTCTCCATGGCGCGGAATGACCGTGATCGGGTGTTGGGCCCCATACATACTCGGTCTCAAGATCTCCGTCATGCCTGAGTCGATCTTGAGGAACTCATACCCTTGTGAACCGGTGTCGACGACATCGACGACGGTCGTGAGAAGCACCCCGGCATTGGCCACCATGAACGTTCCCGGTTCGATCTCCAGATGAAGCTGTCGACCGTGCCTTGAGGCGAAGTCGAGCAACTCTTCACGGATCGGTGCCGCCGCCGCCGCCAGGTCTGTGGCAATTTCATCCGCCATTCGTGCGACCTTGAAACCACCGCCCAGACTCACTGTCGTGACGGACTCTACACGTTCGGCGATCTGCAACGTCATCTGTGCACAACGCTGCCAAACCTCCGGATCGGAACCGGAACCGATGTGGGAATGCAGCATCTGGATATCCAGATCGTGTTCGGTGGCGATGGCCAGAACCTGCGGCAGGTGCTCGTGCCAGATACCAAAACTCGCGGACGGCCCACCCACATTCGTGCGGTTGCTGTGGCCCGAACCGAGGCCGGGATTGACCCGGATCCCCACGACGCTGCCGGGGAGCCGCTGGCCAATGACGCTCAACTGATGCAGCGAACACGCATTCAGCCGGACGCCTTCATGGGCCAGTGACTCTACGTCCGCAACCAGTTGCTGCGCCGTCACCATGATCCGCTCGCCGGGCACGCCCACAGCCATCGCCCTGCGGGCTTCCCACTCGCTGCTGGCATCGATGTGCAAACCCGCCCCAGACAGGATGCGAAGGATTGCCCCATTGGGACTCGCCTTCATGGCATAACGAACCGTCAGCCCAAAAGGGTTAGGGAGGTCCAGGGCGGTTTGTGCCTGCTGGCGCAGCAGGTCCTCATCGTATACGAAGAGAGGTGATCCATAGTTGTCCAGCAGCTGGTACGCCTCATCGTCGGCAAGGAAGCGGTATGGATCGGCACCGGCAGTCGTCATCTCGATAGTCTTATCTTGCTGATTTTACAGGGGGTTGGTAACTTACACAGTTCAGAAACATCGCCGTGTGTCCCAACATCGTCAAGGTTTCTCACGCAATGGCGCGCCACATCCTTGGCATCTCCGCCTTCTACCACGATTCCGCCGCCTGCCTCGTGCGCGATGGCCAGATCGTGGCAGCCGCCCAGGAGGAGAGATTCTCGCGCCGCAAGCACGATGCCCGCTTTCCAGCGCAAGCTGCGCAGTACTGTCTCCAGGAAGCAGGCATCACCGTCCAGGATCTGGATTGCGTCGGCTTTTACGACAAACCCCTCGTCACTTTTGAACGGCTCCTGGAGACGCATCTCACCACCGCTCCATTCGGACTGCGACTGTTTTGGAAGTCCATGGCCGTATGGTTGAAACAGAAGCTGTGGATACCCCAGCTCATCCGAGACGAACTGAGTTGTGAGGTGGAGGTCCTGTTCGGCGATCACCACGAATCACATGCGGCCAGTGCATTCTATCCATCTCCTTTCGAGGAGGCCGCAGTCCTGACCACCGACGGGGTCGGGGAATGGACGACGACCAGTTTCGGTTTTGGTCGTGGCAACCAGGTGCATACGCTGGCGGAGATCCAGTTTCCCCATTCGCTCGGCTTGCTCTACACCGCCTTTACCTACTTCACCGGCTTCAAACCCAACTCCGGTGAATACAAACTGATGGGGCTGGCCCCGTACGGTGAGCCCCGGTTTGCACAGCGAATTCTCGATGAAGTGATCGCCATCGCAGACGATGGCTCCTTCCGGCTGAATCTGGATTTCTTCAACTACGTATCCGGGCTAACCATGACCTCCAGCAAGATGGAGCGGCTTCTCGAAGGCCCCGTTCGCCGGCCTGAATCGCCGTTGACCCAGCGGGAAATGGACATTGCCGCATCGTGCCAAAAAGTGACCGAAGAAGTGCTTCTCCGGACGGCCACCACCGCACATCGTGAAACAGGTCTCAAACAACTATGTATGGCCGGCGGTGTCGCCCTCAATTGTGTCGGTAACGGTCGGATCCTGCGTGAAGGACCTTTCGAGGATATCTGGATCCAACCCGCTGCAGGTGATGCCGGCGGTGCCTTGGGCGTGGCATTGTCGATCTGGCATCGCTACTACGATCAGCCGCGTATCCCGAAACCGGGCGATGCCATGGAGGGCAGCTATCTGGGTCCCTCCTTCGACGAAGAGCAGATCCGCCTCTTTCTCGAATCCGCACAGGCCCCCGCCGAGAAGCAGCATGACAGTCGGCTTCCGCTGCGTGTGGCCGAGTTTCTCGCAGAAGAGAAAGTGGTGGGTTGGTTCCAGGGCCGGATGGAGTTCGGTCCCAGAGCACTTGGGTCACGCTCGATCCTCGGCGATCCACGATCGTCGGCCATGCAATCCCAGATGAATCTGAAGATCAAGTATCGGGAGAGTTTTCGTCCCTTCGCCCCGAGTGTCCTGAGGGAGTGTGTGCAGGACTGGTTCGAAATGGATGTCGATTCGCCCTACATGCTGCTTGTGGCACCCGTCAAGAAAGAGCGATTGATTGAAATGACACCAGAGCAGGAGGAGCTCTTCGGCATCGAGAAACTCAATGTGCCGCGTTCGCAGATTCCGTCCGTTACCCATGTGGACTACTCTGCGCGTGTGCAGACGGTTCGAAGGGAGGTCAACGAGAAGTATTATGACTTGCTGCAGAGCTTTCAGAAGCTCACCGGTTGCCCCCTGGTTGTGAACACCTCCTTCAACGTTCGCGGAGAGCCCATCGTCTGTACCCCCGAGGATGCCTACCGATGCTTCATGCGGACCGAGATGGATGTGCTGGTACTTGGCGACTACATCCTCGAGAAGAAAGACCAGCCAGCCTTCCCGGAAGCCGATACCGACTGGAAAGATGAGTTCGAGCTCGACTGATGCAGAGTACGGATCGCCCATTCTGGAAGCCGCCGCCATCGACACGAAAAGACCTGCGACAGTTCGGCCTGCTCTTCACCGTCATCAGCAGTGCCGTCGCCGCATGGATGTTCTGGCGTCACGGCGTCGACGCGGCCGCGGTCCCGGCCGCCATCGCCGCCGTTCTACTGCTGGTCAGTCTCGTCTGGCCTGTCCCCCTGAAGCCGCTGTGGTGGCCGTGGATGGTGTTCGTCAACGTTCTCGGATTCGTCAACAGCCATCTCCTGCTCGCCCTCGTTCTCTGCCTCATCTTCACACCCATCGGATGGGTTCTTCGTCTGTCGGGAAAGCGATTGCTCGATCGTGACTTTCGAAGGTCGCGACAGATACTGTCCGAAGGCGGATCCCTGTGGCGTCGGCGTGAAACACCACTGCTGGATTCCCAGCATTTCAAGCGACAGTTCTGACAAACAAAACGATGCCTTCTTGACGGCCGATGTGTTCGCGTAACACACTGTCTGCCAGGAGGATACACTGACTCTCCGCGACGGGGGGCCTCCCTTGTCCGTATCCGCAAGAGCGGCTATATTCAGGTGCTCTGAGGTGAGGGCTCCCGGAAGACAAGAGCCCGTGCCAAGATCGTCACAGGCTGCTGTTTGACTTGATTCAAAGACTTTACACTGGCGCGCCAGACATCGGACGCAGAATGGATGGAGCGTGCGCTTCAGCGCGCACATGACGCCGAGGCACAGGGCGAAGTCCCCGTAGGTGCCGTCCTGGTGAGAGATGATCAGGTACTGGCAGAAGGCTGGAACCTGATCGAGGCGCAGCGTGATCCCACAGGGCACGCCGAGATCGAGGTGATCCGCCGAGGAGCCGAGCAATCGGGCTCGCCCCGTATGCCGGACACGACGCTCTACGTGACGCTGGAGCCTTGCGCCATGTGTGCCGGTGCGATTGTGCTGGCTCGCATCCGGCGGGTTGTTTTCGGGGCCTTTGATCCGAAGGGCGGTGCGTGTGGAACCCTGCGCAATATTGTGCAGGATCCTCGTCTCAACCACGTGTGTGACGTCGAGGGTGGGGTTTTGCGGGAGCCATGTGCAAAACTCCTGAGCAACTTTTTTTCACGGCTACGAAGCGGCCACGATAGAGTCGAATCGTAAAGCCGTCGGTGTCGATGGGCAGGAGAGGTGCCAGAGTGGTCGATTGGGGCGGTCTCGAAAACCGTTGTGGCTGCAAGGTCACCGTGGGTTCGAATCCCCCCCTCTCCGCCATATCGACTACGATACAGTCGATGCGTCGACTTGAAGTAAGATCGGAGAGGTGACCGAGTGGTCGAAGGTGCACGACTGGAAATCGTGTGTAGCGTTTATAGCGCTACCGTGGGTTCGAATCCCACTCTCTCCGCCATGTCGCG
>PVBE011185238.1_pt1 | contig 33156 bp, 34 predicted proteins | sample 1631181 | NCBI WGS metagenome assembly PVBE01 (sample SAMN08397723, study PRJNA350692) | Marine metagenome, whole genome shotgun sequencing project. | isolation source: water | place: Pacific Ocean | collected 2012-04
CGATGCCGGCGCATGAAATGGACAAGTGGCTGCGCACCGCTGGGCGGCGGGCATTCCCACGGCCGGCAGCCGCCCTCCTTTCCGACCGCGCCGTATCGGCCTGAGCCTGCGCCCGTTCGGGCGGCGAGGCTAGCCACGAAACCCAGGGCGCGCGATACTGCGAGCCCCTTCATCCATCAAAGGGCGCGCGCGATCCAATGAGCGAGAGCGTAGAGATCAGTGCGGCGGAACGCCTGGCCGGCGAAGCTCGGCTGGTTCTAGAGCCCAGCCCTCGCCGAGTCCGTATCGTCCTCGGCGGCGAGACGGTCGCAGAGAGCAGCCAAATGAAGCTCCTGCACGAGAAAGGCCACCTGCCGGTCTACTATTTTCCACAGGCCGACGTCGTCATGACGCTTCTCGAACCGACCGAGCACAGCACTCACTGCCCGTACAAGGGCGACGCCCGTTACTGGACGGTGCGCGCCGGCGGCGCGGTCGCTGAGAACGCGGCCTGGAATTATCCGCAGCCGATCGATGGCGCGCAGGAGCTCGCCGGCTACCTCGCTTTTTATTGGGAGCGCATGGACGCTTGGTATGAGGAGGACGAGGAAGTATTCGTCCACGCGCGCGACCCCTACAAGCGCATCGACGTGATCCAGAGTTCGCGCCACGTGCGCGTCGTGGTGGAAGGTGAGACGATGGCCGAGAGCCGCCGCGCCAGGTTCCTGTTCGAGACCGGCCTTCCCACCCGCTACTACTTTCCGGCCGAGGACGTCCGTACCGACCTCCTGAAACCATCGGAGACCCTCACCCGGTGCCCCTACAAAGGCCAGGCCATCTACTTCTCGGCCGCGATCGGAGACCGGGTGGTCGACGATCTGGTATGGAGTTATCCCGATCCCGTGCCCGAATGCCCCAAGATCAAGGACCATCTCTGTTTCTTCAACGAGCGGGCAGATACGATCATGGTGGACGGGGAGGAGGTTTCCACGCCGACCACGCCGTGGTCGTGACCCACGCCGCTTTACTGTTGTAGCGCAAGGAGTTATGCTGCGAGATTCCGGCGGCGGATGAGCGTCGGAACGATCGCGCACGGAGGGCGGGCCGATGGCAGAGGTTGATTTTCACGACATTCCGGGCCCCAAGAAGGCAGCGATCCTGACCCTGGCGATGGGTGAGGAGCGGGCCAGCAAGATGTTCGCCAAAATGGATGACGAGGAGATCCGTGAGGTCAGCCAAGCGATGGTCAATCTCGGCCAGGTCGATGCCGACACGATCGAGGGATTGCTGCGCGAGTTCGTGACCATGATCGCCAGCCCGGGCGCCATCGCCGGCACGTTCGAGAGCACCGAACGCCTGCTGATGAAGGGCATGGACAAGGACCGGGTCAACGAGATCATGGAGGAGATCCGCGGCCCCGCCGGGCGCACCATGTGGGATAAGCTCGGCAACGTGAACGAAGTCTTGCTCGCCAATTTTCTCAAGAACGAATACCCGCAGACGGCCGCCGTGGTACTAACCAAGATCAAACCCGAGCATGCCTCACGGGTTCTTGGCGTCCTACCCGAAGACTTTTCGATGGAAGTTATCGTGCGCATGCTGCAGCTCGAGCCGGTGCAGAAGGAGGTTCTCGACAGCATCGAACGGACGCTGCGCGGCGAGTTCATGACCAACATCTCGCGCTCCTCGCAGATCGATCCGCACGAGCTTATGGCCGACATCTTCAACAGCTTCGACCGCTCGACCGAAAGCAAGTTCATGGCCGGACTCGAAGACCGCAACCGTGACGCCGCCGAGCGCATCAAGGCCAAGATGTTCACCTTCGAGGACCTGACCAACCTCGATCCCTCAAGCGTTCAAACGCTGCTGCGCAACGTCGAGAAGGGGGCGCTGGCGCTGGGGCTCAAGGGGGCCTCGGAGAACCTTCGCGATCTCTTCTTCAGCAACATGTCCGAGCGCGCCGGCAAGATCTTGCGCGAAGATATGGAGGCGATGGGCCCGGTGCGCCTAAGTGAGGTCGACGACGCGCAGACCCAGATGATCAACAAGGCCAAGGAGCTCGCGGCCTCGGGCGAGATCGTTATCGCGCAGGGCGGCGGCGAGGACGAGCTCGTCTACTAGGCTCGCTTCCCGCAGACCGTCGCTAGGTGACCGGCGAAGCGCGGAAGAAGACACCGTCCATCTGCAGCTGACGGCCAAGCACGCGGCTGAAGAAGCCGCTCAATATCAAGTGCGGCTCGAATCCGTGCCCGTGGACCCAACGCAGGAGCTCCAGGTAGTCGCTCTCGCCCTCGTATAGCGGCACCAGCGACATTTCGATCTGAAGCCCGGCGATCCGCTTGATAACGCCCTCGGCACCCGAGAGCACCTGCGCCTCAAAGCCTTGGGTGTCAATCTTCAGGAACGTCCGCTCGCTCGGGCCGGGCGCGACCAGCTCATCGAGCACCGCGTCGAGCCGCCTTACCTCGACCGTCTCCTCGGCCTCGATCGAGAGCTTGGGAAAGGCTTCAAGTGTCACCTCCTTGGCCGCCAGCAGCGAGTTCATGTCCGAGCGATTGCCGGTCTTCAACTGGGCGCGACCCGCCTCGGCGCCGAGCGCAAGACGTGGTGCCACCTGCCATCTCGGGTCCGAACCGGCACGGGCCACCACCGCGCCATGCGCCTCGGCGCCGGGCTCGACCGAGACGATTCGGCCGCCGTAGCCGGCACGCCGCAACCCGGCGCCGTACTGGCCCTCGTTGGCGCCCACGTCGATGACCAGCGTGATTCCGTGGAGGTCGAGGAGCTGCACGAGGCGGCCCCACTCCGAGCCTACACTCCCAAGTTTGCCGCGGCGTCGAGGCGAAAACCGGAATCTCATCGAGCTTCGCCGCCGCACCTTGGATGGGTGCCGCCCACCCTCAGACTTCCGCGCGCAGGGTCTTTGCTATCGCCTTGAAGCGGCGCCGTGCGGTCCAGGTCTTGCGGATTACCGCGTTGTCGCAGGTGCTGCAGGGGCTCGCCTTGTCGCCGAAGCTGGCAAGCGACCGCCGCCACTCGACCAAACGGGCGTAGGCGTAGGCGTCGAATATGGTGTCGACTTCGTGCAGGTCGCAGATGACGTAGCTCTCGTGCGCGGCGGCGTCGGACCGGATGCGGCAGCACGGCACCACCTGGCCGTTGTAGTTCACCGTGAAATGCGTGAACGGCTCGAGGCATGGACTGGTGCGGTGAAAGTCCTCCTGCAAGCCAGGTATTAGCTCGCCCATGTTCGAGCCCAAGGTCCTCATGTTCGGCTCGTACATCTGGATGCGCATCCCCGGGTATTTGACCTTGGCCCTGTATTGGACGCCGGGCTGGCGTTTCGAAAACTCGACCTCGGCGCCGATCTTGCGGACCAGGCTGGCGATCCGTCGCTCGACCTTGGCGTCGTTCAGGTCCTCGCGGTCGCCGGTGTGGATGGAGAGATAGATTTCGTCGAGCCCGGCAGCGCCAAGCTCGGCCAGGTAGCCAGCGTTGACGTAGTCCCCGTTGGAATAGACCGAGATCGTCGCCCTCGGCGCGGCATCTCGCACCCGCGCAATGTGCCCGACAATGGCACGGTCCGAAAGCGGCTCGTTGTAATTGCTGAGATTGACGGTGCCGGCGTAGCCGATCGCCGCCAGGTCGCGCAGGATTTTTGCGAAGACCTCCTCGCTGAGGTAGACGTTGGCGGTCTTGCGATCGATGAACGAGTTGGCGCAGAACCAGCATTCTCGGTTGCAGTAGGAGAAGGTTTCGAGCTCGATGAAGTGCACTGAGGATTCGAATAGCCGCCGCGCCTCGCCGGCCCCGATGCCCTCGCGGAAGTGCTGCCGCTCGATGAACTCGCCCATGGCCCGCGCGCCTCGCGGAGGACTACGCGGGGCTAGCGCCGCTTGCGCCTGCCGGCGGTATCGCTTTTGCGCCGGCCGCGCCCGCTCGGCTTGCGGCGGTCGGCCGCGGGCGGCGGTGCGGTGCGTGCGGCTATCACGCCGGCCAGGTTTTCGAAGCCGGCACGATAGAATTCCTCGAAGCCTTTGGCGATATCTGAGGCCGGCGCGCCGTCGGCGGCAAACTCAGCCGTCCACTCGGCGCGCGCGCGGCCGCCCCGCTTCGAATTGCTGACACGCAAGGTGGCGACATAGCGCGAAATCGGCAACGCACTCTCGACGATCGAATAGGTGTAGGCGTGGCCACGGTAGTCGACATCCTCGATTCGCTCGACGATGCGCTCGCCCTCGGCCGATTCGAGAACGCGCACCGTGCCGCCGTCACCGTACTCGATCGTGCTCGCGGCGATGCCGGGATGCCACTCGGGCAGCGCGTTGAAGCCGCCGATGACCTCCCACAGTTCGCGCGCAGGCTTATCGAACTCCGCGCTCACCGAGACCTTTGTCATGCATATCCCCTCCGACGGGCGGCCATGATGGGGTAGGCCGGACGCCGTGACAAGGCCGCCGCGAGGGCGATATGTGCGGAAAGTTTGGGTTTCCCGCCGCTGCAGACCTTCATGCCGGCTCGAGCGCGTCGAGATCGAGCCCGAGCTTCTCGCCAAGCCACAGCGCGTGGCCGTCGTGATCGGCGCGGTCGTCGCCGGTCAGAGGATGGACCAGGATCACCAGTCCGGCTCGGTGCAGCATCAGCCACGGCACCAACTCGGCGAACTGATCGGAGGCGAAGGCCACCTGATACATCGAGCGCGGATGCGGACCGACCGGCGCATCGCGCCACCGCCCGAGGCGCACCTTGAAGGTCCCGTCGAGGTCCTCGCGCAGCGTGGCCACCGCCGCCCGGCTTTCTTCGTCACAATAGATGTGCGCGTGGTATCCGGTGATCTGGCCGGGCCGGGGCGCCGTCATCCCTCAATCTTGACGACATCGACGATTACGTACCCGACATTCTTTGGGAAGCGGCGTTCCGCCTTTCCGCGAGCGTCGTTCTCGTCCTCGGCCTCGAACTCCTCGTGGTGGAGATCGGCCCAACTGTCGTCGAGGAATCGGTGGTGCCTGCCTTGCTCGACGCGGTCACGAACCATCTGGTTGTACAGAACGACTTCGAAGCGTTTCGTAGACATTGCACGACGATACCTTGCGCGGCGCGAACCCCGCCATGAGTATCCCTCATTTTATCGTGTTGGTAAAAACCCTTGCAACCGTGCAGGCCATCTATGGACTTGCCGACGACCGATCGGCTGTCGCCGTCGTTCTCCGGAGCCAGCCATCCGCACGCGACTAGGGCTTAACGCACGGCGTTCTCCGGGCCACGACCGCGATAGCGGTCGACGAAGGCCGCCGCGGCGGCCGCATCGAAGGAATCGAGGCGAAGCACCCGGCGCCACGCGGACAGGATGATCCCATCCGCTAGGCCGGGCTTGGGCGTCGCGACCACCCCGTCCCAGGCGCCGCCGTAGAGCCCGGTCCATTCCCGAATCGTCGCGAGCGCTTGCTCGCCCGGCGCGTCGTAGTAGATGACGATGTTCCCATGTTCGAGCGCATGCACCAGAGCCTCGGGCCACTGGCGATCACTGTAGAATCCGGCTCGGGTGGGCGTAGGCCAGTGCGGGCCCGAGGTCGGGGGATCGCTCTGATAGGGGACATCCTGACCCTGCGGTACGTGACCGCCGCCCTCGTCCCGCATGGTCTCAACTCTGTCCAGCGTCGCCGCACCGGTTGCCGCCAGGGTCTCGAAATCCTCGGCTGCTTGGCGGGTATCCCACCACCACCATACCGCCGCCGCGACCAGCACAATCGCCGCCGTGCCGAGGATCGGCTTCCACGGCATAGACCTCTGGCGGGAGCGCGCGGCCGCGGCCTTGCCCTTGCCCGCGCTGGCGCCCCAGGCGATGGACTCTGATTCTCCGCCGTGTGCTGGATTGGCGCGGGCGTTAGTCTTCTTGCGCTTGCGGCGCGATTTCGAGCGTGGCATGCGGTTTCTCCCCGCGGACATTGTGGCCACCAACGAAGGGTGAGGAAAGCGCGATCACTGCACGTCCTCGTGATGCGTGGCGCTGGCGCCGTCGGCGAGCGGCCTTGGTCGGCCTTCAGACCCGTCGAGGGGCCACGACGAGGGCTCCAGCCGTTCCCTGAGAAAATCGAGGAAGGCGCTCGCGGGCGCGGCCGCGCTGGTCGTTCCGCGAGTCTCCTCGCTCGGCGCCCTGCTCTTGGGGTGCGCCATGATTGGCGCCGCAATTACCCACCTCGCCAACGGCGAAGGCCCGGCCGCACTTCCGGCGGCGGTCTTGTTCGTTCTTCTAGCGCTGTCAGGCTATGCGCGGCGTGCGCCTGTGTTGCGCGATCTGGCCAGGTTTCGCGGCGCCGGCGGCTCCACGAGCTAGGGCCCGCCTGGGGTGCGGCCGCCGCGCTGTCGGCGCCGGTGATAGAGCGCGTAAATCACCGCCAACGCCGCTGCCAAGGCGTACCAGGTGACCGCGTAGCCAAGGTGGTTGTTGCGCAGCTCGACGCGGGTCCGACCTCCGACCGGCAGGTCGCTTGGGCTTGGCCCCGCCCCGGCCTCAACGAACACGGGCTGAAGCGCGATTCCGGCGTGCCTGGCCATCGCCGGAATGTCGATCCAAAACCACTGATTGGCCGCGGCGTCGTTGTCGGGGGTGAATGAGTTGTGTGGGCTCGTGGTCCGGGCCACGCCGTCGACGGTGACGGTCCCCGCCACTTGACCGTCCACGCGGGTGCTCGGGGCTCGCGCCGATTCCGGGACCCAGCCGCGATCCACCAAAACGATGGGGCCGGCGCTGCGCTCGAAGGGCGTGACGACGTGGAGGCCGATCCGACCATCAAAGACACGAGGCACCAAATAGAACTCGGAATCGTGGAGGAAACGTCCCGCGATGGAAACCCGGCGGTAGTTGAACCCCGCCAGGCGCTTGTCGTCCACGGGCAGCGCCGCCGGCGGCAGCCCGAACGCGGCCTCGCGGTTGGCGATCAGATCGTGCTTCCACTCGAGACGTTGAACCTGCCAGGTGCCAAGACCCAGCAGTGCGATGAAGGCGGGCGCCGCGATCACGCTCGCCCACAATGAGGGGCGAAAACGCGTCGTGCCGCGCTTAGCCGGCATTCCCTCCGCTGACGGAGCGGTGCTTGAACTGAAGCGCGATCAGCACCCCCTTGAAGGGGCGCAGCAAACCCATCGAGGCACCCAGAATCGCAGGAATCCAGACCGCGTAGTGAACCCACAGCGGCGGACCGAAGAGGATTTCGGCGACCAGCGCCAGTCCGACGACCGCGAACCCGACTACGAAGATCACGAACACCGCGGCGCCGTCGCCCGCGTCCTCGCCGGTTAGATCGAGATCGCAGGTCGCGCAGCGCTCCGCCACCCGAAGGAAACCTGAATACAAGCGGCCCTGACCGCACCGCGGGCAGCGGCAGGCAAGGCCGGCACGAAATGCAGACACGGGGGGCGGGGTGGGGTCAGCCATTCCGCCCGAGCGTTTAGGGGTGCGGAATCTCGGGGCCGGCGCCCCACCAGTAGATGGAGCAGAACAGGAACAGCCACACCACGTCTACGAAATGCCAATACCAGGCGGCCGCCTCGAAGCCGAAATGGTGGTCGGGTTTGAAGTGGTCCTGGTAGGCCCGCCACAGGCACACGCTTAAGAAGATGGTGCCGACGATGACGTGGAAGCCGTGAAAGCCGGTCGCCATGAAGAACGTGGTGCCGTAAATACCGCCGCGGAAACTGAATCCGGCGTCGGAGTACTCGATGATCTGTATGGCGGTGAAACAAAGGCCCAGGATGATGGTCAGCCAAAGACCAAGGATCAGCCCCCGGCGATTCCCTTGGCGAAGCTCGTGGTGGGCCCACGTCACCGTGGTCCCCGACGACAACAAAATGAGCGTGTTGAGGAAGGGCAAGTCCCAGGTGTCGAAGGTGATGACCCCCTTGGGAGGCCAGATGCTGCCGATCGCTTCGGAAGGGAATAGCGAGGCATTGTAATATGCCCAGAACCAGGCGATGAAGAACATCACCTCGGAGGCGATGAAAAGGGCCATCCCGTAGCGCAGGCCAAGCTGTACGACCGAGGTGTGATCGCCCTGGTGCGTCCCCTCGCGGATGACGTCGCGCCACCATACGAACATGGTGTAAAGCACCAGCAAGCCGCCGACGATCAACAGCCACGGAAAGTCCTGGTGCATGAACAAGACTGCACCGATGGCCATCACGCCACCCGATATCGCTCCGAGCACGGGCCACGGGCTTGGCTCCACCATGTGGTAGTCGTGTCCTTGAGCGTGTTGTTCTGCCATTCTCGATACTCCGCGAATCAGCTCTGCTCGTCCGCGCCGCCCTCCTGGGGCGAGGACGCGCGCTCAGAAACCTCGGTCGAGTCCGGACCCGCCTCGCCCTCGGTCCGGAAGAAGGTGTAGGACAGGGTGATGGTGCTCACGTCGTCCAAGTTGGGATCGTCGGCGATCTCGGGATCGACGAAGAAGGTCACCGGCATGCTGGCCGACTGGCCCGGCTCCAAGACCTGCTTGTCGAAACAAAAGCACTGGATCTTGGTGAAATAACGGCCCGCCTTCAGGGGGGTTACGTTGAACACCGCGTGCCCGGTTACCGTCTCATCGGAGGTGTTGGCCGCGGTAAAGAAAGCCAGCCCCTGCTCGCCGACCTGCAGCTCCATCGCAACCTGGTCGGGGCGGAAGCGCCATGGCAAGCGCTTGCCGATGTCGGCGTTGAAACGCACGGTAATGACCCGGTCCAGCGCTTCCGCCGGCGCTGCCACCGCGGTCTGCGTGGTGCCGGCGAAGCCGGTGACCTGGCAGAACAGCCGGTAGAGCGGTACCGCGGCAAACGAAACGCCGACCATTCCGGCCACCACCGATGCCAGCACAAGCGCCGTCGCACCCTTGGCCCGGTCCGCCATCACGCGTCCCCCAGCCGGGTCAGCGTAAGCGCGAAGAACAACACCGCCAACGCCAGCAGCGCCCCGCCAAGCGCGTAGTTCCGGCCGCGACGGCGGCGGTGCTCTTCGCTGATCGGCATTTCAGGCAGCGCCCACAACGCTTTGATCCACCAAGAATGCGGCAAAGATCACGAACAGGGTAAGGATCGAGAAGCCGAACATGCGGCTGGCCAACCGTCGCGACGGCGTGCGGCGCAGGCGAAAAGCCAGCCCCGCGAAGGCCATCGTCAGGACAAGCGCACTGGCGCCGTAGACCGCGCCCGTGAGCCCAAGCGCCCATGGCGCCGCGCACAGCGGGATCAGCGCCACGGCGTAGTAAAGCATCTGGCGCCGCGTCTCGTCCTCGCCGGCCACCACCGGCAGCATCGGCACGCCCGCCCGCTGGTAATCCCGGCTCGCGTGTAGCGACAGCGCCCAGAAATGAGGTGGCGTCCACACGAAAACGATAGCGAACAGCAAAAGCGGGAAGACCGTGATCTCGCCCCCCGCCGCGGTCCAGCCGATGATCGGCGCGAGCGCGCCGGCGGCGCCGCCGATGACAATGTTCTGCGGCGTCCTGCGCTTGAGCCAGACCGTATAGATCACGACGTAGTAGAGGATGGTTGCCGCGAGCAGCGCGGCCGCGGCTAGATTGACCGCAAGGCCCATGACGATCACCGCGCCCAGCGCCAGCGTGACGCCGAAGCCGAGGGCATCGCCCGGCGCCATGCGGCCGGCGGGAATCGGCCGCCCGCGGGTGCGGTCCATGCGGGCGTCGATGTCGGCCTCGTACCACATGTTGAGGGCGCCCGCGGCGCCCGCGCCCACCGCCGTGCACAACAGCGCGATCAAGGCGATGACCGGGTGGGGCGCGCCGGGCGCGAGAACCATGCCGACGAACGCGGTGAAGACCACCAGCGTCATCACTCGTGGCTTCAACAGCGCCACGAAGTCAGCGGCGCCGGCAAGCGGCGCCGCTTCGCCGAGGGCCGCGTCCGGCCTCACGATCGGCGCCGGAGCGATGGCGGCCGTGCCCTCAGTCATCGGCGCGCACTCAGCGGACCTGGGGCAGCGTTTCGTGGGTGTGGAACGGCGCCGGCGAGGGCACCGTCCATTCGAGCGTCGTCGCGCCCTCGCCCCACGGGTTCTCGGCGCACTTCTTGCCGCGCGTCAAGGTGTCGAACAGGATGTAGACGAACAGCAGCGCCCCGGCGGCTGAGACGTACGAACCGATGGACGAGACCAAGTTCCACCCCGCAAACGCATCCGGATAATCGGGAATCCGCCGCGGCATGCCCTGGACACCCATGAAGTGCATCGGGAAGAAGATCAGGTTGACCCCGATGAAGGTCGTCCAGAAATGGATCTTGCCCAAGGTCTCGTTGTACTGGCGGCCCGACATCTTGCCGATCCAGTAGTAGAACGCCGCGAAGATGCCGAACATCGCACCCATAGACATGGTGTAATGGAAGTGGCCGACCACGTAGTAGGTGTCGTGGAGATAGACATTGAGCCCGGCGTTGGCCAGCACGACGCCGGTAACGCCGCCTACCGTAAACAGGAAGATGAGCCCGATCGCCCACAGCATCGGTGTCTTGAACTCGATCGAGCCGCCCCACATGGTGGCGATCCAGCTGAAGATCTTGATCCCCGTCGGCACCGCGATCACCATCGTCGCCGCCACGAAGTAGGCCCGGGTATCGACGTCGAGCCCGACCGTATACATGTGATGGGCCCAGACCACGAAGCCGATCACCCCAATCGCCACCATCGCGTAGACCATGCCGAGGTAGCCGAAGATCGGCTTCTTGCAGAAGGTCGGGATGACCTGAGAGATGACGCCGAAGCCGGGCAGGATGAGAATGTAGACCTCGGGGTGGCCAAAGAACCAGAACAGGTGCTGATAAAGCACCGGATCGCCGCCCTGGGTCGCGTCGAAGAAGGCGGTGCCGAAGTTGCGGTCGGTCAGCAGCATGGTGATGGCGCCGGCCAGCACCGGCAGCGCCAGGAGAAGCAAGAACGTGGTCACCAAGATGCCCCACACGAACAGCGGCATCTTGTGCAGCGTCATGCCGGGCGCCCGCATGTTGAAGATCGTGGTGATGAAATTGATGGCCCCCAGGATCGAGGAGATTCCGGCCAGATGGAGGGCGAAGATCACCATGTCGACCGAGGCGTTGCCGGCGTGGCCCGAGGTCGAAAGCGGCGCGTAGACCGTCCACCCGGTGCCGGGGCCGTCGCCGACGAACAGCGAGCCCGCCATCAGGATCGCCGATGGGATCAGCACCCAGAAGCTGATGTTGTTGAGCCTCGGGAAGGCCATGTCCGGGGCCCCGATCATCAGCGGCACGAACCAGTTGCCGAAGCCGCCGATGAAGGCCGGCATGACCAGGAAGAAGACCATGATCAGGCCGTGCGCGCTGGTCAGCACGTTGAACAGCTGATAGTCGCCGCCGAGGATCTGATTGCCGGGCTCCTGGAGCTCCATGCGCAACAGCACCGACATCGCCCCGCCGACCAGCCCGAAGACGATGGCGAAGGTGATGTACATGGTGCCGATGTCTTTGTGGTTGGTCGAATACAACCACCGCCGCCACCCGGTGGGGGTGGCGTGATGATCGGCATGCGCGTGGGCGGTGTGCTGCGCGCTATCGCTCATGGCGTTCGTCCTTCTTCCTCGGCGCCGGGCGGCGGATCGGCCGCCAGCGCCACCCGAGTCTCGGCGACCTCGTCCCGCGCTGCCGTCTGCGCGTCCATCCAGGCGGCGAAGGCTTCCTTGGAAACGGCCTCGACCGTGATCGGCATGAATCCGTGGTTCTGGCCACACAGCTCCGAGCATTGCCCGTAGTAGATCCCCTCGCGATCGACCCGGACCCAGGTCTCGTTCAGCCGCCCCGGCACGGCGTCGATCTTGATCCCGAAGGCCGGCATCGCCCATGCGTGAAGGACATCATCGGCCGTCACCAGGACGCGTATGTTGGTGTCGACCGGCAGCATTACGCGGGTGTCGGTCGCCAGCAGCCACGGCTCGTCGTCCTTGAGCTCCTCCTTGTCCTGGATCATGAACGAATCGAAGCTCAGGTCGTCGAAATCGGGATACTCATAGGTCCAGTACCACTGATGACCGATCGCCTTGATCGTCATCTCGGCCTCTTCGGTCCGGTCCATGAAGTAGAGCAGCCGGAACGAAGGTATGGCGATGACCACCAGGATGATGATCGGTATCACCGTCCACGCCACCTCGATCCAGGTGTTGTGCGAGGTCTTCGAGGGCACCGAGTTGCGTTTGGCGCTGAAGCGGAACATCACGTACAGGAGTAGCACCAAAACAAACACCGAGATCACCACGATGACGATGAAGATCATGTCGTTGAACGAGGTGATCCGCTCCATCACTGGCGAGGCGGCCTCTTGCAGGCCGATCCCCCAAGGCTCGGGTTGCGCGGCGTGCGCCAACGTGACGCCTGTCGTTGCCGCGGCCAACGCCGCCGCAAACGCACAAAGTACTCTCCCAACCGCCATCGCTTCCCAGCCACCTCGACCCCGATTGGCCTGCAACCTACACCAGAGCGCGCCCGCGAAACAATCCAATTGGCGCGGTTCCGTGGCGCTCATGCTGGGTTCCCCAATGATATCCACAGGAAACTTGGTGCGTGAGTGTCGGGGATAGATTTTGCGGGGCGGTGAACCGCGCCGGTCGAGCGTGATCGTGCCCTGTGAATGAAACGGCGGAGGCGAGATCGTGGCTTCGCGTCGGCCAGGATCGAGGCTAGTCTTGGACGGCGTGGCAATGACACGGGGGCGGCGGTCGGTGCCGGAATCGGTGGAGCAGGCGTTGTTTTCGGAGCCCCAACAGGCTACGCCGCCGGAGGCTGCGCATTCGACCGGCATCCTTCCCAGCCAGGCGATTCGCGAGGCCATCGCGGGGGGCGAGATTCGCGCCACCGAAACGATTGCCGAGGCCCAAATTCAGCCGGCCAGCCTCGATCTCCGCCTTGGCGCGGTGGCCTACCGCGTGCGGGCGAGCTTTCTGCCCGGTCCGCGGGCAAGCGTTGGCCAGAAGATCGAGGCGCTCTCGATGCATCGCATCGATCTCTCGGCGGGCGCGGTACTGGAAAAGGATTGTGTCTACATCGTTCCGTTGATGGAGAGCTTGCGCCTGCGCAAGCGCACCTCGGCGGTCGCCAATCCCAAGAGTTCGACGGGACGGCTCGACGTTTTCGCCCGCGTCATCACCGACGGTGGCGCCGGGTTCGACCAGGTGCGCGACGGATACCGCGGACCGCTGTGGGCGGAGATCTCGCCGCGCTCGTTCAGCGTCTTGGTGCGCACCGGACTCGCACTGGTACAGCTGCGCATCAAGCGGGGCTCGCCGCCGCGCTCGAGCGCAAGCCTGCGCAAACTCAACGACGAGGTCGGGCTTGTCCACGCACCGCCGGGCGAGGCCGACATCCGCCACGGTCTGATCGCGGTGACCGTCGATGCGCGTGGCGGGGGCGGCGCCTCAGACGTCATCGGCTACCGCGCCAAGAAGCACGCCGGGCTCGTCGATATGGCCAAGAACGACCACTACGATCCCGCGGAGTTTTGGGACCCGGTCGTGTCGCGGCCGGGCAGTGGCGTGGTTCTCGATCCCAACGACTTCTACATCCTCGCCTCGAAGGAAGCCCTGACTGTGCCCGCCGACCACGCCGCCGAGATGCTGGCCTACGATACGGTCGTGGGCGAATTCCGGGTCCACTACGCCGGATTCTTCGATCCCGGCTTCGGCGATGCCGAGGCCGGCGGCGCCGGCGCCCGGGCGGTCCTGGAGGTGCGCTCGCACGACGTTCCCTTCATGGTCGAGGACGGCCAGGTCGTCGGCCGCCTGCTGTATGAGCGCCTGACCGCACGCCCCGACAAGCTCTACGGCGCCACCATCGGCTCGTCCTATCAGCGCCAGGGCCTGATGCTGGCCAAGCAGTTCCGCCGCCCCGCCTAGCCATCCGCCCGACGACGGACTATATCTGGACTCTGAATTCTCCCCCCTGATCGCTGGCTTCGACCATGGCTGAAACCGATCTGATCGAACGCGCCGGTCTCGATTCGGTGCGCGTCCAAGGCATCGTCAATGCCGCGCTGCACGGCACCGACGACGGTGAGCTGTTCGTCGAGTACCGCACCTCCGAAAGCTTCTCCTTCGACGATGGACGCCTCAAGAGCGCGAGCTTCGACACCGCCCAGGGTTTCGGGCTCCGCGCGGTGGCCGCGGAATCAACCGGCTACGCCCACGCCACCGAGCTCTCCGAGGCAGCGCTGAGCCGGGCCAAGGCCTCGGTTCGCGCGGTGCGCGAGGGCTATGACGGCGCCCGCGCCGAGGGCCCGCATGGCACCAACCAGCGCTTCTATTCCGAGGACAGCCCGCTCGAAGGTCTCGACTTCGCGGCCAAGGTGAAGCTACTCGCCGACATCGACGCCTACGCGCGGGCCAAGGATTCGCGGGTGCGCCAGGTTTCCGCGTCGCTGCTCGGGCAATGGCAGGCGGTGCAGATCATGCGCGCCGGCGGCGAGGTTGTCGGTGACATCCGCCCGCTCGTCCGGCTCAACGTCCAGGTGGTGGTCGGCGAGGGCGAGCGCCAAGAGGCCGGGGGCCACGGCGTCGGCGGCCGTACCGCGTACGCGCCGTACGTCGAGCCCGACGCGTGGCGGGCCCAGGTCGACGAAGCCCTGCGCCAGGCGCTGGTCAACCTCGAATCCGAACCCGCGCCGGCGGGCGAGATGATGGTCGTGCTGGGGCCGGGTTGGCCCGGAATCTTGTTGCACGAGGCCATCGGCCACGGCCTCGAAGGTGACTTCAACCGCAAGAAGACATCCGCGTTTGCCGGTCTGATGGGCGAGCGCATCGCGGCACCGGGCGTCACCGTGATCGACGACGGCACGATGGCCGACCGGCGCGGCTCGCTGACCGTCGATGACGAAGGCACGCCGACCGAGCGCACGGTCTTGATCGAGGACGGCGTCTTGACCGGCTACCTCCAGGACCGGCTCAACGCCCGCCTGATGGGCATGGCGCCCACCGGCTCGGGCCGGCGACAATCGTTCGCTCACTCGCCGATGCCGCGAATGCGCAACACCTTCATGCTGGGCGGTGAGCAAGCGCCCGAGGACATCATTGCCGGGGTCAAGGACGGACTCTATGCGGTCAACTTCGGCGGCGGCCAAGTCGACATCACCTCGGGCAAGTTCGTCTTCTCCTGTACCGAGGCCTACCGCATCCAGAATGGCAAAGTGGGTGCGCCCGTCAAGGGCGCGACATTGATCGGCAATGGCCCTGATGTTCTGACCAAGGTGGCGGCGGTCGGCAACGACCTCGCGCTCGACCCCGGCGTCGGCACCTGCGGCAAGGATGGCCAAGGCGTCCCGGTGGGCGTCGGTCTCCCGACGACCCGGATCGACGGCCTAACCGTCGGCGGTACCGCTACCTGATTGAGCCAAGGAGGAAATGATGGGTGATCCGATCGTGCATTTCGAAATCCACGGAAACGACGACGGCCAGAACGACTTCTACGCCGCGGTCTTTGGATGGAAGATCGACGCCGACAATCCGATGAACTACGGCATGGTCGACACCGATTCGGGCGAGGGCATCGCCGGCGGACTGACCAAGAGCGACACTGCCCCCACCGTCATGGTCTACGTTCAGGTCGACGACTTGGGGGCGACGCTGGCCGAGGTCGCGGCCAAGGGCGGCGCAGTGGTGATGCCGGCGACCGATGTCCCCGGAGGCCCGACCATGGCCATCTTCGCCGACCCCAGCGGCAACCACATCGGCCTGGTCAAAGCCGACAGCATGGCCTAGCCCAACGTCGCACGATCGGCGAACTGATCCCTGAGGCGAATCTGAACCGGTTTTCGCTTGCGCGGTGCGCGCCGCGCGTGAAAACTAGGCGCCTCAGGGGGAGACCAAGGTTCGGGGAGTCGGTATGAACGCGAGTTCGGGCGCGGGGCCACGCAATGTGGCGCTTGTTGGGCCGTATCTGAGCGGCAAGACTACGCTCTTGGAGGCCATGTTGTTTGCCACCGGTGCGATCCACCGCAAGGGCACGGCCAAAGAAGCCAACATGACCGGCGATTCCTCACAGGAGGCGCGCGAGCGCGGCACCGGGGTGGAGCTCAATGTTGCCTCGGCCAGCTTTCTCGACGATCCCTTCAACTTCCTCGACTGCCCAGGCTCGGTGGAATTCCTGCAAGAGACATTTTACGCGCTCGCCGGGGCCGACGCCGCGGTTCTAGTGTGCGAGGCCGATGCAACGCGGGCGATGACCATCGCACCCCTGATGAAGCGTTTGGAGCACTCCCGCATGCCGACGCTTCTGTTCGTCAACAAGATTGACCGCGCCGCCTCGCCGCCCGCCGAGGTGATCGAAGCGCTGCAGCGCTTCTCGGAGCGCCCGCTGGTGCTCCGTCAGGCGCCGGTGACCGAGGACGAGGCGGTGGCGGGTTACGTCGATCTCGCATCCGACCGCGCCTATGCCTATAAGCCGGGCGCCCCGTCGGCCCTGGTCGAGGCCGGAGGCGACGCCGCCGAGGCCACGGCCGAGGCGCGCTACGCCATGTTGGAAAAGGTCTCCGATTTTGACGACCACTTGATGGAGCAGCTCCTCGAGGACGTGGACCCGCCCAACGAGGAAGTATTCGCGACGCTGACCCGCGGGTTCCGATCCGGCGACATCGTGCCGGCTCTTTTCGGCGCCGGCGAGTTGGAGCACGGCGTGCGCAGGCTGCTGAAGGCGCTCCGCCACGAGGTGCCGGGGCCTGAAGCGGCTGCCGTGCGCGCCGGCGTGGCCGCCGAGGGCGAGACCATGGCGCAGGTGCTGAAGACCTACGTCACGCCGCATGGTGGCAAGCTGTCGCTCGCCCGCGTGTGGCGTGGCACCGTGAGCGATGGTATGACGCTGAACGGCGAGCGCGTGTCGGGGCTCCACCGCATGCGCGGCCAGCACACCGACAAGATCGATTCGGCGGTCGCCGGCGACGTGGCGGCGATGGCTCGCCTCGATTCCGTCAAGACCGGCGATATCCTGACGCCCGGCAAGGCGGGCGAGCAGCAATCCGGCGCCGAGGTCATGCCCGCGGTCTTCACCCTCGCCATCACCGCGGCCAACCGCGAGGACGAGGTTAAGCTTTCCGACGCCATCGGCAAGCTCCTCGACGAAGATCCCTCCATCGCCTTCGAGCAGGCCCACGACACCCAGGAAATGCTGCTCCACGGCCAGGGCGAGATTCACTTGCGGGTGGCCTGCGACCGGCTCAAGAACAAATACGGCATCGAGGTGGCGACGGTTCGGCCCAAGGTGCCCTACAAGGAGGCGATCCAAAAGCCGGTATCGCAGCACGGCCGCTTCAAGCGGCAGACCGGTGGGCACGGCCAGTTCGGCGACGTCCACCTCGATATCAAGCCGCTCGCCCGCGGCGAGGGCTTCACCTACTCCAATTCCGTCACCGGCGGCGCGGTGCCCAAGCAGTACATCCCGGCGGTCGGCGCCGGGGTCGCCGAATTCCTCAAAAAGGGGCCGCTCGGCTTTCCCGTGGTCGACATCTCGGTCACCCTGACCGACGGGCAGTTCCACGCCGTCGATTCCTCCGAACTCGCCTTCAAGACCGCGGCACGAATTGCCATGACCGAAGGCATGCCGAAGTGCGATCCGGTGCTGCTGGAGCCGATTCTGCGCGTCGACATCGCGGTCCCGTCCGAGTTCACCTCGAAGGCCAACACGCTGGTCTCCAGCCGGCGTGGCCAGATACTCGGCCTCGAGACGCGGCCCGATTGGTCGGGGTGGGACGTAGTGAGCGCGCTGGTACCGGCAAGCGAGTGTCATGATCTGATCGTCGAGATTCGTTCGCTGACCTTGGGGGTCGGCACCTATACCGCCAGCCTCGATCACCTGCAGGAGCTTCACGGACGCCTCGCCGACGACGTCGTCAGCGCGCACGCCGAGGGGTGATCGGGCGATGAACGCGAGCGATAAGACGCGCGCCGCGGCGCTGATCGGCGCGGCCCGGCGCCGCCTGGAGCCGCTGCCGGGGCTTCCCGAGGAGTATCGGCCCGAGACCCTGAAGGACGCCTATGACATCCAGGAACTGGTGGTCAAAGGGCTGGCCCGGCCGGTGGGCTGGAAGGTCGGCGCCACCGCACAGAAGGTGCAAGACCTTTTGGGTGCCGACGAGCCTTTCTTCGGACGGCTGATCGAGGGGCGCGTGCACCAAAGTCCGGCCGCCATACCCGCTGGCAGCGTGCTGACCCGCAAGGTCGAGATCGAATACGCCTTCCGCCTGGCCAGGGACCTGCCTGCGCTCGGCGCGCCGTACGACCGCGAGGCCGTCTCGAGTGCCGTGGACGCGCTCTACCCCTCGCTCGAGCTGCCAGATACGCGCTATTCCGAATGGGTCAGCCGTGGCGTCCTTCAGATCATCGCCGACAACGGTGGCGGCGGTCATTTTGTGATGGGCGCGGAGGTTGCCGACTGGTGCCAGGTCGACCTTGTCGACCGCGAGGTCTCAATTTCCTTCGACGGCGAAGAGGTTACCCGCGGTTCGGGTGCCCAGGTCATGGGCGATCCGCTTCTGTCTCTGGCGTGGCTCGCGAACGATGTCGCGAGCAGCGGGCGCGACCTGGTCGCGGGAGAAATCATCACCACCGGAAGTTGCGCTGATATCGTTTCCCCCGACGTCGGCGTCACGGTTGTCGGTGACTTCGGAGATCTTGGGACTGTGGTGGTCGAGTATCTCGCCTGACGGGCGCGGTTCTCGTCGCGACGCTCACGGAATGTTTAGTGGCTTTCACGCCGCAAACGGTCCTAGGTCAAGCTGATTGCCAGGGGGCAATGGCCAGATAAGCCAGAGGTGCGCGATGCTGACGAAGATCAAACGAGGATGGGAGCTTGCCGAATCGGCAGCGACGCCGGAGCACGTGTTCCTGAACCGGCGGAAGTTCATGGGTGCGGCGGGGGCGACCGGTGCGGCACTGGCCCTCGGGGGTCCGATTCTTCACCCGGCGAGGGCGGCCACGGAGGCCGAGGCCGACCCTTCGGCTCACCTCTATCCGGTCGAGCGTAACCCGCGCTACGTCCTCGACCGTGACATCACCGACGAGGAAGTCGCCGGCACCTACAACAACTTCTACGAATTCGGCTCCCACAAAGAGACCTGGCAGGCCGCCCAGGACCTACGTATCCGGCCCTGGACCGTGACCATCGACGGCATGGTCGAAAAGGAAATGACGCTCGATATTGACGATCTGCTGGCCAAGATGCCGCTCGAAGAGCGACTCTACCGCCACCGTTGCGTCGAGGCATGGTCGATGGCAGTGCCGTGGAGTGGGTTTCCGCTGGAGGCCCTGGTCAAGATGGCCAATCCGCTCGGCTCGGCCCGCTTCGTTCGCATGGAGACCTTCAAGGATTTGGAGATGGCCCCGGGTCAAAGCCAGTCCTGGTACCCCTGGCCCTACATCGAGGGCCTGACCATGGCCGAGGCGACCAACGAGATGGCCTTCATGGTTACCGGCATCTACGGCAAGCCGGTTTCGCGGCAGCACGGCGCGCCGCTGCGAATCGCGTTGCCCTGGAAGTACGGGTTCAAGTCGATCAAGTCGATCGTCAAGTTCACCTTCACCGACGAGCGCCCGATCGGCTTCTGGGAGGAAGTCCAGGGCAGCGAGTACGGCTTCTGGGCCAACGTCAACCCGGCCGTTTCGCACCCGCGTTGGAGTCAGTCGCACGAGCGCGTGATCGGCACCAGCCATACCGTGGCGACCCAAATCTACAACGGCTACGGCGAGTTCGTCGCCCACCTCTACGAGGGTATGGAGGCCGAGCCGCTCTACATGTGATCCCCAGGCCCGGCCAAAGAAAGGCCGGGCCCGAAGGCCCGGCCAGTTCAACAGGGAGGACTTACGTCTGGGAGACGTAGGTTGCGCGCCGGCTGACTGGCCGGCGCACCGGCCTTGCGGCGTAGCGCCGTAGGACCGTAGGCCACCGTGCTAGGCACGGTGCTCATATATTCTATGTAGGTTGCGCCAAGGAAACTTCCAGTCCCCGGGTGCAAGATTTTGCGCCGGCCTCTATTCCGCCGCGGCGGCGGCCTCGAGCGGCCTGGCGGCCAGGAACTTCTCGGCCTCGAGCGCCGCCATACAGCCGGTACCCGCGGCGGTCACCGCCTGGCGGAAGACCTTGTCCTGAACGTCGCCGGCGGCGAATACGCCGGGCACGCTGGTGGCGGTGCTGTCGGCGTCGGTGCGGAGATAGCCCTCTGAGTCCATCTCGAGCGCGCCGCGGAAAAGAGCCGTCGTCGGCTCATGGCCGATGGCGACGAAGACCCCATCGGTGGCGATCTCCCGCGTCTCGCCGCTCTTGGTGCTGCGCAGCAGCGCTCCGGTGACGCCCGGCGGATCCTCTTCGCCCATAATGTCTTCGACGACGTGATCCCAGATCATCGTGATCTTGGGGTTGGAGAACAGGCGCTCCTGCAGGATTTTCTCCGCGCGCAGCGAGTCCCGGCGATGCACCACGGTCACCTTGCTGGCGTGGTGGGTGAGATAGATGGCCTCCTCGACCGCAGTGTTGCCGCCGCCGACCACGATCACCTCGCGATCGCGGAAGAAGAAACCATCGCAGGTGGCGCACGCCGAGACCCCAAAGCCGCGGAAGCGTTGTTCGCGCTCGAGGCCGAGCCAGCGCGCCTGGGCGCCGGTGGCGACGATCAGCGCATCGGAGGTGTAGCGGTCGCCCGAATCGCCGACGCAGGCGAAGGGGTGTCGGCCCAGGTCGACCGAAACGATCGAGTCGCGGAACATGCGGGTGCCGACGCCTTCCGCCTGGGCCTGCATCTGCTCCATCAGCCACGGCCCCTGCACGACTTCGGCGAAGCCGGGATAGTTTTCGACGTCGGTGGTTATCGTCATCTGGCCGCCCGGTTCGACGCCGTGGACGAGCATCGGCTCGAGCGCCGCCCGCGCGGCATAGATCGCGGCCGTGAGCCCGGCCGGTCCTGAGCCCAGAATGAGGACCTTGCTCTGATGATGCTCCGCCATCCCAGACATCTTATATTTTGACGCGCGCCCGCACTTCAAGCCCGCTGGCGTTTCTGTGATCGATGGAATAGATATCGACATCCGGAGGACGGCTCATGCAGCAAGCGTCTCGCCCGACTACGACCGCGGCCCGTGGCCCCGACGCCGTGACGCTCGAGATCATCCGCAGCAAGCTGTTGGCCGCCGCCGATGAGATGGGGGTCGTGCTGGCGCGCGCCAGTATGGCGCCGGTGATCTACGAGGTGCTCGACTTCGCCTGCGGCATTACCGATGCGCGGGCCCAGCTCCTCTCCCAGACCAACGGCATCACGGTGTTCACCGGCACTTTCCAGGAGCGCATCGAGGCCATCCAGCGCAAGTTCGGCGCGACCATCGAGCCGGGCGACGTGTTTGCCTTCAACGATCCCTTCGACGGCGGATCGCATCTTCCCGACGTTTCGATCATCAAGCCCGTGTTCGACGAGGGAACGCTTTTGGGCTTCGCCATCGCCGTGGCCCACTGGACCGAGCTCGGCGGCACGGTTCCCGGTTCGCTGCCGCCCGATGCAACCGAGATCTTCCACGAGGGCCTGCGTCTGCCGCCGGTACGAATCCACAAAGCCGGCGCGCCGGTTCCCGAGATCATCGAACTGATCATGGCCAACCTGCGACTGCCGGTGATCGCAAGGGGCGATCTCAACGCCCAGCTCGCCTCTGCTAACATCGCCGAACGACGGCTTCACGAGCTGTGCAAGAAATACGGCAGCGAGACCGTGGGGATGAGTTTCGACCACATACTGGACAGCGGCGAGCGGGTGAGCCGGGCCGGCATCGCCGCGCTGCCCGATGGGGTATTCGAGGCCGAGGACTTCATCGACGGCGACGGCTTCGTCGACGAGCCGATCCCCATCCGCGTCCAGGTGCGCATCGAAGGCGAAGAGATCACCTTCGACTTCACCGGATCGAGCGCGCAGCGGCGGGGGCCGCTCAATGCGCCGCGCAGCGCGCTCCTTTCGGCGGTCAAGACCGTGTTCCGGGCGCTGGTCGATCCCCAGGCGCCCTCCAACGAGGGCTGGTTTCGCCCGCTCCATGTCGTGGTCCCCGACGGTACCGTGTTCAGCGCCCAGTTCCCAAGCCCGGTCGGCTGGTATTACGAGATCACCGGGCACGCCTCGGAGCTGGCCTGGAAGGCGCTATCCCAGGTCGCGCCTGAGCGCTTCAGCGCCGGCAGCTACCTCAGCCTGTGCCCGACCTTCATCACCGGCACCGAGCCCGATACGGGCGAACCCTTCGCGCTCATCGAGCCCCACCACGGGGGTTGGGGGGCGACCGAGTCGAACGACGGCGAGAGCGCGTTGATCGCGGTCTCGGACGGCGATACCTACAACTATTCGGTCGAACTCTTGGAGGCAAAGTATCCTATCCGCTGCCACGGCTACGGCCTCAATACCGCGGACGGCGCCGGCGCCGGATTCCACCGGGGCGGCTACGGCATCCGCAAGGAATACGAGATCCTGGCCGACGAGGCGATGTTCTATGGCGGCATGGCCCGCACCAAGACCCGGCCCTGGGGGATCGACGGTGGCGGCCGCGGTTCGGTCAACCATCTCGAGCTGGAGACGAACGGACGGCGCTGGCGCGGCGAGCGCGTCCCCTCGACGCCGATCACCCGCGGCGACCGCGTGACCATCGTGACTGGCGGCGGCGGCGGCCATGGCGATCCACGGACCCGCCGCGCCGAGGCCGTGGCCGACGATGTCCGCGACGGCTACATCGCCGCCGACGCCGCGCGCGAGGATTACGGCGTCGTCGTCCGGCCCGACGGCAGCCTCGACGACCGCGAGACAGACGCGTTGCGGGCCGGCGCCTGACGCGATCGGTTGCGCGGGCGGCACGAGTGCCCGAGAATGCAGCGATGGCGGGACCGCACGACGTGGGTGGGCAGGCGGCGGGTCCGGTGGACCGCGCCGAGCATGATGCCGCCTTCTGGGAGAAGGAGGTCGATGCGATCCAGGTCCTGTTGTCCGACGACACCCGACGCATCGTCGGCGTGGACGAGTTGCGTCGCGGCATCGAGTCTCTCGGCCCCGAAGCGTACGATACCTTAAGCTACTACGAGCGCTGGATCGCCTCGATCGCCTCGATTCTGGTCGAGAAGGGGATTCTGAGCGAGGCCGAGATCGCCGAGCGCGTCTCGGCGATTCGTGCGCGCTCGGAGGCGAAGGCGTGAGCGCCCGGTTCGCCCCCGGCGACAGCATCCGGGTCATGGCCGGCGATCCCCCCCACCATGTGCGCACGCCTGGCTACCTGAAGGGGCGGAGCGGCATCGTCACGCGGCGGGTCGGCGCCTTCCGCAATCCCGAGACACTGGCCCATGGCGGCGATGGCTTGCCGCGCCAGCCCCTGTACCGCGTTCGCTTCTCTCAGGAAACGCTGTGGCCCGCATACGATGGGCGGCCCAGTGATTCGCTTGAGGCCGAGCTCTACGAGAACTGGCTGGAGACTGCGCCATGAGCGACCACGATCACGCGCCCATCAGCGAAGGCGAGGCGCCGCTGACCCACCATCAGCTCGTGGGCACCGCACTGCGCGAGCTGCTGATCGAAAAGGGCGTGTTCACGGCGGCGGAGGTTCGCGACGCGGTCGAAAGGATGGACGCGCGCAGCCCGGCGCGCGGCGCCGCGATGGTGGCGCGCGCCTGGGTCGATCCCGGCTACAAGGAGCGGCTTTTGGCGGACGGCTCGGCGGCGGCGGAAGAGCTTGGCATCGAGGTCGGGGCAACCCGCCTGATGGTGGTCGAGAACACGCCCGAGGTGCACAACCTGATCGTCTGCACGCTGTGTTCATGCTATCCGCGTGCGGTGCTCGGGCTGCCGCCGGCATGGTACAAGTCCACCGCCTACCGCGCCCGCGCGGTGCGCGAGCCGCGTGCGCTCCTGGCCGAGTTCGGCACTGCGGTGGCCGAGGAAACCGAGGTCCGGGTCCACGACTCGACCGCCGAGCTCCGCTATCTGGTGTTGCCGCGTCGGCCCGAAGGCACCGCGGGCCTGGCCGAGGAGGCGCTTGCCGCACTGGTAGGTCGCGACGCGATGATCGGCGTCGCGACCGTCGTGCCGGACCCTTCGGCCTAGGTCTCGCGACTACTGCGCCGCGGCCTTGGCGCCGGTGGCCGCGGCGAAACGTGGCATGACGTTTTCCGCCAGCAGCTCCATCGAGCGGCGCTCCAGCGCGCCGTAGGCCCCGCCCCAGTCCACTGAAACCTGAACCAGGGTGCCGAACGGGCCCACCTCCTCGCGGAAGGCGACAAGCTGGTCGAGCACCGAATCGGGCGTTCCCGCAATCACCACGTCCTCGACCACGCCCTCGGCGGTTACCGCGTCGTCGGACATCTCGGGGTCGGGCTTCATGATCTTGATGAAGCCCGCCTTGCGCAACAGGCTCGAGATGTAATGGAAGTAGAAGTAGCTCGGGGCCTCGCGGTCCTGGACGTGGTCGCGCGCCTCGGCCGCGTCTTCGGAGATGAAGATGTTCCGCGCCACCCGCCAGTCGTTTCCGTCCGCGGGTCGGCCCGCGGCCTCGCACCCCTTCTGGTACATCTCCCAATGGCTGGCCACCGAATAGGCGGGGATGAAGCCGGCCGAAATCGGGCTCCAGCCGCGCTCCCCCGCGGTGCGCACGCTGCCCGAATACGGGCTCATCGCCGACAGCGCGATGGGCGGGTGCGGCTGCTGATAAGGCGGCCAGATGTAGCCCACGCCGAACTCCGGCATCACGCTTTCGGCGATGCGGATGTCCCAGAACTCGCCGCGGATGTCGTACGGCGGGCCGTGCGACCACAGCTCGAGGATCATGTCGATCGATTCCATCATCGCCGCGTTGCGCGCCTTGCCGTCGGTGGTCTTGAACAGCTCGAAGTCGCTGGGCGCGCCGCCCGGACCGATGCCGAACAACAACCGTCCCTTGCTCATGTGATCGAACATCGCTATTTCCGCGGCGACCATGGCCGGGTGATGCTCCGGCAAACACACGACGCCGGTCCCGAGCTTCATATTCTTGGTCTTGTTGAGGAGCGCGGACAGGAACATCAGTGGCGCCGGAACCGGCTCGGTCTTGATCGAGAAGTGCTCGCCCACCCATAGCTCCGCGAAGCCCATCCGGTCGGCGATTACGGCCTTCTCGATGTTCTCCGCCAACAGCTCGTCGAGCGGGCGCTCGATCGGGTGCAGCGGCATCATGAACATTCCAAGCTGCATGCGTCCTCCCCGCGACTCCGCAGTCTGCGGAGCGGCGGCATGATGTCACAGGGGCCGGGCGGTGTCCAAGCGGCGGGTTGCGCACCCGCCGGCGCGCGCGCAAGATCGCTTTCCGGCGGAGGCGGACGATGTACGAACGCGCCACGGCTGATATGGATGCGGCGCTCCGGGCCGACGACGAGATCGCCGCGTGGCTGATTGACGAGGCCTGGCGCCTTGACGGGACTGCGGCGCTGATCGAGGCGCTGGGCGAGCGCTTCGTCGCGGGCGGGATCCCGCTGTGGCGGCTCAACTACTTGATGACGACGCTGCACCCCTCACTCCTCGGATCGCGCTACCTATGGCGTCGCGGGGGCACTGGGGTCGAAACCCTGGACGCGCCGCGCGCCGTCATCGAATCCGACGAATACCTGCGCAGCCCGATCCCCTCGGTGGTGGACAATCGGACAACGCTGCGGCGCCGGCTCGTAGGTCCCAAGGCCAAGCTCGACTTCCCACTGCTGATCGAGATCCGGGACGATGGCGGCACCGACTACCTGTGCGTACCGGTCGAGTTTTCCGACGGTCACATCAATACGGTATCGGTGACCAGCGATGCAGCGGAGGGCTTTCGCCGGCACGATCTCGATCACATGTATGCGCTGCTTCCCTTGTTTGCGCGCATCGTCGAGGTTCACGCGGTCCGCCGTCTCGCCGCCGACCTCTTGGACGTCTACGTCGGTCACGACGCGGGCCGTCGCATCCTCAAAGGCCAGATCGGCCGTGGCGACGGACAGACCATACGCGCCGCCATCTGGACCTGCGACCTCAGGGGCTTCACGCCGCTCGCCGATACGATGGCCGGAGACACCTTGATCGCGATCCTCAACGATTACTTCGACCGCATGGTTGCACCGATAGAATCGCGTGGCGGCGAAGTACTGAAGTTCATCGGCGATTCGGTCTTGGCGATGTTCCCGGTCCTCGACGGCCGCGCCGCCGCCGCGGTGTGTGGGGCGGCGCTGGACGCCGCGCTCGAGGCTGCTGCCGGCATGGCCGAACTCAACCGCGCCCGGCGTGCCGCAGAAGCTCCGGTATTGCGATTCGGCCTCGGTCTGCACCTCGGCGACGTCATTTACGGCAATATTGGGGCGGCCAGCCGACTCGACTTCACCGTGATCGGACCGGCGGTGAATCTGGTCAACCGGCTGGAGCACTTGAGCCGCGAACTCGATCGTCCGATCATCGCCTCGGCCGCGGTCGCGAGCTGTCTTCCCGGGCGGCTCGAATCGCTCGGCACCCATGAGCTTCGCGGCGTGCGCGAGCCCCACGAGGTGTTCAGCGTGCCGGTCCTTCAGGCCCTGCCCTCGCTCCCGGCGGGCGCGTGAGGTTGAGCGCTCGAGGCATGCCCGAGCACGCCGCGTGAACGGTCCACCCGCCGGCGAGGGAGCAGGGCCGCTGACCCTGTCCTTCGCCGAAGTCGGCTCGGGCGACCTCGCGACGGTGGGCGGCAAAGGCGCCAATCTTGGCGCGCTTGGCCGTGCCGGGCTTGCGGTGCCGCCCGGCTTCTGCGTCACCACGCGGGCGTTCTTGGCGTTTCTTGCTGGCGATACACGCGTGGCGGCGTGGCTGGCCGAACTCGACGCGCTTGCACCGGCCGACCTCGAGGCGGCAAGGCGTGTGGGCGCGGCGCTGCGCGAGCATCTCACGTCGAAGCCGATGCCTTCGCCGGTTCGCGACGCCGTGGTCGCGGCCTGGAACGCCGCCGGTGCCGAGCACGCTTACGCCGTGCGCTCGAGCGCCACCGCCGAGGATCTGCCCGAGGCCTCCTTCGCCGGCCAACAGGACACCTACCTCAACGTCCGCGGCGAGGCCGAGCTGGTCGACCGGGTGCGCGCGTGCTGGGCCTCGCTCTACACCGACCGGGCGATCCTCTACCGGCTCGAAAACGGCATCCCGGCGCGCGAGGTGGCGCTCTCGGTCGTCGTCCAGCGGATGGTTCGGGCCGAGAAATCAGGCATTCTCTTCACCGCCGATCCGGCCACCGGCCACCGGTTCACAACCGCGATCGACGCCGGCTACGGCCTCGGCGAGGCCCTGGTTTCGGGCCTGATCACGCCCGATCACTACAAGGTGGACGCCCGCGACGGCCGGCTCATCGAGGCCCGGATCGGCGACAAGGCGATGGCGATCCGACCCCGCGATTCGGGCGGCACGGTGCGAGAAACGCTTTCCCAGGCGCAGCGCACGGCACGCGTCTTGACCGATTCCGAGCTCGCCGCGCTGGTCGAGGCGGGCCGCGACATCGCGCGCCTGCAGGGCAGCCCGCAGGACATTGAATGGTGTTCCGAGGACGGCGCGCTCTATGTCGTGTAAGCGCGGCCGATCACCGCGCTCTATCCCCTGCCCGAACCGGTTGCCGAGGACGGCGTGCTCCACGTCTCGTTCTGCGTCAACCACTTCCAGGTGATGACCGACGCCATGCCCCCGATGGCGCTCGCGATGTGGCGGCTGATGCTGCCCTTGGGCAAACGCTGGGGCGCGGGCGGCCCGGCGCCGTGGGTGCAGACCGCGGGCGGGCGGGTGTTCGCCGACATGAGCCGGCTTCTGCGCTTCCCGCCGAGCCGGCATCTGCTCCTCCGGCTGCTGGGCGGAGTCGATCGTCTTGCGGTCGCCGCGATTTGCGATGTCATCGAGCGGCCCGGGTTCGCCGCAGGGCCACGAGTCAAGCCGTGGGCGGTGGCTCACATCATGCTGCCGCGCGCCGCGGCGCTCGTCGGCTGGCTGTTGTTTCGCAATCCGCGCGGCAGCGTTGCCGTGGAGTCGCGGCGGCTCGACCGGATCGAGGCCGAAGTGCGCCCGCGAATCATGGACGGCGACTCGCTCTCGGCGCGCTTGCGCGAATCCGAAGACGTGATGTCGACGCTCATCTGGCGCCTCCTGCATCTGCCGCCCAAGGTCCTGGCGGGTTTCTTGGCGGGGGTCCTCCTCAAGCGCCTGATGCCGCGCACCGACGTCGATTTCGCGGCCCTGGGGCGGGGCCTCGCGGGAAACGTAACCACCGAAATGGACCTTGCCGTGGGCGATCTCGCCGACGTCGCGCGAGGTCATCCCGAGGTCGGATCGTGCCTTACCGGCGGACATCCCACGCGCGAGGAAGTGGGCACGGTCGCCGGCGGCGGCGCGTTCGTGGCCGCGCTCGACGCCTTCCTCGAACGCTACGGGATGCGCGGTCCGGCCGAGATCGACATCAGCCGTCCGCGCTGGCGCGACCAGCCCGCCTCGATCCTGCGCACCGTCGCCGGCAGCCTGAAAAGCGCCGAGGAGGGCGGGCACCGGGCCCACCACACGCAGCTTGCGGCCGAGGCGGACGCGGTCGCCGCGCGACTGATCGGCGAGGCGGGGCGGGGCGCGTTCGGATGGGCGCGGCGGCCGCTCGTGCGTCGATTCGTCCGCGTCCATCGCGAACACCTGCCGTTGCGCGAGCACCCGAAATTCATGCTCGTGCGGGCCCTTGACCTGGTGCGGCGCACCGTCCTCGAGGCAGCCGATCAGCTACTTGCCCAAGGACGTATCGACCAAGCCGACGACGTCTGGTTCCTCGAACTCGCCGAACTCGCCGATGTGCTCGACGACGCGAGCCAACCAGTCCGCGACCGCATCGCCGAGCGCCGCGCCGCCCACCTGCGCTACCAGCGTCTCTACCCGCCGCGGGTGTTGACCAGTGAGGGCGAGAGCCCGGTCGTTCACCACGCCACCGACTCGCTTCCCGAGGGGGCACTGGCCGGGAGCCCGGTATCCGCTGGCGTCGTTGAGGGCCCGGCCCATGTCATTCGCGATCCCGACCGCGAGGTTCTGAATCCGGGCGAGATTCTGGTAGCCCCGTTTACCGATCCCGGTTGGACTCCCCTGTTCCTTAACGCCGCCGGGCTGGTGATGGAGGTCGGAGGACTGATGACTCACGGCTCGGTGGTCGCCCGCGAATACGGCATCCCCGCGGTCGTTTGCGTGCCCGAGGCGACCACAAGAATCAAGACGGGCCAGCGCATCCGCGTCGACGGCGAACAAGGATTCGTCGAGTTCCTCGAGCCGTGAGGTTCAGCGATCAGCGCGCTTCAACGAGCGTCCGGATCGCGTTCTTGACGATGGTATGCCCCACGTCACCGCCGAAGCTGAGGATCGATTCAGGGTGGAATTGGACCGCAGCGATGGGCATCGCACGGTGACTGACCGCCATCACCAAACCCTCCTCGGTCCATGACGTGACTTCCAGGTCGTCGGGCACCGAATCGCGCACGGCGATCAGCGAATGATAGGCGCCGACCTCGCAGGGATCGGGGACGCCCTCGAACAAACCCTCGCCGGTGTGGTGGACCTGCCAAGTCTTGCCGTGCCGCGGCGCGTCCAGCACCTCGATGCGGCCGCCGAATGCCTCGACGATGCCCTGCAGGCCAAGACAGACCCCGAACTGGGCGATTCCGGCCTCGGCCAGCGCCCGCACCAGCTCCGGAACCCCAAAGTCGCCCGGCCGCCCCGGCCCCGGCGAGTGGACGACGAGCGCCGGCCGCTCCTCCACGATCCGCGCGAGCGGCACCCCGGATCGGTAGGTGTGGACCTCGGCGCCGCGCTGGCGAAAGTAATCGGCGAGCGTGTGGACGAAGGAGTCCTCGTTGTCGATCATCACGATCGTGGCTCCGTCGCCGGATCGCGCAACCGCACCCTCGGCCGGCGGCGTGGCCGAGCCGGCGTCTTGCACGGCTAAGGCGAGGAAGAACGGGGTCGCCTTGGTGTGGGTCTCGCGCGCCTCCTCCAGCCCGACCGAATCCCACAGGAGCGTTGCGCCGACCCGGTAGTTGGCCTTGCCGCCCTCGATATGCACGGTGCGGATGGTGATGCCGGTATTGACGTCGCCATTGAGCGACAGGCCGCCGACGGCGGCGCCGTACCAGCGCCGGGGCGTCGACTCCATGTCCTCTATGATCTGCACCGCCATCTTCTTGGGGGCCCCGGTCAAGGTTACCGCCCACATGTGGCTGAGAAAGGCGTCGATGCCGTCATAGCCTGGCCTCAGCCGTCCCTCGACGTGATCGACGGTGTGGAAGAGACCGGCGTAGCGTTCGATCGTGCGCCGACCTAGGAGGCGAACCGTTCCCGGCACGCACACTCGGGCCTTGTCGTTGCGGTCGACGTCGGTACACATCGTCAGCTCGGCCTCGTCCTTCTCGGAATTGTAGAGGGCGCGCACCCGTTGGGAATCCTCCATCGCGTTTGCACCGCGGCGCACGGTGCCGGCGATGGGGCAGGACTCGACGCGGTCGCCCTCGACCCGGATGTACATTTCCGGCGAGGTGCCTACGAGCTGCTCGTCCCCGAACTGGCACAGGAACTCGTAGGGGCTCGGGTTCAGCGTGCGGAAAGTCTCGAACAGACGCGAAGGGGCGCCGCTGAAATCGGCGCTCAAGACGTGGCTCAGGACGACCTCGAAGACGTCGCCGACCTTGATCCGTGCGCGCGCGGCCTCGACCTTGGCGGCGTAGGCCTCGTTCGTGTGGTCCGAAACGATCTCGCCGGCGCGCGCCGCGCCACCAGTTCCGACAAGCGGATCGAAGGGCTCGGGATCTGCACCCTCGGTGCTCGCGCCGCCGTCGGATATCTCGTAATCGAAGCGCTCGGCCGTCTCCTTGCGGCGGTCGAGGAGCCAGATCGAATCGGGCAGGAAGACTCGCAGGTCGGCGCAGCGCGGCTCACGCTCGAGCCTAGGCTCGATACGCTCGAACTGGTGAATGAGATCGTAGCCGAAGGCGCCGTACAGGCCGAGGAAGTTGTCCTCGAAGCCCTTGAAGGCGTGGATCAGGCGCCGCAGCGGGCTGAACACCGAAGGCTGTTGGCTGCGCTCCTCCTCGGTGAAGAACCGCGTCGGTTCTGCGATGTCCAAGGCGAACTCGCGCACGGTATCCACGGTGGCGGTTGCTTCGGGGCCGATCAGGATCGGCTTGAGGATCTGCAAGAGCCGCTCGCCCCGCTGGTTGAGCGCGCTGGCCCGCAGAGATCTGGCGCGGGCGCGAAACTCGAGCGGCGGGTCCAAGAATCCGAAATCCCAGCGCGAATAGCGGTCGGGATACTCGACGCCCGAGGAGAAATAAGCGCCCCGCTTGGCGTCGAGCCCCTCGACCACGAAGCCGATGCCGGCCGCGTAGTCCAACGCCTCGGTTCTGCGCACGAGGTCGAACCCGGCGGCGGAATGAAAGCTATAGGTCATGGTCTGTCCCAGCACCGCTCGGCGGCGATGCCCCCTGCCGGCGCTCGGCCGGCGTGTCCGGATTGGCTTGGAAAGGCGCGCACGCGCGCGCGGCGCTTCAATGACGAAGCGTCACCATCGCAACTCTGGAAGGGTCTCGACCATCTTCATGCCCTCGGTCGCGAACACTAGCACCGCCGACCCCGCGCCGTCCATGCGCCGGCCTCAGTGGTAGTCGTTGGTCAACGCGTTGAGGTGCAAGACGAACGTGGTGGGGTCGAACTTCAGCCCGTGGTAGCGCGCGCGTAAGTTCCCGCTCTTGTCGATGAGGTGGGTGACGGCGACGTGAAGCTGATACTCATCTCCCTGCTGGGTGAACTCCAGGCCGTAGCGCGCAGCGAGCTCGCGCGTCGCCGCCGGCTTCGCGGCGCCGCTGCTCAAGAGGACCGTATTGGTTGGGTCGAGTCCGTGGATATCGGCGTACTCGGCCAGGACCGCCGCGGTATCGCGCGCGGGATCGGTGGTGATCGCAATGAATTGGACCGCCTCGCGCATCGGCGTGGCGTTCGCCATCTCCTGGATGCGCGCGACCTTCTCGCTGTGCAGCGGGCAGACATCGGGGCAGTTGGTGTAGAGGAACCACAGCACCACCACCATGCCGTGATAGTCCGACAGCCCTACCTCGCGCCCATCCGGCGCGGTCAGGGAGAATTCGGGCGCCGGGCGGTACACGACTTCGAGGTAGGCCTCGCGATCTAGAAGATCGCTCTCGAGCTCGTCGAGCGAGTGCGTGAGCGCTGGAGGCGCCGTCGTCAGGCTCAGCGCCAAGCAAGCCACCAATATCACCCTGTTTCTCATGGCCGCAGATAACACCCCCAACTCGGGGTAGAATCAACCGCGATCGGATCACAGTGGCGTCATATTCGGCGCTTTGATCGAGGGGGCGAGGTCATGGAATGGACGGGGAGATGCCTATGCGGCGCGGTGCGGTACCGCGCCAGTGCCGACCCGCTGCGCGCCGTCAACTGCCATTGCGGGATGTGCCGCCGCGTTTCGGGTGTGGCGTTCCTGACGTTCGTCCATTTCCCGCGCGAAGCGTTCGTTTGGACGGTCGGCGAGCCCGCGCGCTATCGCTCCTCGCCCGAGGCCGAGCGCGGCTTCTGCGCGGAGTGCGGAAGCACCCTCACGATGCACGAAAGCGTACTCGAAGACCGCGTGCAGGTGTGTTTGGGGAGCCTCGACCGCGCCGCCGAAGTGCGCCCCGACGACCATGTATGGACCACCGATCAGCTCCCCTGGCTGCGCCTCGATGACGACCGCCCGCGCTTTGCCCGCAACAGCTCCGCGGTCCCCTCACGCGCCGCGGGCGCCGATTAGTGGCGGTTAAAGCTCAAACTGGGCGACGCCGCCTTGCTTATTACAAGTCTTGCGATGACGCGTCGGGAATAGATGCTATGCGCCGTCTTCGTTCTGGCCGCCCTTGTGGCGGCTTCTTCATTTGCAGCCCCCGTCTCGAGTCGGGCCATTTGCACGGACCGGGCCAGCCTGGTCGAGCTTTTGCGGAAGAGTCATAGCGAAGCGCGAATAGGGCTCGGCCTCACAACCAACGGCAAGGGCGTCGTCGAGGTATTTGTGGCCCCGGGGGGCACGTGGAGCCTATTGGTGACCGCCATTGGCGGACAATCGTGTGTCATCGCCACCGGTACAGACTGGTCCACCGAAACACTCCCCGTAGGGGACAGACTGTGACCCCGGTGGC
>PVBE011171309.1_pt1 | contig 33154 bp, 35 predicted proteins | sample 1631181 | NCBI WGS metagenome assembly PVBE01 (sample SAMN08397723, study PRJNA350692) | Marine metagenome, whole genome shotgun sequencing project. | isolation source: water | place: Pacific Ocean | collected 2012-04
GCTCCTCCCTTTGCAGTGCTCCCCCGCCAATTCCTTTAAGTTTCAGCCTTGCGACCGTACTCCCCAGGCAGTGGACTTAACATCTTCACTCCGGCACCGAGAGTCCTCGAAAGACCCCCGACACAAAGTCCACAGCGTTTACACCTAGGACTACCCGGGTATCTAATCCGGTTCGTGCCCCTAGGCTTCGTCCCTGACCGTCAGATCCGTTCTAGTGTAGAGCCTTCGCAACTGGTGGTCCCTACGGGATGACAGGATTTTACCCCTACCCCACAGGTACCCTACACCTCTCCCGGTCTCAAGTTTGGCCGTCCTCGCAGAATTCAGACAGTTAAGCTGTCTGATTTACCCACGAATGTACCAAACCGGCTACGGACGTTTTAGGCCCAATAAGATCGACGACCACTTGGGGCTTCGGTATTACCGCGGCGGCTGGCACCGATATTTCCCGCCCCTATTACCCGACCTATTTAGAGTCGGTTCAGACAACAGTAAAAACTGCGTCAATTGGAGTTCCCTGATCACGATTTCTCGCATTGTCAAGTTTTCGCGCCTGCTGCACCCCGTGGGGTCTGGATTCGTGTCTCAGAATCCATCTCCGGGCGATTGCTCCCACAACCCGTACGCGTCGATGGCTAGGAGGTCCATTACACCCCCTACAACCTGATACGCCGCAGACCCATCCTGTTCCGCCGTAGCTTTCATCCACCAACCGTTCCAGGCATGGTGAACTATGGGGTATTATTCTCACTTTCGCGAGGTTATCCCCCTGAACAGGGCAGGTTATCCACGTGTTACTGAGCGGTACGCCGAGAATCTAATTTCTCGCGACTCGCATGGCTTAATCGAACTCCAATAGCGGTCGCCTCCGGCAGGATCAACCGGATTTCTTGTCGGCCGTAGCCAACTGTCAATCTTTGCAATCCCTAGGAGACTTTTTTTGGTCATCGCTGAATTTTATTGGTTTTGACAAGGTTTTATTTTGCACCTTTATTTGTTCACTTGCACACATCTTGTGTGTGTCGTTACATGTTTTCACCTCTAAGCAACGAGCCAAGCTCGCTGCCGCATTACCTCGGCTACAACGTATGCTTGATGGTGTTCCTCATTGTTCATTGCTGAACTCAGACACCAACGCCGTGCATTGCTGTAGCATCCCGCCGACCTACCGTCCGTATATCAACCTGACTCAGAGCCCCTTATTTGGAGCAATCTACAAAAGGCTCACAGTACCTCATTCTTAACCGATATAATGTTGAATATATTTGGTACCATTATAGAAAAAATATCATTGTTAAAAAGCCTAAAAAGATATAATTTCAAAAGGGCTAGAATGTCTATTTAGACCCTAAAATTACTCTGCACCAAAGAACTCACGCATGAATGGATGCATTTCCATAGCTTGTTCTTTCTGGATTTGTTCATATGTTCTTAGGATGATACCTACGGCTAGTAGCAATCCAGTACCCGACGCATTACCTACGGTACCTAGCAAGTCAGCGCCAGCAGCCAATAATCCCACGAAAGCGCCAGAAAATAGCGTTACTGGTGGAATATAACGTTCAAGAATTCGTTCCAAAACAACAGGACTCTTTCTAAATCCGGGTATCTGCATACCGGTGTTTTGAATCTGCTTGGCAACATCTTTCGCAGACATATTTGTAGTCTCGATCCAGAATTTCGCGAACACCGTGGAACCGGCAGTCATGACAAATACATAGGTGAACATATGCAACATAATTTGCCACAAACTATGACCAAAACCATCTCCTGTCTGATCAAGTAGCGGTATCAGCCAAGACTGTACCCCACTCACCATAGAAGCATACCAAGCAAACCCATCAGAAGCAGTAGTCGAACCAACCTCGTAAGACCCAAGCCAAGGAGCAATGCTCCAAGCCCCATTAGCCCCTAAAAGAGGGACTGTGGAAAGCACGGGGTGGCTCCAGAAGAGAAGAGTGAACATATTGAGGTTAGCAAGTAGCGCCGCCATCAAAATTACAGGAATGTTACTGGCGTAGACCAAACGAATCGGGTATTTACCTCTATGGCCTCGAACCTTTCCATGAGTCAACGGAAGTTCCAATTTACTCGACTCAGCATAGGCTACAATCAAGAAAACCACCACTGATGAAAAGAGTGCTATTAGTGGATTAGCGTGATTCAATAATATCGTCTCGAAACCATTCTGAGAAACCAACTCTGAATTGGTTGCGGTTCTCAATGTATAGAATATCATTGGCAATACGCCGGAAGGCGGGTTCTGCATGCTATATGGCCCTGGTGAAACGGGTAGTGGCGATAGTGTCCCAACGAAGGTCGATTGAGCAACACCCGCGGCAATGAAAAGAGAAATACCAGAACCAATACCCCATTTACTCACCAGTTCGTCCATTAGGAACACAAGATAAGAACCCACGAAAAGTTGTAGCACAATTAGGGAATTTGCCCAACCAATACCGAACATTTCAATGACGTTCTCGTGAGGGTCAAGGAATCCGTAAACTTGAGGGATTGATTCTACAGGAATCATCATCAAGACGAGAACTTTCTGCACACCTTGGTAGAGTTGCTTATCTTCAGAATCCTGCAAATCAAGATTAATGATTTTTGCACCAGCGAACAATTGCATAACAATTGATGCGGTGACGATTGGCCCTATCCCTAAGTGCATAATGGAACCAGATGCACCAGCCATGATTGCCCTAAATGATGAGAAAATATCCATTGTTGAATCTGCAAGACCCCAAATCATAACGTTAGTCATCATGAAGTAAATGATGAGTACAATGGTAGTAGTCATCAACTTCTGATTGAATCTAACGTGACCGTCTGGTTTGGTAATCGAAGGGTACACATCTACAATCCTCTTGAGTGCGTAAAGCCTACTACTTTCATCCCCAGTATACACAAGGCAGGCTAGGGACATACCAGCACCCATACCCATTAATCCAATTCCAACGAAGAGGAATCCTACTTGAGAACTATCTTGCTGAGCCCAATAGAAAAATAGACCCATGATTGAAAGCCATGTCAAAAACTTGGCTGTTGAACCTAAATACTTGATTTGTTTAATGTTTTGAGGGAGATCCTTCTGGATTGCCCACAACACAAATCCGACATATAGTACTGCAACAGCAATCATTTCTGCAGCATAAATCATCGCATCCCTGTCAGCACCGGTAAGTGCATCCTTCTTCCAGTAGAAGAGTGCTCCGAAATAGAGGATTGAAATGGCTGTTATGCCAAATGCTGATGGTTTTCTAACAGCCATAAATCACCACTAATCCATTACATCAATTAAATCATAATAGGAAATTATTCCTCTTCCCATTCATCCCCATCATCGTCTGACAAGGTAACTGAACCGCCTGCTGCCTCAACCTTCTGAATGGCCTTAGCGCTTGCATGCTCTACAGTGACTGAAATTGCCTTGGTAATCCTTCCACTACCAAGCAGTTTATCTATTCCAAGTTTACTTAGATTGACACTATCATTATCACCTGCAATATCAGCCAATTGACTAACATTAGCAGTAACATGAACAGTTCGAAGTGAAGGGTCTCGATTGAAACCATACATACCCCAATGATTTGGCATATACTTGATACGAGTCATTACTCGGTGCTTGTTTAGACCAGCGTTACCACGCCCACCTCTCAATCCAGCACCTCTTCCAGCTTTCTTACCTCGGCCGTGATAACGACTACGACCTCGGAATTTATTGGTTCTTGATGGCATAAATAACACTCCTCAAATCATTCTCCCAACGAGTTCTGTAATCGCCTCGCCGCGGTAACCCAACGCACCACCAACAGTGAAGTGACGCTTGATACCGCCCCAACCCTTGGTTCCACGTGGTGGATGTAGTCTGAATACAGGCTTCATATCAGTAATCGCCTTGGTAGTAGAATCGCCTGCAGCAATTGATGCTGCAAATGCCTTGATGTTCTTGAAATCAGTTTCAGCCTTCACGACTGCATCAGTGATTGGCTTGTCACCCATCAATCTGCCTCTCTCAGAAATTAAGTTAGTGATTGTTTCTTCGTCAACTTTGCCCCAAGTAACGTAATCCTTGGACTTTTGGAGCATACCCGCATAGGCATCATTTTCAGGAACTAGTACTGCATGGTTAACTCGAGTAAGATTGAGGTGACCCATGGTCTCACGAATAGAACGCTCAACGCCAATGTTAGAACGAACTCTGATAACTAACCAAGTCATTCATTCACCCTACCTGTAGTCATGTAAAGTCTCTTCTTGTGTTCTGCACTAACCTTTGACTTGTTGATGTTATTCAATGCGTTAAAGGTGGCTCGTGCGAAGTTGATTGTAGTGCGAGTTTGACCTTTTGTTCGTGAATAGATATCTGTGATTCCAGCGAGCCTCAAAACTACCTTTCCTTTTGATCCAATGACCAATCCTTTACCTGCTGGTGCTGGAATCAAAGTAACACGAGTAGAAGCTGAGCGTCCTTCAATCTTGAAGGGAACACTGGTAGCCGCGCCTGCTCCAGATTCCCAAGAACCATTGCCGCGCATTACTGGAATAATGTTCAACTTAGCTGTATCAATCGCTTTACGGATTGTTGCTGCTACCTCTTTTCCTTTGCACATTCCAATTCCTACGAATCCATTGTTATTACCAACAGCAGCCATGACATTGAAGCGAACTCTTCGACCACTATCTGTCATTCTCTGAATCATATTTACATTGATTACCTCATCTTCCAAATTAGGAAGAAGTGCATCGACAACCTCGACTTCACGTATTGGCAAACGGCTATTCAAAGCCTGTTCCATAGTAGTAATCTCACCGTTTCTAACCATGCGGCCGAGTCTAGTCTTAGGGGACCACTGGCGAAGGTTTGCCATTGGATCGTAGCCACCCTTGCGACGGCGGTGTTTACCTTGTTCAACCTCAGGGACTGGAGTATATGCTAGTGCAAGACCAGGAGCGAGATTAGTTGTATCAGGTACTGTTTGTTCTTCATCCATGTATTCAGGCCCCCTCAATCGCCTTCTTGCTTGCTGTGACTGATTTTGCAATCTTATCTGAAATATGTGCTCCATTCAGACGTTCTTCATCTGGGAAAATATCATCCCCATGTGGAATATCCAATCCACCATCCACCATTCCTTTGAGTGCGGCGAAGATACGGTTGCCCTTTGTAGCAGCAGCAAGGCCGATGTCCAATACTGCACTTTCATGTCCTGCTGCGAGTGCTCTCTTTGCCATTACTAAACCAACTAGATAAGATGCTGGTACAGATTTGCGTGATGCATTCTTAGGCCACTTGAAATCAGATACAATAGTAGCGCCAGTTGCACTTGCTAGGATCTTGTCACCATCTGGTTCGTAACCAACTAATTGACAGGTCACTTGTGTGTTTGAGATACGTACAACGGCTCTAGGCTCTCCACCTCTCAACAATTTGAGTCTGCGACGATAATCTGTCAAACCGTGTTCACGGCGTGCATATTTTCGCCTCTGTTTCTTACCATAAGCCATCATTCATCACCTCCAATGTTAATTCCATCAATTTTCATGTTTGACTTCATATGTGCTATGCTTCGGTATGAGTTACCCTTAGACTTACGATAATAGTAGCGATATTGGCTAGCGTCAATAGAGCCATCTTCGCGCATCTCCTTGAGTACACGGCGTTGTGAACGAATAGTGCGCATCCAGCGATTCTTACGAGGGTTACGGGCGTTAGAAGTACCACTTCTCTTACCATGTCCTTTTCGACGACCCTTAGCCTTCTGTGCTGAATTTTTGTTAGCTCTGACACGGCTAGTCCCCTGAACCGGCTTAGCCTTGATGTATCCCATTTCAATGAGTTCTCTAATGTCCTCTTTCTGCACAGCGCCACTAACCTGCTCTAGATAGTTATCATTAATCCAGACTCTGTTTTGTCCTACTTCTTGCCCCAATTGGACTGTAAGAATCTCGGCTGCCAAGCGTTTCTGATTACTTAACTGCATCAAATACCCCTCCTTCTGTTTAGTACACGAATGCCCAATTCATCGGCCCTTTCGTGAATCACAGCACGCTTACGGTTACCAACTCGCTTACCTATGCGAGCCGCTTCCGTCTTAGGGTCGATTTGTTCAAGGTCATCAGGTCGGTGAACCATCACCTCAGAAAATCCAGAGGGATGAAGACCACGTACATCTGAGATCTTTCCAAAACCAACACGTGCCATTGGAGTTCGCCATTTCTTATTCTTACGCTGCTTGCTGTCCATACCTTTCGGCTTTCGCCATCCAGTGCGTGATAGTCGCTTGTAACGATACCACTCTTGACGGCGGAATGCTGGTTGCTTCTTAGATTGTGATTTGCGCAGAGAAAGTGCCTCTCTAGTGGCATCATCAAGTTCAGGTTTCTGACGGGCTACGTGAATCATTTCTTCATCGTCCCATTCATCTTCCATGTCATCGAAATCTTCGTCCTCTTCCTCGAATGTATCTTCCTCAATCTCTTCAGTTTCAACTTCTGCAATTTCCTCGCTAGCGCCGCCTGATTCGTTTAGACGAGCGATGAGTTCGGCTTTCTTACCAGATACTGGCAATCCTGCTTCCTTCAACTCAGCCTTGAGTTCTGCAACAGTCATATCTTCGTATTCTGACATAAATCACACCTCCTAATTTGCTCCCTTTGAAACAATGTAAATTCCATCCTGGAAAATTCTGCGATCACGGCCTCGGATTTTGCAAGCACGCTCGATAATTGCAGCAGTTTGTCCAACTTTTTCTCTGTCGACTCCAGTAACTACTACGTCGCTTTTTCCTTCAACACTAACAACAACATCTCCATGATAGATTAGGTTAGCTACACGAGGAACTTTCTCACCAAACAGATTTTTGATTTCTAGAGTAGGCCCTGTGACATTCAATGTCATTGGGAAATGTGAGTAAACTGCCTTCAAACGGTATGCAAATCCATCAGTAACACCTGTTCTCATGTTAGTAATATGAGCACGCCATGTGCCGCACAATGCCTTCTCCTTTCTACGAGGCAAATCACATTGTACAACAACATTAGAACCTTCTACTGAAACATTCACCTTAGAGTGTTCAAAAGCACGAGACATTGAGCCATTTGGACCGCTCATAGAGAGATTGGCATCTTCAACAGATGCTGAAACGCCCTCTCCAAGGGCGATTTCGTGTCTAATCTGATCTAACTTTACCATTTTAATCACCTCAGAAGACATAGGCCAGCAAGCGGCCGCCTATTGCCTCCCCTTTAGCTTGATAATGGTGCATCACACCTTGATTTGTAGTCATCAATAAGAGGCCGAAATCTTGAGCAGGAAGATATCTTGACTCCCACTTGTCGAAATCAGCCCACTTAACGGAATGACGTGGCTTGATAACACCACATCGGTTGATGGCTCCAACTAATTCTATTCTGTAACCTCCACCGCGGCCATCCTCTATCTTTTCGTACTCGCCTATGTAGCCATTCTCGGACATAATTCCGAGTAGCCTTCCGAGAAGTTTACTCGCAGGCTTCACAGTTACTTCGTAGTGTCCAGCTTGCTCAGCATTGAAAATACTGACAAACGCGTCATTTAATGGATCAAATTGCATATTTTCATCTCTCCCTTAACTGTACTTCTTGAATCCTATTTCCGGAGCAATATCTCGGAAGCACTGGCGACATAGTCTCAAACCATGGCGACGAACCATTCCTCTCTTGCGTCCACAGCGTCGGCATCCCGACTCGCGACCAATCTTGATTCCCTCTTCTTTTCCCATCTTCACTCCTCCAAAAGTGTCAGTCCGAACTGCTCCTTAAACCAAGATTGCCCCTCACCTTTAGTGAGGCGGTGAGAAGGTGAAACCTTCCGCTTGGTACGGCGTCTACGGCTCACTCTATGCCCTGGCCTCTCAAGCACGACATTGATGTCCATTCCAAAGATTCCAATATCTGGATCATATTTCATTTCAGGGAAATCAGTGTAATCAGCAATTCCAAAAGAAAGATTTCCTTGTGAATCTACATTGTATGCAGGAAGTGTCTTTTCACGAACCCAGAAAGCATCTTCAAGGAATTTATTCATTTTTGATTGGTCCCTCATGGTCACTTTACATCCAATTGGAGCGCCCTCACGGACCTTCAAATCACGATTGGTAGTCTTACCAACTGAACGAATTGAATTACCACCAGTAAGAAGAGTCAGTACACGCTCAGCCTGTTGTAATCGTTCCCCACCTTCGCCGACACCTATGTGTACAATCACCTTGGTGATGCGCGGCTCTAGCATTGGATTAGCTGTGCTCATTCAACCACCTCTGGGAGTCCAAAGTCACCAATGACGAACACGTTTCGCTTGACTGTACCGAATTCAGGGAATGATACTTCATTTTCCATGCTGGATCTCTTAACATTCAAGCCCTTAATCTCAGAAACGCTACCAACGTGGCTCCCTCCAATCAAGTATGCTTTTGCACCATCCTCAAAGGCATGATGGCCCCTTACTGTTTGTTCAGGTAATGAAATAACTAGGCTATCACCTGTGTTGTAGGCATTTGCCTTATCGAGTAATACATTTCTGCCATCGTGCAAATTGTACTGAGTTGTACCCCCTGAAACAGTATTCTTCCCATCGATTCTGCAAATTTTGGATTTAGCATCAGATGCTGAAATCTTTGGATAGCGCAACTTGCCATTTTGGTCAAGAATACAGCGATAGTTGTCATCACCAATAGTCAATACATCCATCAAACCAACACCTCGGTCAACGCTCTTAGGCACCCTTCCATCAACGAGAATGCTGCGTGTAGAAAGCATTCTCCTAACTTCTCTCTTTGTTTGAGCAAGTCCGAGTTCATCTCGAATTACAACTGTTAGTGACATGCACATATCAATTGGATGACCACAAGGGTCTGGCTTGCTAATCCATACAGAAGTCTTACGAGGCTGAGCCCAACTTCTAGGCATTGCCAATCGTTTCTTGTGATGTGAACTCATTATTCATCTCCTCCGTTGCGCTCTTCCAATTTCTTCAAACGCAGCATATCACTGTCATTTACTTTAATTACAACAACATTTGATGCGTGAACTGGAATTCCCTCGGCCTTACTCTCTGCAGTTGATTGGCTAACACCTTCAACAAATATACGACCTGATTTTGTGTCAATAGAGATTACTTCGGCTTCAATACCGCCTTTACCACGAGCACCACCAAGGCGCTTTCCGCCCTCATCCTTGTCGTGACCTGGATTACCCCAGTCACCACGACGGACTGATACACGGTCACCTGTTCTTACAGTCACATTGCGGACATTAGGGAATGCTGGATCAAGACAACGTGCACGTATGCGCTTACGCTTACTATGCAGAGATGCTTTTGCCGCATTCTTTCGCTGCTTGTTTGGTTTACTGCTACTCATTCATCTCACCTCACACTATCTGCTTCGCAGTTGCTGCGATTCTTGGCCATCTTTCTGCCGATTCCCTAGACACTGGGCCTTTGATATCGGTACCAATCAACTCACCACGGTCGTTGGACACAAGCACACATGCATTGTCTTCAAACTGAACACGAGTACCATCTGCACGACGGTAAGGGCGTCTTTGACGCACAATTACTGCTCGGAAAACTTGGCGGCGACGTTCAGGTGTACCACGGCGAACTGTGACATTGATCATGTCACCTACAACTGCTGAAGGGTATCTACGAGCGACACCACCAATCTTGAGAACTGAAATCAGTTGCACAATTTTAGCACCGCTGTTGTCAACACAATTCATTTTAGACTCTGTTGGCAAACCGCGTGTGACGCGCCCGGGTATTCCCTTCATTCGCTAGACCCCCTTTCAATAACACAGAAAGTTACTGTCTTAGATAGTGGCCTACATTCCATGATTCGAACTGAATCGCCTACTGTAATACCACCAATACAACTTGGTAAGTGAGCTGAATAGCGACGAGTTCTCTTCTCATATCGCTCGAATTTTTGCATATGTCGTGTGTGTTGGCGCTCAACTACAATTGTCTGCTTCATACCAACTCTTGACACAGTCCCTTCAATAATCTGGCCACGAACTCTCAAACTACCATAGAACGGACAATTAGCGTCGCCATCCCATTCGGCTTCAGGCTCTCTCACATCAATACCGATGTCTCTCATTTCAGTCCCTCCTGTAGTTTTTCTGAACTCTGTCTTCTGGCCTTTGACAAACCATATTTCCCACGACAGTATCACTGTCATCAATTGTAAATTCAATAGTATTCTTAGCAAGTAATGATGACCCTTCTTCATCAGAAATTGTAATCATATTACGGCTCTCATCAACAACTATTCCTGTACGACCAACTAAAGTTGGGTCAGTTGAAGATACCACAGTTAATCTGCGGGATAGCCAAGATGTGTGCCAATGTTCCATTTAGCGCACCTCCACCTGGTAACCATTCTGCTCGAGGACCTTTGCGACTCGCCTCTTGTGATCTCCCTGAAGTTCAATTGTGCGGCCCTTAACGGTGCCACCACTAGCGCATGAGGACTTGAGTTTCTTAGCGAGTTGGTTGATGTCAATCGCAGTATCATCGATACCTTCTACAATTGTTACCATTTTCCCATACCTCCTTCTAACAGTTGAAATAATTGCTTTTTGTTGCTCCTTTGCTATTTCTTGACAAATACATAATTCCTCAGGAAGCCCACATAGATTGCAAATACTTGCCATCAGTTTCCTACTCCCTTTCGTTCTTGATTCATTTTAGTCCTCAGTCTAGCGATACTACGCCTAACTTGTTTGTAGGCCCCAGCGTTACTTGCAGACCCACCAAGAGCTTGCTCGGCACGGAGTTGTAACATTTCTTCTTTTAATTCTAGAAGACGCTTATTGCGTGCTTCAGTAGACATATTGTCGATTTCTCGGTTTGAAAGGTGGGTCATTCAACCACCTCCTCATCTGTTGATTCGTCTGCTGGTGCTTCTTCAACTTCCTCAGCAGCATCATTAGATTCTTCTTCTACTACTACTGATTCTTCCTCTGAAATCTCTTCTTCTACATCTTCTGCAACTGCTGCTTGCTCTTCTTGTAGATTATTGATTGCTTCCATTTCTACTTCAGCTTCTTCTTCCGAAAGTGATTCCTCGACAACTTCAGCATCTACATCAATTTCAGTACCAGCCATCAATGGAGGCATATATGGTCCAAGACCAGCATCAATTCTACTAGTGATATCAACTTCATGAGGCAGTTTTGTACCTGGCTTCATCAAAGCAACTGTGCATCCGATAGTACCCAACTTGACAACTGCAGTTGATTGGCCGATATCCATGTGCTGAATAGCAGTCTCACCACAATACTTGATGTGTCCTTTGGTAAATTTCTCAGTACGGTGGCGTGAACCTGTCAACTTGCCTGCAATAATTACAAGACAACCTTTGGCACCAGCCTCCATCACGTTGAGTACACTACTATGACCGGCTCGGCGGAAATACCATCCACGCTCAAGAGCGCTAGCCAACTTACTTGCCATCACCTGTGCATTTAGAGCAGGATCTACGATTTCTTCGACCTGCAATTTTGGATTCTCTAAATTGAAGTCAGTTTTGATTCGGCGTTGTAATTCATTGATAATTTTACCACGGCGACCAATTACCATACCCACACGCTCTGCTTGCAAAGTAACTTTTGTGCAGATCGCTTGGTTATCGAATGCGCGCTCGAAATGCAGCCCACCAAAGCCAGCTCTCTCAGTTTCTTTCTGCAGATACTCGCGTACCAACTGTCTCTCGACATTACGGTCAACAAAATGACGGATTTGATTTACTTTTACCATTTATTTGCCACCTCAGAAATCTCCATCTTCTTCGTCATCAACCACTTCATCATGCTCTAGGAACAATTCGATGTTGACTTTGTAATGATTTGAAGCAGTTGCACGCCCGCGTGCGCGAGGGCGCATGTTTCTAGCAATCTCACCACGGTGAGCAGCCACATGAGTAATCTGCATCTCTTCAGCTTCGATATCCTCAAAGTGTTGACGAGCATTGTCCATAGCACTCTCAATCAATTTGATGAATACTCTTGAAGCATTACGAGGATACCTTCCCGGTCCCATCTTTCCTTTACGGTGTCCAGCCATGGTGTTCCCACCTCGACCTTTTCGATGACGAGCAACGTATGGAACTGCTTTTCTCTTTGCAATTACATCTTCCAAGAATTCAACTGCGCTTCCAGCATACATCCCCTTTATTTTGCGAGCAATTTGCACACAGTGCTTGTGGTGAATATCTGCACCAGTGACACGTGCTGTTGCCAAATTACTACCTTCAAGAGGTTGGGTGTATCCGGGCTGCGGCATCTTTCTGTTTCTGCTCATACTTTTCACCTCACTTCAATGCCACGTGCTTACTAGAACGAGTTGCACCAACACCTGGTCCAGTGTGGACTGGACGGCGGCGGGTGCCAGCAAATTCTCCAAGATAATGACCTAACATCTCAGGTTGAATATCAATATTAACGAAATCTCGTCCATTGTAAACTCCGACAGTCTTGCCTACCATCACGGGTAGAACAGGCATATCTCTACAGTGCGTGCGCACTACTTTGTCACCCTCTACTTCAGAGATTTTGTTTAGGAAATGATTAGCCTCACGTGGTAATCCACGGCTAAGTGAACGACGTACTCTAGAGGGAACTAGTTGAATGATTGAAATTTGATCAGAACCATCTTCTGGAGGATACAAAGGCATCTGCTGCAATTCTTCTACTGTGTGGCCGCGGTAGGTGAACTCACGCTTTCTGCGTTCAGCAACACCCATTTTTCTCTTCCTTGCTGCACGACGTACAGCTTTTGGCTTGCGGAATCCTTTGTTCTTTCTACGTGCCATGAATCATCACTCCTTCTTCTTTCCTCGCATCTTACCAGTGCGACTTGGTGCAATGTGCCCTACCTTTTGACCAGGTGGCGCATTACGGGATACTGAGTTTGGACCGTGAACAGCCTGATGGTTTCCTCCACCATGAGGGTGATCTACTGGATTCATTGCAACACCACTGACTGTAGGATATGCTTTACCTCGAGCCTTTGCCTTGTAGAATGCTGCACCGGCCTTCATCAGTGGCTTTTCTGCACGGCCGTGTCCTGCTAGAACACCAATTGATGCACGGCATTTTGCTGGCAAATCCTTCAGAGAACCTGAAGGCATTCGGATTCTGACTTTTTCACCCATGCGAGTCTCAAGCGTTGCTGAGTTCCCACCACTACGGGCGATTTTACCACCATCACCAGGGCGAAGTTCAATGTTGTTGATTGGAGTACCTTCTGGAATTTGTCCCAATTCAGTAATGTTACCTGGCTTCAAGTTGACATTTGAGCCAATAGCAATCTCTTGACCAACAGCAATCCCTTCAGTAGCTACAAGATGTGTTTCACTACCATCTTTGAATTTCACGCGCACGAGGGGTGCGGTGTGTACTGGGCTGTGAACCAATTCAACGACTGTAGCGACTTCTTCAGCACCTCTAGGGATACGTGAAGCACCGGGGAAACGGTGACTTGATACCCTGTTCTTAGGGCTTGAACCTCTGCGCTGTGCACGAATTCTCTTTCCCATTTCATCACCACCTCATCTTAGAATGCACTCAACTTTTGTGCCGCCACATCTGCATCAAATCCTGGCGCCATCTTTACACTAGCATGCTTACCAATCTTGGAAATTCTAGTGTTTACCTTAGCAACCTTGACTTCGAAAAGACGTTCGACCGCCTCCTTAATGTCAGCCTTGGTTGCTTTTTCATTGACTATGAACTCAAGGCGGTTGTTATTCTGGAAGTATCCTTCCTCAACATCAGCAGTTCTACGAGCCTCGAGAGACTTCTCGGTAATCCATGGCATTATGATAACTTTGTACGGATCCATTTCAATCACTCCAGTGCCTCAATTGCACTCTTAGTCCAAACGGTCAAACGACCAATGTCTCCGCCGGGTGCCAAATCCTCTGCAGAAAGATCCTTTGCAGCCACTACATCAACGCCTGTAACGTTGTTAGCAGCCTTAGAAAGACCATCTCGCTGACCTACTACAAGTAAAATTGACTTGGGTGTGCGTCTCTTTCGGCCACGCATCTTACCCTTTCCAGCACGAATGTTACGGCCAGATTTTGCACGCCTCAAATCATCTCCAAGACCTAAACCTTCCATGATAGCGATGAATTTACGAGTTGAATATGCTAGTGGAATGCTTTCAACATCGTATGATTCCTTTTTGCCATCTCGCTCCTCAACATAACTATCAATGATTATTGGGAATTTGACATCATCAGAAAATCGGTGACCTCGGTTAGCCACAGTTTCGCTATCCATGGTAGCTGCAATTGCAGAATTTCGTGCCTGCCTCTTAACCTTGGAATTAACCTTCATCGACCAATCCTTCTCGACAAGAGGACCATGCGCTCTACGACCACCACGCGTGTGAGGGTTCTCTGCACCAGTGCTCTGTCCAGTCTTACGCATAATTCGTGAAACACCACGTCCTTTACCCCACCATTCCACACTGTGTTTCATACCGGGTTGAGGATTTCGGCGGCCAACATGACGATTGTGTCCGTATGGTTGACGGCGGTTTGCACGAGATGCGTGAACTGCATCACGAATCATTCGAATTCTAATATCGGATGAGAAACATTCTGGCAAGGTAATTGCCTTGCCTGCCTTAACTGTCACTTCGTACTGCTCAGAGAGTAGCCCGACATCGAACTCTTCTTGATCAACAGCATTGACTAGGTTCATCATCTTGACTTTCATCTTCAGACCCCCTGCTTGCTTGATGTACTGACATAAGTGAGTTCAACTGCGTCCTGCTTTCTACGTGGACGGACTGCTTCACGGAATCGTAGAAGACGCTTTGATGGACCAGGTAGACTTCCTTGGACAATCATGTACTGATTTGTAACCTCACCATATCGCAGGAACCCTCCATCTGGAGTAATCTCATCTTCATCTGGTGAAGAGATACGTAGAACTTTCTTGTTATACTCAGTTCGCTGATGGTAACCAGTTTGACCTGCTTGACGGATGGTCTTACGGACATATCCAGTTCCGAAGTCACCCATATTTCCACCTTGTCGGCGACGCTTGCTGTTCTTGTGACTTAGAAGTTTGATACCCCATCTCTTGATTGAGCCTTGCCATCCTTTTCCTTTAGTAACAGCAATAACATCTAGGTCATTACCATTTGAAAACACATCTTCAACGCTAAGCATGTCTCCTAATTTTTCTTCTGCCCACTCTAAGCGGGAACCAATATCACTACCAGAGAGACCAAGTTCCATAATATTTGGAGTCTTTGTTGGAACTGACTTAACACTCTCAGGCTGAGTAGAGACTATCAGGCGGACTTCCACAAGTCTGCCATTTTCTGCTAATTCTTTGAGACCTGACAAGTGATCTTCTGAGTTGTGCTCATTTCGAGCAGGGACACGGCGAATTAGATTGGGTTGTGCTTCAGAAAGGGATTCACAAGATGCCCAGGCTTCACCTGCAGTTTGCTTTCCATAGGGAGTTAATTTGTAACCACGTACACCGAGAACACGCATTGGTGGAGTCTCCACAATTGTTACCGCCCTACGAATTTCTTGACCTGCACTAGGGCTACCAGGGTTCTCGTCACGAATCAAAACGTGACTCATTCCAGCTTTGTAACCTGCAAATCCCATGACCTTGACTTCTCCATTGTCACTGGTAGGCCAAGATTTCACACGACCGGTTTGTCGGCGTGCCCGCTTTCGCGGGCTAAAAGCCATGCTACCTCGCTTGGGTCGGTGTCTGTCTCCCATGGATTTTTTCCTCCTTTTCGGTTTAATTTGCGACAGTTAATGCCACGATGTGGCACAATGCCGGCCCAAGTAGCGAAGGAAGTACCGTGACACTAACCGGATTTCACGAAAGGATTTCCGGGTTGTGGGTTGCTTGCTGCATTGCCCTTGGTGTCTGGTACCTCACTACGTGAGCATCCCGCCGACCGACAAGCCATATATGAACCCCCCCCATCAGAACAGGATTCCAATCAATAGGCTGAATCACATTTTTGACCATTTTAACCCCCTATTATGACATAATTATAATTTGAATCAAATAGTTCCCATCGGGTGAACCCTTTAGAACCGTGACCATCGGGCTAGTTGCCCATGGCCGCCTTCATTGAGCATCCCCGACTCTGTGTAGAAGCAGTGGAGGCTAGAGCATATCAGATCGAAGCAGTATCTGACTGCCTAAGTGCTCCAACTTTGCTTGTACTACCTACGGCTCTAGGAAAAACACCAATAGAATGGATGGTAATTGCAGAGCGTCTGAATACAATTGGTGGCAGAGCACTTCTTATCGCCCCCACAAATGCCTTAGTCAATCAACATCTAAGTGATTTGAAATCAGTAATTGATAAACAGGATTCAGAAGAAAGTATCACTTCAGTAAGTGGCTCTATAGATTGGAAGAGGAGGCAAAAGAGATGGGATTCTGCTGAAATTATTGTAGCCACCCCTCAAGTCATCAGGAACGATGTTCAGCGTGGCTCAATAGACTTGAAAGATGTCTCCGTATTAGTTGTAGATGAAGCCCACCACTCGAAAGGCCGGCATGCTGTAGCAGAAGTGGGTGATCAATACCTACAAGCAGCCGAAAATCCATTGATAGTTGGCGCGACTGCTAGCCCTGGTTCTTCACAAGAACAAGTAGAGGAAGTCTGTCAAAGATTAGGTTTGAAGAGGATTCATTCTCGTACAGCAGAAAACCCATTATTAGCCCCATATGCCGCTGGATTAGAAATTAGGGAAATACATGTCAATGTTGATGAAGGATTGAAATTGATGGCAGCGCCCCTCATTCTTTGGATGAATAACCTTGTAGATCAATTAAGGCGCCTAGGATACCACGTACAAGCTGGAAGAGTAACGAGTTCTCAACTAAACGATACCCGTGAACGCATTCAAAGAGCCATTGCCAAAGGAGAGGGGTTAGCATACAATGCTGCAAGACAGTGCGCCCAATCACAACGTCTACTCAACCTCATTGGGTATCTCTTGAGCCAAGGAGTTGCAGCGTCTCGCGAATACCTTGGCCGCGTAAAAACCTCAGGCGAAGGGGGAGACAAAGGTTCATCCGCATTCTTCAAAGATGAAAGAATTTCTGCACTCTACAATATATTACAAGATAGTGATGAATTGCACGAGAAGGTTGAGAAAACTGTAGAATTAGTTCAAGAACAGATAGAAAGTAATCCTGATAGCAGAGTAATTGTTTTCGCTCATTTTAGAGATACTGTTGATGAAATTGTTAGAAGATTAGATGACTCACCCAACATCAATCCTGAGAGATTTGTTGGCCAAGCAACTAGAGATGGCAGTAGTGGGATGACACAAAAGCAACAATTGAGCGCACTTGAAAGGTTTCGAGAGGGGGGATGCAATGTGTTAGTAGCTACTTCAGTAGGCGAAGAAGGGCTAGATGTACCAAGAGCAGACCGAGTTGTTTTCTATGAACCGGTTGGTAGTGAAATTAGGACTATTCAGAGAAGAGGACGTACTGGTCGGCATCGCGATGGTAATGTGTTTGTACTAATTGCCCGCGAAACTAGAGATGAAGGCGCTAGAGCATCGGCTGCTTATAGAGAAAAAAGGATGCAAAGGGCTATTGATGGAGTTCGCCGAAAAATGGGTAGACCAAACAAAGATGACCTTTCTGAACATCTGACCAGTTTCAAGGTCAGAGATGGAGTAGTCGTTGGATCTGCTTACTCTTTCATGCAATCTGAAATGAGTAGACTAACTCCAGAATTAGGTGAGAGAAAAGAACGAATATCAACTACTGTAGAAGAAGTAAATGCTGAGGATGTTGCAACCCCACTCCCTTCACCGTTTGGTCCAGACCCCAAAAGACTTCGACCTAAAGGTCAGACTGGATTGGATTCTTTTCCTTCAATGGCACCTCCAGCACTAGAGGGCGAGGAGTCAGATGAAATGTCCAAAGATAGTCTAGAAAAGTTAGCAATTCGAGCTGCTGAAGATATTGTTCAAGCTTTGACTACTGAAGCAGTAGACCCACTTGCACATGATTCCAGTAACCCTTGTAGAATTGTTGTAGACCATAGGGAGCTAAACACTACAATTGCTGCTACCTTAAGATTACAAGGAGTGGATGTTGATGTCCAAACATTGCAAGTTGGAGATTTCAAAATTGGCGATAGGGTCCTAATTGAAAGAAAAAGAGTAAGAGATTTCATTGATTCACTTCTTGATGGAAGATTGCTTGATCAAGCTCACAGGCTAATTGCTGCTGCACCTAGGCCACTTTTGCTCATAGAAGGTGGAGGTCTTTTCAGCCAACGCGCAGTACACAATAATTCATTGATGGGAGCTCTTGCAACTCTTACAATAGACTTAGGTCTCCCAGTAGTTACTACTCAAGATGGAGAAGAAACTGCTAGATTCCTAATCATCGCTGCTAGAAGAGAACAGGCCCTACTTGGGGCATTGACAAAAGAAGCAAGAGGTAGGATGAAATTGAGTGAAGAAGGGAAAGCAGATTCTAATCAACAATCAATTGGCTCTAATATTTCTGAAGAAAAATCTTGTAAAGCTGCTGAATCGATTATTGATTCAGGGCTAAAAGGTGGACAGAAAGTTATTCTTGATGCTACCAAGGCACCCCTTACGGAAAAAGAGGAACGAGGACATCGTCAAGACAGGCTTTCCGTATTGGAATCTTTACCTGGGATTGGATCTACAACGGCTAAGAGAATAATTGACCATTTTGGTTCTATAGAAGCACTTACTAAGGCCGAAACAAGTGAATTATGTGAAGTGAGTGGAATTGGGCCTGCAACAGCAGATAAAATCAAAAAAATCTTACAAGAATGATTCTTTTAGTTTCCCATCACAAGAACTCGAGTGCGCAACTGTGCAAATCTATCGTTGTAGCAACCTAGTGCAAAAGCAACGAGTTCTGGTAAGTGAATTGCTGGCATATCTACATCACTCCCAGATGCTCTTCCCGCCTTAACTTGATAAGTATCTAGATTAATATGAGAAAGTGGACATGCAGAAGCCATAATCAATGCGCCCTCGCTTTTTGCATCTGAAAGAACAGATGCTGTCATCCTTAATGCACTAGCTTCTTCAGAAAGTAGGGATGGGAATCCCACGCTCTTGGTTTTGCTGTCATAATTGACTGGCTTTCCACCGAGAGCTACAATCAACTGTTCGAAATAGTTTGGATCAAAGACATCATCTTCACCACAAGCACCTTCTTGCTGCATTACTGAGCCATAATAGGCTGCAACAGGAAAATCAATTGGATTCTTTGCCTTCTCAGAAATTACATCAAGCCCGATATCTTCAACTAGGACATGTAATAGGTGTCGCATCTTCATTTTGCCTTCAAATCGAAGCCCTGAAATCGCCTCTAACTTCTCATTGACTTTTTCACGGAGATTACTGTCTTCAGATAACCTAACAAAATCCTCAGACATATTACCTTGGCAAGTAGCACAGGGAGTAAGTACATCCAGACCTTCCGCTTCAGCCTGAGCAAATGTTCTGGCGTTGAGAGCAATCTGTAAATCCCAATTAGCCTGCTTCATCATACCCGCGCCACAACAAGCCGCGCCCTTTAGGGGCACTAGTTCAATGTCTAGAACACGAGCAAGTGCGAGCATAGAATCCTGAACTTCACGTGCAGAATTAAGTGTCACGCAACCCGGGAAATATGCGTATTTATTCTTCGCCATTCTCAGAACCTCCTATCAAAAGCGTTGAACAAAGCAACGACCTCGTGGTGATTTTCTACAGAGGAATTAATCATTTTAGGCATCTTTCCAATGCTTGCAGGTGGTATCGCAAGTGCTTGCAAATCTCGTATCATTGGACCACCCGTTCTAGTGAATCCTAGAGCCATTCTTGGAAGTACTCCTGTAATTGCATTCTTTGCCATGCCAAATGGACCTAATGTGGCTCCTGCCAATACGGTCTCATTGAGTTGACCTGACATCTTGACCGTCTCTGAAAACCACCAAACATGTTTGCCATGCCTACCAGTAAAACCACTATCTTGCAATGTTTTTCTCTTTGCTTCAAGCAGGCTCTTTCCAACAGCAGCACCGACATAACCAGTTCTACTTACTGAACTCATATCAGCTTCAGCCTTGATCCCATACTCTCCAGTAATGGTTGCAAGATAGCCTGCCTTACCTGCATCTGATGTTCGTGGGTCACAACAACGCGCCCAAAGTTGAGCAATTACTGCTGGACCCACATACGCTCTGTTATGTGGAACTGTATCTGAAGTAGCATGAATCAGTTGAGGACTTGGAATGTCACCTGAGGCATGTAGATTGGTTGCAGTAACTGCATCCATTGTACCCATTATACCTTGAGGGAGCCTAGTTCCTTCACGAGTTGCTGCACGCATCCATGGGTTGCTGTTTGCAAGGTGAATATGGTAATCTGAATGATCGACTGCCAAGTCACGAATGACATCAAAGCCTGATAATGGGTCGATTCTTAGGGATCCTTCTGAGCCATTATTTCTAACTACTTCAGAAATTGCTGTTCGACCGGGTAAGATATTACGCCCATTTACTGAAAGCGCAGTAGTGGGGTCATCAGAGTTACCATCACGGAATGTTAGACTACCGTCTTCTGTAGATTTCAACAGGTGCAGAAGTTGCAAAACGCTGAGGCTACCAGGGACAGAACAACGCCATACATCATTACCTGATTCGCCAGTGTTTGGGTCATATCTGAATACTCTGACATTAACTTGCATCTCTGCTGTAACTAATTCAGGAATTTCAAATGAAGAGCCGACTGTGGCTGTTTTTCCACCACCGGCTGCTTTCTCTTTGAGTACCTCAACCATTTCTTGGTTGAATGAGCCATCACCTCCAACAGCCCCCATGTGAGCAAGAGCATCAGCAATCCATGCATTTGATGGAGCATCGAAATCAACATCACAATCTACTCGAGGAGTAATTCTGTTTGAGCCCGCTGTCTCAAGCCACCCATCCCAGTCCATTCCCGACTGGCAAAACAAATCATAGGATGAATCTCCAAGACTACAGACTGAGAAATGACTCCCATCTAATTTCGGTGAACCAGCGCCTATAGCTGCCTGCCACAAGTCCTCAGCATTGTCAGGCATCTCGCCTTCTCCCCAAGTGCTGCAAACAACGAGAATTCGTTTGTATTCTGCAAGATCTCCAATCTGAACCTCATCCATCCCCTTTACAGTAGCATCAAGACCATAATTAGAAGCGGATTTGCCAACTATTGAAGCCACGCCTTCTGCATTGCCTGATTGTGAACCAGAAAGCACCAATACTCTTCTATCACCATCCATGGATGGTGCTGCTGGTTCTGAATCCACTATCTCATCAACAGCCACATCTGCTGCTTCCTCTTGAACTGGTGCAACATCTGCGGCACCTGCGACTTCTACCATTATTACATCCACTGGACATTCTTCGGCGGCTTCTTCTATTGCGCCCAAATCAAATCCGGATTTCAAAGTAGATTTACTGGACTCATTAGTATCAAAACCACCATCATTTCTAGAATCAGCAACGATAAAGCAAGAATCGTCTGTGACTTTGAAAACCTCTGGATATTCGTTTTCACATGCATCACATGTAATGCATCCGTCATCAATCCAAACGATAACTTCCGACATGGTGACGCCTACCCTACTCTACGAGTAGATTCTTCGACCGTAGGTCGATTATTGAACATACCGCGCAGCCATTAAGCAAACCTATTCAGAATCGCACAACTAATTACTTCAATTCTAAGTGAAAAAGAAGATTACATGTCGAAGTCCATGCCGTCCATGCCAGCACCAGAAACTGCTCTAGATGAAATCACATCATCAATTCTCAAAATCATAACTGCAGTTTCAGTCGCACTTTGAATTGCTTGTTCTACAACACGCAATGGCTCTATGACATTAGCGGCCATCATATCCATTACACCGCCCTCAAAGACATTCACGCCGCAAGTCCCTTTTCCTTCAGCATGAGCCTTTCGCAACTCAATAATGGTGTTCACTGGATCTAATCCTGCATTCTCTGAAAGTGTGCGCGGAATTACTTCTAAGGCACCTGCGAAGGCTTCGATTGCCATCTGTTCTCGCCCGCCAACTCCTTCAGCATAAATCCTCAAATCACGGCTCAAAGCAGCCATTACACTACCGCCACCAGTTAGAACTGAACCATCTTCCCAAGCTACACTGATGACACCCACTGCATCATCAAAAGCGCGGCGCAATTCATCCACTACATGTTCAGTGCCTCCACGCAAAAGAACCGAGACGCTCTTTGCTTCAGAACAGCCGGTAATGAATACCATATCTGAGTCGCCAATCTTGCGCTCATCGACCTTTGCGGCATTACCCAAATCATCTGAAGTCAAATCATCAATATTTGTAACTATACGTCCACCAGTAGCCTTGGAAAGTGCTTCCATGTCACTCTTCTTAGCCCTACGAACAGCAAACAAACCTGCCTTGGCTAGATAGTGTTGTGCAATATCGTCAATTCCCTTCTGACAGATTAGTACATTTGCACCTGATGCCTGTAATTTGTCAACCAATCCTTTGAGGTATCCTTCCTCCTCTTCTAGGAACTTGGCAAGCATACTTGGGTCGGTAATCTGAATCTTAGCATCAACCTCTGTTTTCTTGACTTCAATTGCGCTGTTAACTAAAACAATCTTGGCATCTTTTACAGAGCGTGGCATTCCAGAATGTACTCTCTCTTTGTCAAGGATAATTCCATCGATTAATGAGCTACCCTTAATTGATCCACCTTGGCGCTTCTCAACTTTGATATCATCAATATCTACGCTTCTTTCGCCATCTTCTTCAATACCTACTGATTTGACTGCGCGAACACAGATGTCAGCAAGAAAAGCCTTCACTGCACTAGCACTCTTACCTGTTAATGCTGTCTTGGCAACTTCTGCTAGTGTTTCCTCATCTGTAACAGATATTGAATGTTTTTCGAGTAACTCAACTGCCCTCTCTGAGGCCAATCTAAACCCATGGCAGATTACCGTGGGATGAACATTTTGCTCAATTAAATCCTCACTGCGCTTCAACAACTCGCCTGCTATTACTACTGCACTAGTGGTGCCATCGTAGCAGTGTTGTTCCTGAGTCTTTGCAACTTCAATAATCATCTTAGCAGCAGGATGCTCAATATCCATCTCTTTGAGAATAGTTGCACCATCGTTAGTAATCACGACATCGCCCATGCTGTCAACTAGCATCTTATCCATTCCCTTGGGGCCAAGAGTTGAACGAACAGCATCAGCAACCGCCTTAGCAGCTGCAATATTGTTGCTCTGGGCACTCTTGCCACGTACTCTATCTGTTCCTTCCTTGAGAATAAAAATCGGTGCCTGTCCGCCGTACATTCTAACCACTTCCGGTATGAGTCGCTCCTACGGAGCGGGCTTGCGACCCGCACACCCCTCTTAAGGACAACCGCTAACCTGATACATCAATTCCGAAAGATATTCGAGGGCAAATAGGCTATTATTGAGCAAAATTGCTCAATCCAAACCCTGTTGTTGGCGGTACTCAGCCCCATAATGAGTCCACTGTTCCATAGTCCAACCAGAAGGCAAGCCACCGGGTGGCAGAGGTGGGGCGCCTGCGGGAAGTGCATTTGTGGGAGGTAGTTCGGCGGGGACTGGGGCAGGAGTAACCTGCTGTTGGAAGATCTCTTCAGCACCACCATAAGGTGAATTAGCAACTGTATCAGTAACTGGCAGAGGCGCTGTAGTCGCACCAGGTATATCTGGAGCCGCTGGCATACTACCGTAGGTTTCTTCCAACTGCATTCGGTAACCTGCGAGGGAGACAATTTCATCTTCTTCCCTATTAGTAGACAATACCACTTTGGCAAGCACCACAATCAGAGCAATTACAACGATACCACCGAGAATGAAAGCAACGATATTACCCCAAGAAAGCCCATCGCCCTCACCTTGTGCGTCGGCCGTACTCTCCCGAAGAATCTTCACTTGTATTTCAGTTTGAGATACATCATCATCGCCAGTAGCAAGGATTGTGATATTGAACAATGTTTCACCTTCTGGGGTGTTCATGTACTGGGTTTCGGTCATTGTAAACTTCACAGATGCAGTTCTCTTTTGGTCAACGTCTAGTACAAATGATGCGTCCTCTGACTGTACACGTGCTGAGGAATAATCTCGCCAATCTCCAAGCAGAACATCCAAACGAATGAATTGTGGGTTAGTGGTATGGCGATTGTGAATTGTAAGATTGGCAAGTATCCAACCATCAGAATCCATTGTAACTACACCTCCAGGTGTCAACTCTATCCAACCTTGTGTGCCAACTTGGAAAACTGCTGAACCAACAGCACCTAAAGCATCACCAGATTGTATTGATTTAGCAGAAACTATCAGTTCTAACATTCCATTTGTGCCTGGATCAAATGAGTACTCAATTGTAACATTGACTGATGCACCCTTCTCAACTGAAGGAGGAGTTGCTGGGTCATACTGGTTACTAGCTTTGACTTGAGCATTCATCCCGTCTGGAATATCTAGCTCAATTAGGAACTCATCAAAGTCATTACCATTGTTGGTTACTTCAAATGATAGAGTCTTAGAATCAGCACCACCTTGGAATGTCTGACCACTCATATTCACATCTTCAACATTGATTAGATAAGTCGGCTCAACTATCAACTCAATTTGCTCTGTCAAGAAGAAAGAAGGGTCTGCTTGAGAAGTGGCTTTTAGATTGATGAAATAGGTGTCTGGGCGGATTCCATATGGCATTGGCATCACAACATAGATTGAACTACTGTCCCCAAATGCCCCAATTTCTTCAGTCATAGGCTGGCTGGCTGACGCATCTAGGTGCCAGTCTGCAGAAACTTCCAAATCAAAACGTTCTGGAGAGTTGCCATTATTTGTCAATTCCACCTCAACCGTTCTAGTCATCATGTCCGCTTTTGCTGTGACAGTATCCTCAGACGCTATCATAGTCAAATCATGGAATTGAGGGATATCGATATTTATTTTACGAGTCTTCTGCGCAGTTGCTGGAGATTGGCCTGCCGCTAATATCGTGACTTCTGTCAAACCTGGTGCAATTTCATTAGGTGCCGTAAATTCACCCCAGAAATCCGCAGATTCTCCCTTTTGCAGTTGCATGAATGTAATTTCACTACCGTTCACTGCAGCATCCAAAAATCGGAAGTTAGAGTTACCCCACTCTGAACGATTGAAGAATGCGTTTAGATTCCAATATGCCATTTGATTACCAGTATTAGCGAGTGAGAACTCTACCGTACCGACTTCATCTGGAGATAAACTCAGAGCAACACCTGGACCATAGTATGACACATCAACACTGTACGAAGCACCAACAGAAAGTGGAATTGACATATAGTGCATTAATTCACCATTATAGGCATCTGTGATGGAAACGTTCCAATACAACTGCTCAACATTTGAACCCGGTGGAATTGTCAAGTTGACCCAAAACTCAGTTGTTTCATTATAATCCAAAGGATTCAGAGGTACACTGTAATCGTGGTCATTCAAATTGTTTGAATCAATTCTAATTGGAGAAAAGGAATTCATCCAAGTGTCATTGTTGATTTCCCCCAACAATTGCAAAGTGTGCTCCCTGTAACCATTGTTTGTCAAGGTACAATGTAGTGAGGGAGGCATAGGATCTGCAGGGATTACAAGGTATCCTGTTTCTGGATTATCACAATCTACAGTAATAGTATATTCCTGCACTTTCTCAATTCCAAACAAAGCAAACTGGTCAACGTGAATGCCAGCAGATGCCCCCGAATTGTCACTCTGGAAATGATAAGTTAAACTGAAAACTTGGTTGTTAGTTTCATTAGTGAAATCCCATACAACAGGAGTCCAATCATCAGCCGTACCACTGATTCCTGAAGTTGATAGATTCTTTTGGGAAAGAAGCACTGCGCTCTGTCCTGAACCAGATGTTGCTCTGAGAGAGACTTCATCATTTAGCCCCATCCCACCCCATGCTTGAGTTGCTAATTGCATCGAGATATAATTGCCACCAGTAAGTGAAATCCGACAGAAATTGGTAGAATATAGATATGTGATATCATTCATCCCCACCCCATAACCAAGACCATGCCCCGGGTCTGCACATTGCTGCCCTGCTGGCTCAAACCAACCCCAAACAAGGTCATCATTCCCGTTACTGACGTAATCTTGGAGGGGTACTGAATGGCGCCAATGCCTTGTACCATCATAACCGGATGAGTTGTCTAGCATCCAAGGGCCGTAACCATCGAAAGTTCCTGCGGAATCATATCCCACCGAGGCAAAGGTCGGTTGGAAGTAGGTAGTAGATTGGCATTCAGATTGTAAATCACCGTTAAAATCACCACACCAACCGCGTTCCATGTCATCATAATAAATGGCAATCGGGACTATCTGTTCACCCATATCGTTTGACGTATCTCCTTCCAAGAGTCCGCCATCAACAACCCCTCTGATACTGTATCCGCCAGCAAGGGAACCGTTCTCTGTTAGCACGCTATGTGCGGCGTTTGCTGCCCATGTCACTTCATGAGTTGATGATTGGCCACCTGATAATGAAAGTGAGAAATTCCATTCAGCCACCATAACACCTACGGGATGCCAAACTTGGACATAACCGGTTGCAGCAGTACTTTGAAGAGATGAACCTGCTTGTTTGAAGGTTATTTGAATTGGTAATGTTTGTGAATTCAAGAAATAATCAACAGTTGAGCCATCTGGCTGCGCCCATTGAAGACCAACTACAGAAGCATTCCCAATCGTGATATCTTCGATTGTGAAATCAACATTCGCTTTTGGTCCAGCCGCCCCAACAACTCCCGATAATGGAGCAACCAATGTGGCAAATAGAATCAGGGCAAGGGAGAGGGATTTCAGCCGTTTCATTCGTATCAACTAAACGGCCCAACATCATCATGTAAAAAAGGTTGATTAGCATCTGTCTAAGACAGATGTCGAAAAAAGCAACCTTTACGGCCAAAATGTAACTATCACATATTGTACATTTGCGAGGCCCTAGAAGCGAAGGAAATATGGCTTCAAGTGACGGGGCGTGTCAGCGTGACAGGCCAAAGAAGCACTCTCCCGGACAGGCTTTGGCTCACAATCATAATCACTGGACAAGTGATTGTGGCACCAGCAATTGCATTTTCAGCCACTTATTTCATTGATTTCGGTGGCATTCTTGGTGAAAGGCCACTATTGCGAATAGACCTAATTCCTTGGATTCTTAGCGGGTCTCTAGGATATGGTATTCTCTCTCTTATTCTAGCATTAGTTGTTGGAGGATGGATGCCAATTGGTGTCGCAGAAAAAGGAGGATGGATGCCAGTACTTGGAGCAAGCCGCCTATTGAAGGATCCTGCAATGATTGACCGTGCTAGAATGCACCTTCTAGCATCACCTTCAGGCAGAATGATGAAAATAGTCAACAAAGAGATGGTGGAACATAAACGGCCGTTGATGGAAGTTCATGGGGGATTACAGATGTTGGCTGCCCCCCTACAAATATTACTCGCCATCACCCCCCTACTGATGCTAAAATTTGTACCATCAACTTGGCTTGTTCCAAACCGATTACTCGAATTAGCAATGATTGGATACCTTGCAGCACTTGCAGTTATTCTTCGTAGTTTCCCAAACTATGCAGAACGGTTTGTTGGCCTAGCAGCCATGGCCCGTAGATTCCTAGTTAATGTCACTCGAATTAATTGGATGTTCCCTGTTCTTATTCTTTGGTTAATTGGTAGGCTAATTGTGGGAATTGCATTTGATTTGATGCAACCGGACTTGCAGCAATGGCAACAAATATCCCTTGAAAAGAGCATTATCGAAGCCTTCATCCCACTCGACGTAGAGGTTCCTGAAACTTCATTCCTAGATATGCTCGTTGCCCTAGCAGTTCTACCTCTTGCTACATTCACAACAATGGCTGTTCTAGGAGGGGGGCGATACGACCTTCCTGATTGGTTAGTCAATAGAGATGCAAAGTGGGTCAAAATGAATGATGATATCGAGGATGCGATGCTTTTGGAGGATGAAGACGACTCAGAATTGAAAGATGAGGGTGGGAGTGATTCGCAATTAGAATCAGAGAGTGATACAAATGACGACTCTACTTCACTAGTAAAAGGCAATAAATCTGAGGTTTTAGCTGCCCTAGCCAAAGCAAAAGAAAGCACTCAGAAAATATTTGGCGATGATGATTAAACTCAATCAGAAATTACTTTTCATTTACTGAAACTATTGGATGGCCATCAAGAAGAAGTAATCTCAACCTACCCAGCCAACCATCTGACCTAACCCTTCCAAGCTCGGGTCTAGCATGTGCCAAATGGGTATAGCGACAGTTGCAACAGCATACTGAGGCCACCTCCCAATTCAATTCTGGATTATTACAACATGATGGTTCGGATACTCTTAGTTCGTTAATTTCATGAATTAAATCATTAGAGTATGGTGTGTTTGGAATAGAAAAGGCTACTGCAGGAATTAGACGGGATAAAATTGCCCAACCTGAACCGATGAATAGCCCAAATACTAGTGGGACTGGTTGGCTTTGTAGAATTAGATATGAAATTATCAAAGGAGTCACTGCAAAGAGAAAGGAGGCATTCCAAATAGTTCGCAATAGTAGTAGTTGGGCAACTAGATGCTTGTCTATTGGTTGAGGGGAGGGGAATGGTGCTAATTGACCATCCATCGCCCTAAATCTTGGTAATATTACCAACGGTAGCCGAGGCAAGAATAAAGAAAAGATAAGCCCCAAAAAGAAGAGTGAAATCTGACTCAACATTTCATTACCTCAGAATTCTGCGGATTGCTCGGGGGGTGGTGAATTTGAAATTCGTTCCAACACTCCTTGAACAATATCCATAGCGGCATCAATATGTTCAACACCAATTGTATAAGCAAACCTAAGATGGCCTTCACCAGCCTCGCCAAAAGCAGAACCAGGAGAGCAAACCACTCCTGCCTTGAGAATCTCTAGAGCAATGTCTACGCTTGTCCAACCAGGAAAATCAAACTTGGGGAAAACATAGAATGCACCCTCGGGAACATGGCATGAAATCCCAGACATCGCGTTCAATCTACGGCATATCAGATCACGGCGTTGCCAAAATGAATCCCTCATCTCTGTTGGATAATCTGCTGCTTCACGCAAAGCCGCTAGAACGCCATACTGCATCCCATCTGTTGAACAAGCAGTAATGTAATACTGCATCTTTTGAATCTGAGTCATTATTGCAAGGTTCGGGGATATTACATAGCCAATTCTCCAACCGGTCATAGCGAAGGTTTTGGAAAATGATTGAATCATTAGAACATCCTCATAACCCGCACCAAAAAATGAAACATGGGGGCGGTCGTAAATGATGCGATCATACACTTCATCAGTAATTACCCAAAGGGAATGGCGGCGGGCAAAATCCAGCAACTCATCTCTTTGCTCAACAGTTAATGTTGCACCTGTGGGGTTATTCGGGAAATTATAGATGATGGCCTTAGTATTCTCATCCACTAGTGATTCTAAATCATCTATAGTTGGAACAAACTCATTCTCGAAAGTGCAGGGATAAAATCGTGGCTCGGCCCCAGTAATTACTGCGTGTGGACCGTAAAGTGGGAAACAAGGGTCAGGAATGAGGATATTATCGCCCGAATTGAGAAAACAGAGACATGAGTTGAGCACCGCATTAGTTCCTGACATAGTTATACAGACATTGTCCTCAGTCAAAGTGGAATCAAGAGGGGTCCAAAGTTTTGCTATTTCCATCCTCAATTCGGGCAAGCCTGCAGTTGTTGTGTATTTGTTATGACCATCTTTCATTGCTTGGTAAAATGCTTCAATTGCAATATCAGGTGGCTGGAAATCAGGCTCTCCGAGACCTAGGTGAATGGCGTCTTTGCCAGCAAGATCAAACATCTTTCTAACGCCAGTTGGCTGGATGGCTTTCGCTCGCTCGCTGAACTCTGCCATAACCGGCGGAACCTGACAAAGAATATCAAACCCCTGCAACATTAATTACATGATATTGAGTTGGTTTTCAGTCACTATTGAGCCTATCAATGAGTTCTTGCTTGTTGCCGCTCAACGGTAGATTTCTTTCTCTTAACAAATCCTTCAACTCCGTATTTGTCATAGAAGAATAATCTAATTTCGTTGATTTTACTAGTTCAGCATCTAGGATTTCATCCTGATTATTGGCAAAACCGTTCAACTTGAAGATTGCACTATCCATCCGCCATCCAATAAATACTGCAACCAGCATAACTAGGACCACAAAACCAAGGGTGTACATAACGATACCACTGCCTTGGGCATCTAAATCCAACCCACCACCAGATACCGACACCAATACTGGCAAAGAGGTCATCTCACCTGATACTGCCCTAACCTCAACAGTATGGTTTCCTTTGGATAAGGAGTTGGGATTCAAAGTAATATTCCAAGTAAACGGAGTTCCTGCTTCCAACTCACCTGGAACTACCTCGTATGTTGCTTCACTCCAAGAACCACCATCAATTCGGAACTCAACCTTGTCAATAACTCCTTGTTGAGCCCATGAATGACCACTTATGGTAGTTGTAGTATTCTCATCAAGAAGTAGCAAATGGTTCTGAAGATAAGGGTCGATACTGATACTTTGGTTATTTTCTAATAGATGCAGAGCCAATTTCACTGCCTCATAGGCATCAACCATCCCATATCCGAAATCACGATTCCAATATGGGTCGATATCAGGTGCTGAAGGCTCTCCGCGCCGTTCTGATGTCTGCTTGAGAACCTCCTTGATTTGCAACGGGTCAAGGTCAGGGTTGGCCTCTATCACCAAAGCGATGACACCGGTTACAGATGGTGTTGCGTAGGATGTTCCTGAGCCGCGACCTGTGTAGGTATTTTCACTGGCGTCACTAAGATAGTTGCTGCAACCACCACTAGTAACGCATCCTTCGGCCTGAATAATATTTGTCCCAGGTGCTGAAACCTCTGGAATCAACTCGTTGATTGGGTTGTTATCTCCATTGTCGCGCCGAGGACCTCGTGAAGAGTAACTTGCAATTGTGTCATCTCCTCGATCGACTGTGTTTTTATCATCAGTTGCACCAACTGTAATCGATAGGGAAGATGCGCTCATCCCAGAGAGACCATCGTTATCTTCACCATCATTGCCCGCAGCATTTGAGACTGTGACACCTGCCTCAGTCGCTTCATCCAAGATTCTACTGTGCATATCTTCACCGTCAGAACCCCCACTCTCGTGACTGGTAATGCCCCATGACAATGAGATGATGTCAATGCCATGTAGTGACTCATCTACTCCGGGCCAAGCTGTATCTTTGTTGTCAATTATCCATTGAAGGCCATTCAACGCCGATTCATAGACGTCCTGTTCAAAGAAATAATTCTCAAATGGGCCAGCACCAATATCAGTACCAATCCGAACATCTACTAAGGACGCATTCGGAGCGCTCCCATAATATTCTGATTGCGTACCATCTGCTTCAAGACCAGTTGCTGCTGCCATCCCCATGCAAGCAGTTCCATGTTGGTTTCCATCATCAGGGTCGTAGGAACCATCGGTTTCTCTTCCCGAAAGATAGCAAGCAGGATCACTATGAACAAAGCAAACCGCATCATAACCCGCTACATGCTTTCCTTCCAAACCAGGATGTTCGCTGTCAACACCTGTATCAGTCAAAGCGATATTTACCCCAACCCCGCTAACACCTAGATCCCATGCTCCGACTGGATAGAAGGATGAGTTGCGTGCCTTCACCGCTTGAGTCTGTACATCACCATAGAATGTTACAACTCCATAACGCTCAACCATTACAACTCCATCAAGTTGTGCTAATGCCAAAACTTCAGAGGCATTGACTGTACCAATAAGTAAGGCATCCACAGAATGTAAAAGTTGGTTTACTGTGTGCCCAAGTGCCTGAACTCTTGCTTCGTCAATTGAAGTAGGTGTGTGATCGTATGAGAGCCCCACATTTACTGGGCCAACTGCAGTTTCAAGAGAGTCGTGAATCTTATTTCGGTTTGAGTCAAGAGTAGTATAATCCCACCAAGGCAATTCACCAAATATTGGCATTGGCTTCTGGGCTGGAATTACAGTAGTATCACCATCAGCAATCAATTGGGCATAATGGCCTTCAGTAAGTGGGTTTGCTGACGCTGGTTGAATTGATCCAACCAAAGGTAGCATCATCATCAAAACCATCACGCACGCGCACACGCGTAGTCGAGTCACGATGCTCGGACATAGGCGTTACATGAAAACCTCACGATGCCAAGAATCACAGAAAAAGTTAGTTTGAGTAGTACAAATCTGATTACTAAATGGGGAACTAATGCGGGGTATGTTTGATATGGGTTGTATCATGTGCATATGTTGCGTGAAAGTCGCTATGCTTTGAGATAGGTGGCGGAGGAGCGGAATAATATGTCGATAAATGTTGTGAAGAATCCTAAATTAATTGTCTCTCTAGTTTGTATTGCAATGCTAGCAACCTCATGGTCTGCAATGATAAATTTCGAGCAAAATACAGAGAATAATGTTGTTGCTGAATTAGAGCAAGAACCTCCGCGTATGGATACAAATGTCGGCACGGTTATCTCATTCAACACGACATGGACTGCTGCCAATTCCCCTTACTACCTAAACAGCCCTGTTTCTGTTCAACAAGGTGTGAGATTAACGATTGACCCAGGTGTACAAGTATATGCAAATACTACCAATTCATCAATTATTGTTCATGGAGAAATACATTCTCTAGGAACTACGGCAAATCCGGTATCCATTGGTGTCAACCCATCTGCATCATGGGCGCCAAGTTCAGGATATTGGAATGGAATAAAAGGAGCAACCCCCAACCAAGGCTCTGATTCACTTGTCTTACAAAATACAACCATATCTGGACCGACTAATTATTGGTATACACCGGGCTCATCATGGACTGGGAATTCTAATTTGTTCAACTTTGAATATTTCTTTAGACAAGGTGCTGATGTAATCATTGACAATACTACCATACGTGATGGAAGAGAAGTAAAC
>PVBE010814415.1_pt1 | contig 33151 bp, 22 predicted proteins | sample 1631181 | NCBI WGS metagenome assembly PVBE01 (sample SAMN08397723, study PRJNA350692) | Marine metagenome, whole genome shotgun sequencing project. | isolation source: water | place: Pacific Ocean | collected 2012-04
CATCGCTAGCATCAGATTGGCCTCCTTCGTTTGGGTTCGGTGGTTACTCCAAAACCAGTTTATTACCGAAATCGCCCAATCGTCGTGAGGCCACTTTTTTGCCTCGTCAACAAAAGTCGGAAAGTCTGCGAGGGGAGAAGGGACGCGCTGCCGGCTTTTTCTCGTAGTCAAAAGCGAATGAGTCTGCAGAGGGAGAAGGTGACAGCAATCATACGCGAAGCGCAGCTGGGAGGGAGCCGCGGAGTCTTGTGGCAAAGCACTACTACGCTCGGGCGGTTTGGACCGCTTGTTACCTCTCGATGCAGTTGATAGTCTCACACTGGACGATCTACCGTCGAGGTCCGCACCGGCCAACCTTCCGATGTTGAACACGCTACATGTATTCGAGTTTCTTTCTCAAGCCGATACAATGCCGGCCGCGGTCACCGTTTTGTTTGGTGACGAACCGTTCTTAAAGAGACTGGCCCTGAAACAGCTTGTGGCCAGGCTACTCGGTGACGATGACGACACCCCCTACACGACATTTCGCGGGACGGCCGAATGGCGGGATGTGGCCGACGAACTCTCCACCGTGTCATTGTTTGGCGGTAACCGGCCTCGGTTGGCGATCGTCGAAGAGGCGGATCCGTTTGTCACCAGACAACGCGGACAGCTGGAGACCTACGTCGCTAAGCCAAAGTCCAACGGCATATTGGTGCTCGAAGTCAGCACCTGGGCCGCGAATACTCGGCTGTACAAAGCCGTCAACAAGACTGGTTTGCAGATCGAATGCCGCGCTCCGCAGAGAGCGGCGGGCAAGAGCAAGGTCTTGGACGAAAAACAGCTTTGCACGTGGCTCACAAGATGGGCCAAGACACAACACGACGTGAAACTCGAGAGCCACGCGGCATCCTCGCTGCTCGAAGTCGTTGGGCCCGAGTTGGGATTGTTGGACCAGGAATTGGCAAAGTTGGCATTGTTTGCCGGCTCGGGTGGCAAGATCACCACCGAGATGGTCGCCGATGTGGTGGGAGGCTGGCGGGCGAAAACGACTTGGGACCTGGTCGATGCGGCCGCGGAAGGAGACGCCGGCGAGGCCCTCCGGCAGCTAGAACGTCTGCTGTACAGCGGTGAACACCCGGTCGCCCTGTTTGGCCAAATTGCCTGGTCGCTTCGTCGACTCGCCGCGGCGACACGCATCTACCAGAACGCCGAACGCAGCCGGCGGAAGATGCCGTTGCGAGATGCCCTGATCCAGGCGGGAATCCAGCACTGGAATCGCAAGGGCTTGGAAAAAGCGGAGAAGCAACTCATCCAGCTAGGTCGCCACCGTGCAGGGCAGCTGTATCGCTGGTTGCTGGAAGCGGACTTGGCCCTCAAAGGCAGCCATTCGACAACTCATCGTGCCCGCTTTGTGCTTGAACGGCTCATTCTGCGGATGGCGAAAGCGTCGAGTTTACGATGAACACGACGACGGGGAGGTGTCGCTGGTGTTGCTAGCGAGGGGCCATCGACCTTGAGCGGATCGACGGGTTCTCGTACTATTCGCCGCCTCTTTCTCGCAACTCTCTCGTGTGGAACGACCATCGTGGCTCGAAAACCTCTCGGAATCGTCCTACTATTGATCGCAACCTCCGGCTGTGCTGGTCGACCTTGGCTGACACGCCATGTCTCGAACGACCCAACCTCGGTGATCGCGCCAGGTCACGACGATCGAATAGCCACGAATCCATCGACACCAGGTTTCTTGCCAGCCGGATATTCGACTCCCGGATCGCCTCCGCGCGGGGCAGCGACGCCGCCGCCACAGTCGCCCTATCAACGGCTACACAATCAACCGCTACACCGTCAACCGTTACCTGGCGACGAATCATCTCGCCGGCAGAGCCCGTCCGCGTCTCCTTACGGCCAACAGATTGCCGCACCACCCATGGCTGCCATTCCCGGATCGCATTCCATGCCTTTCTACGAAGGCTCTCATCCGGGGGTACTTCCTGGTCTTCAGCAATACGTACAGCAGACGGTCGTGGACGAAGTGCGCCGTCAGAACTTGACGTCAACACCTCTTGCATCGTCGAACGCGATACCCGTGGCGGCCAGCCCATCAGCCACTGAGACCCCGGAAGGCAGGCGTGCCGCGGAGTTTAATATCAACGATGCTCAAGCTGCCAGCGAATCCACATTGGCATCACCTGGAACGTTACCAACTGACGCCTCACCAACTGGCACGTCACCAAAAGGCGATCCAGGCGAAACGCCTAGGGCGGATCCACAGTCGAATCCCCGTGATAGCCAACGGGCCAACGACGATCCCGCAGTGCTCGATGGTCAGGTCGTTCAAGCTTCACACACCACGGCAGAAGACTTGGACCCGGCGTCGAGCCAATGGCGTGATGCAGCAATGAAGACGCTTGCAACCATCAACAGCGAGCTGACCAAAAGTGACCTCAGCACGGCGGAACAAACTCGTTTGAACGTTATGGGGCGTCTTCTGCACGCATTCTTGAATGATTCTGAAAAGGCCCTAGCACCCATTGAAGGCGTCGACGAAGACGAGAGCGAATACTGGAAGCACTTTGCTCATAGCTTGGTCATCTCGCTAGACGCTGACGAGAAGAACACCTCCAGTCGACGCTCGGCGCTGACCTTACGAAGCCTCCGTGTCGCTGCCGACCACCTGGCCAACATCAGCAAGTTGGACGTCCGTAACCTGGCCTTCTGCAGCAAAGTCGAAAGTTATGGACGGTTTGACGAGTTTAAGACGTACGGATTCAAGCCAGGACAAGAAGTGCTGTTATATGTCGAAGTTGAGAACTTTGCCGTCGAATCCGATTCGAACCGACACGAAACGGAATTGCAGGGCGAATACATAATCTTCAATGTCGATGGCAAACGGGTTGCCAGCGCTGGCCTCCCCTTGGACAAGCAAGTCAGCAAGAATCGGCGACATGATTATTTCATCGCCTATCGAGTTTTCATGCCCAAAAGGATCGAGCAAGGGCATTACACGTTGCAGTTGACCATTGAAGATCTCAAAGGCAGTAAGTCTAATCATTCCACGGTCGAATTCTGGATTAAATGATCAGATCATTCGCGGTCGCAAGTCTTCCACGATGTCGTCGATCTTGACGCGCCACTGCTCGAGCGAATCGCGATCTCGGACGGTGACTGTTTGATCTTCCAACGTCTGACCATCCACGGTGATGCAAAACGGCGTTCCGATTTCGTCCTGCCGTCGGTACCGCCGTCCAACGGCCCCCTTTTCGTCGTAGAACACATTGAAGTGCGATTTCAAGTCACGGTAAACCTGCTGCGCCACAGCGGGCATCCCGTCTTTCTTAACCAACGGAAAAACAGCGGCTTTGACTGGTGCCAATCGCGGGTGGAATCGCATCACGGTTCGCGTTTGCATCTTGCCTTTTTCGTCGGGCGCTTGATCTTCGTCGTAAGACTCGCATAGAAACGCCAACGTGGCACGGTCCGCGCCGGCTGAAGGTTCGATCACGTGCGGGATGTACTGATATGGTGCCCCTGGCTGATCGGCGTCTTTGTTCTGCTTGACGTATTCCTTGAATGATCGCAGGCCAAGCTGTTCCTTGTCCCGTTCCCAAGCGTCGTCATCAAAGTAGGACAGGTCTTTTCCGCTACCGCGCCATTTTGGTTTACCATCCGGTCCCAATTGAACCTCCAGGGGCAAACTCTTCTCGTCCAGCTTGCCTTCCATGTGGCTACGCAGGTCGAAATCGCCACGGTGGGCAATACCTTCCAATTCACCAAACTCGCCTTCGGGCAGGAAGGGAAACGCATACTCGATGTCGGCCGTACCGGTCGAATAGTGACTCAGTTCCTCCGGCGGGTGTTCGCGCAATCGCAACCGTTCGCCCGCCAGCCCCATGTCGATATACCATTGCATCCGCCTGTCGCGCCAATACTGGTACCACTCGTGAGAGGTCTCTGGGTGACAAAAGAACTCGATCTCCATCTGCTCGAATTCGCGCGAGCGGAAGGTGAAATTACGAGGTGTGATTTCGTTGCGAAAGCTCTTACCAGTTTGGGCGATGCCAAACGGAATCTTGACACGGCTGCTGTCGAGCACGTTCTTGAAATTGACGAAGATGCCCTGTGCCGTTTCAGGTCGAAGAAAGGAGACGTCGTCTTCGCCACCGAGGGCGCCGACCGTGGTCTTGAACATGAGGTTAAATTCGCGAGGCTCGGTCAGTGTGTCGAGCGATTTCGCATCGGGCCCCAGCACTTTGCTGGTGTCGTCAACTTCGGGCAAAGCGATGAAATCGCCGATCCAATTCAGTTGCTCCGCATTCTTGGCCCGCAAGTTGAAGAACTTAAGTGCCTTTGCCTGGATTGAACTCTGCTCTTCCTCCACGGAGTCCATCGTCGTCACGAAAATCCGCTGGTCCTTGGCTTCAACCCAGCGGCCGCGGACCTGATCGTGACGATAACGCTTTCTTGATTCACGACAGTCAACCATGTAGTCGTGGAACAGGTCGTAATGGCCAGAGCACTTCCAGACCTGCGGATGCATGATGATGGTGCAGTCGAGTCCAGTCATTTCGTAAGCAGCTGGTGCGCCGGCGGGTGCCGTCAAATCGTCATGGGCATTTACCATATCTCGCCACCAGGCGTCTTTAACGTTGCGTTTCAGCTCGACGCCCAACGGACCGTAGTCCCAAAACCCCTGCAGGCCGCCATAAATCTCACTCGATTGAAACAAGAAGCCTCGTCGTTTGCAGAGCGAGACAAGTTTTTCCATTTGCATTTTCGTCGCATTCCTTCGGAAGATCTGGGGTGATGGTCAAGCCACCCAGTTTACAAGGCAACCCTGGAGAGGGTCCATGCCAGTCATTTTGCCGTGGAAGGGGCCATTTCGACCCCCTTTGAAGGGGCCACGCCGAGTTTGCGTACCAGGGGCTAGAACAATCGCGGGTCATCGGCCGCTGGCCATCGTCAGTGCGGCGCATTCGCCAATCCCAACGGAATTCGCTCCACAGGAATTCATGTCCACGGCCAAGATCGTCGCTTTTGAAAATCCGTGGATCACCCACGACCCGCACGCCCATAAACGTGGGCTCTTCAGCCACACCAAGACAACAGTTTTGCGTCGCCTGTCGCAAGTGATAGGATATATTGACCAGGTCAAGATCGGTGGCGACTCCCTTGGTCCTGGCGGCTTTCGGTCCAGGTAGTCAAACTTTTAACGTCACGTAATCACGAGGTATTTCCAATGAACCTGAGAATCATGCTGCCGATCTCTTTGTTGGCGACGCTACTGGTTCCACCCTTGTCGGCGGAAGATGATGTCGCCACACAGCTTGAGCAAATCAAGAAATCGTATGACAAGGCCTACCAAGAGTTCCTCAGTGACTATCGGGCCGAGAGGGACGCAACGAAGAAGCGCGAGATCGTCTCGACGCGGCTTCCGGCGATATCAAAGGAGTATTTAGATAAGTACCAGGAATTGGCAGACAAACACGCAAAGACCCCCGCTGCCGTTGAAGCATTGGCCATGGTCTGCCAACTCGGTGGACGCGCACCGGGTGGTCGGGCGTTGATCGAGAAGGCAAAAGAACGATTATTGGCCGACCATCTCAACGAAAAGGGCTTCGCAAAAGTCGTTAGCTTGTGGAGTCGCGACGACGAAATGTTGGCGAAGATCGCCAAAGAGTCGACTAGCCGTGACGTGCAAGGTTTGGCGCTTTACTTCCAAATGTCCAAAGCCAAAGGCCGACAACTGACGGAGAAGAACATCGCCGAGGTCAAACCGCTGATGAAGCGGATTACCGATGAGTTTGGTGACGTGCGAATGGTATACACCAGTGGCAGAGATCGCGGGACGTTGGCCGAGCTCATCGATAACGAGTTGTTTGCTTTTGAAAACCTGCGGATCGGTAAAGTCGCTCCGGAGATCACTGGCGAAGACCTCGACGGCGTGAACTTCAAACTTAGCGACTATCGTGGAAAAGTAGTCGTGATCGACTTCTGGGGCGATTGGTGACCTCCTTGTCGGGCGATGTACCCGCACGAGCGGTCGCTCGTGAAGAAGCTCGCAAACGAACCTTTCGTTTTACTTGGTGTGAACAGTGATCCGAAAGAGAAAGTGCTTGTTGCCCTAGAACGGGAGAACATCACATGGCGCTCTTTCTGGGATGGCGGAAATACCTCGGGACCGATCGCGTCACGCTGGAATGTGAGGGGTTGGCCGACCATCTATGTGTTGGATCAGAAAGGCGTAATCCGATACAAGAACGTCCGTGGTAAAGCCATGGATAAGGCTGTCGATGCGTTGCTGGCCGAAGCCAGTTCCAACGGGTCATAGAACCGCTATGACCTTTCCGGCCCGCGGACCATACGAAGTTGTCTGTGGGCCGGAAGTGGCGGCTGTCTGTCGGAATCTTCTAATACATCTTGCTTGCGAGTGTGTTCGCAGAGATGCAGCGGCACTGAGTGATACGCTGCGCAATGCCCGAGCCGCGCAAATCGTAACGACGATTAAAGACGGCTCGGTCGTTGATTCCGGGCAAGGCTACTCACCGTTATCGGTTTGCTCGCCCCGCGCAAGCCTATCTTTAGTTGAGTGCAATGCCCCCCTCAACATGGTTCATTGGTTAAGTTACGCTGGTCGCTGCGGTATATTGGAAACTGGACGGCTATTGTCGGCCAAGCTCCTCGATTTTTCAGTCAGTTACCCCATGAAGCTAGACAAATCCAACGCCCGCGTGCGAAGAATGTTCGGTGAGATCGCACCGCGATACGATTTGATGAACCATCTGCTGTCGTTGAATGTTGATCGCTACTGGCGCTGGCGGACGGTCAATCTCGCGCCGCCTCGTGACGGGTCGCCGATCTTGGATGTTTGCACGGGGACTGGCGATTTGGCGCTGGCGTATTCGCGTCGGACGGTTGGTGCCACTACGGTGGTTGGGACGGACTTCTGCCCGGAGATGTTGCGAATCGGCCAGAAGAAGCAAACCCGCGCTGGACTCGACGGGCAAGTCACTTTCATCGAAGCTGATACACAGCAGTTGCCGTTCGAGGCGGATCACTTTCAACTCGTCACGGTTGCTTTTGGACTACGAAACGTGTCCGACACCGATCAGGGACTCGCCGAAATGGTCCGTGTTTGTCAGCCAGGAGGTCGGGTTGCCGTCCTCGAATTCTCGATGCCGCGTTGGCAGCCATGTAAAGGTATCTACAGTTTCTATTTTCGCCGTGTCCTCCCCAAGGTCGGGCAATGGTTAGCGCGGAATCGGCAAGAAGCGTACAGCTACCTTCCCGATAGCGTCAGCCAGTTCCCATCGGGCGATGCGCTCGCCGCGCGGATGACAGCGGCCGGGCTGGAGCAGATCCGCATGGTTCCGTTCACGTTGGGAATCGCCACGCTCTATCTCGGCACAAAACCGGAAAGCGAGGCGAACGAAGACAGTACCACCTTCGAGTCAAGGCAAGATTCCGCACCATGAATCATCCCTTGGTCCTGGCCATCACCGGTGCCAGCGGCGCGATCTATGCCGTCCGTCTGCTGGAGTTGTTGCTGCTAAGCGGTCGCCATGTGGAACTCACGATCAGCCCTTCAGCCTCCACCGTGCTAAAGCAGGAACTCGACTGCAATCTTGATCTTGACGATTTTCGGCTGACTGACCTTATCGACCTTGATGAGCACACTGGGCGACTGTCTTACTATCATTATTCCGACATCATGGCACCCATTGCCAGCGGTTCGCATTTGACCGACGGTATGGTGATCTGCCCTTGTTCGGGTACCACACTAAGTGGCGTGGCTCATGGGACGAGCAGCAATTTGATTCAACGTGCCGCCGACGTGCATCTCAAAGAGCGCAGGACACTGATCCTGGTGCCTCGCGAGACACCGCTATCAATCATCCAGTTGGATAGCATGCGGCAGGCGGCACAAGCCGGAGCTGTGATCTTGCCGGCGTCGCCCGGTTGGTATCACGGTGTTCATGCCATCCAAGACTTGGTGGACTTTGTCGTCGCGCGGATCTTGGATCACTTGCGGATCTCGCATCAATTGATGCGACGATGGGGCGGGGACGAAGACGCGGCAGGCGCGTGAACGGAAAAGAGCTTCCAAATGCTGTCAAGAATTCGCCATCTTCTTGAAATGATCCGGTTCAGCCACACAATTTTTGCGCTGCCATTTTCCCTTTTGGCGGCGGTCATGGCCTGGACCGCACCAGGAGATGGTGTCGGTTTCCGTTGGCTCCATCTGCTGGGCATACTGATCTGCATGACATGTGCCCGCAGCGCAGCAATGGCGTTCAACCGGCTGGTGGATCGCAAGATCGACGCGCAGAATCCTCGTACCGCGGGCCGTCATCTTCCCGCAGGTACTCTCACCGTCGCCGGTGTCGTGATGTTTATCGCACTTGCTTCATTGGGATTTATTCTCGGAACACTGCTGTTCTTGCCTAATTCCTTGCCGCTGATTCTATCCATCCCTGTCTTGCTATTCCTGTTGGCTTACAGTCTGACCAAACGCTTCACAGCGGCCGCGCACTTTTGGTTGGGAGCCTCGTTGATGTTGGCACCGGTTTCAACCTGGATTGCCTTGCGCGACCAGATCCTGATGAGCGCTCCGCTGGACTTGCTACCGGCGATCTGGATCGGTGCGGCGGTCTTTTTGTGGGTCGCTGGGTTCGACATGATCTACGCATGTCAAGATGTCGATTTCGACGTTGACGCCAAGCTTCGCAGCATCCCTGCATTGCTAGGCGTCTCAGGAGCTCTGCGTCTGGCTGCCGTTTGCCACTTTCTCATGTGTTTGATGCTATTGACGCTACCGTTGGTCGATCACTTGGGCGGGCCAATTTTGTCGTTAGGTCCGATTTACGGGACGGGTGTCTTGGCCGTCATTCTGCTGTTGGCCTACGAGCACTGGATCGTACGACCAGACGATCTGACCCGTGTCAACGTCGCGTTCTTTAATATCAACGCCGTGGTTAGTCTTGGACTGTTTGCCGTAACGTCGCTCGATTTATTGTTGGCGTCTCACTGAATTCGACGGTATTCTGGCGCCAACGATTTTGGGCATCAGCGGATCGTACTGCCCGACCAAGTTCCAACTTGACAAGATCGAGTAGTCGATGGCGGAATTCATCATCAGTTTGGCGATTGCCCTCGTGGTTGTGACACTCGTGGGTCACGGCATTTGGGTTGTGTTGGCCGCGATGATCCGCGCGGTGAGAGACGACAGCGGCTCGGCGACAGCGGCGCGCGACTGTCCGGCCTGTGGCAGGCGCAAGGCAGTGGTCGCCGGTAGTTGCCGGAATTGCGGCGCGACCCCGTTTATCCGTCCCGCAGCTGGCTTGGCACGGCACGATGAAGTTCTCGTCACGATGCGACGTCTGAAGGAACTGCTCGAACGTGGTGCGATCAAGCGCGAAGACTTCGATAAGCTCGAGGTCCTGATCCGTGCTGACGATCAGTCGCTTTTCGCCGCACCGTCGCAGACGCAGACTAGTGCCGACACCGCCACATCGACCCGAATCGTCCCGTCCGACGCGCCGCCAGCTGAATCATCCGAAAGCGACGGCACGACCGTTTCCACGCCGGGCACAACCCCAGTCGCTCCCGTAGCGCCGAAGATCGATAGCGAAACTGTCGACGAGAGCATCTTCGACGCAGAAATCATAGAGGACGAAGCAGCCGTGCCGCCAGCTGTTTCGCGCCCTCCAGTTGCTGTGCCGCCATCGCATCCGCTGGACCGCCCCGATACGCCCCCGCCGGCACCACGCGCATTGGCGCCGCGCCGTACCCTGGCAGCGCTGCTGCAGGCCTTCATGGAGGAAAAGAATATCCGCTGGGGCGAGATCATCAGTGGTCTGTTAATCGTTGTGTGCGCCGTAGGCCTGGTTGTCAGCCTGTGGGCGACGTTGCGTGATTCGATCCCGTATCTGCCTGCACTGATTTTTATGGTTGGAACAGGGGCCTTTCATGCGGTCGGGCACTACACTTTACGGAGCTGGGATCTGTCGTCGATCAGCCGAGCTGTATTGATCATCGCCACACTGTTGATCCCGTTGAACTTTCTTGCCGCAATCGCCTTGAGCGGCAAAGCAGACGAACAACCTGCTTGGACCGATCCAACTTACCTGGCGGCCATCATCGTGGGACTTTCCGCGTATGGCACGATGACGATCTTTGCTGGACGCGCGTTTCTTGGCGCTGACTGGTGGCGTTTGCTGGCAGGCGTGATGGGACCGTGCGCCGGTCAGTTGTTGATAAATCGGTTTGCGCATCAAAGCGATTCGCTCACCAAAGTGATGGGCTTGGCGATGATCCCACTGGCCGGCTTCCTCGTGGCAACGGTCAGTGGCTTGACCAGGGCTCGACGCTGGAAAGGCCTTTCGATGCGTCGCGCCGAAGTACTGTTGTTAGTGCTGGGGATCGCGATGTTTGCTTTGCTGAGTGCTTTGGCGCTATTGGTTGCCAAGTCCGGCGCCATCTGGAACATGCTGGCTCAATTGTCTCCGGCACTGAGCCTGGTTGCGGGCACGGTGTTGGCAAGTGGTCTGCTGATTCATCAACGCACCAACTCGGCCAAACTGTACGCCCTCCGTACGACCGGCACCAGTCTGGCGATTGGAGCCGCCTTCGGTCTGGCGATCTGCATTTTGTTAGCGTGGCCCGAACCGGAATTGTTGATCACAGTAGGTACGCTGAATGCGATTCTGCTGGCCTATATGGGATTCCTGGTCGGTTTGCCGACGCTGCACGGCTTTGCCGTCGCTTGCGGCGCTCTGGCGTGGATTGTCGCATTTCATCATCTGTCAGGCGCCTACCAAAGTCAGACTCGCTGGGGCCTCGAGATCGTCCGCTCGTTCTTCACTGGCCAGTCCGCGGCTGCGCTGGGGGTTTTTGCCGCGATGATGGGCGGATTCGCTCTCGCCTTAGTGCGAGTAAGACATGAACGCGATGCGAGAGGCTATTTCCTGGGTGCCGCCACGATTCTGGCGACCAGTGGCCTGCTGGCGATTGTCGTTGGATTCTGTGGGTTTCCTTCCAGTTACCTTTCGCCGCCGACACTCTGCGTTTACGCAATTGCCTTGTCGATCGTGGCAAGGGTCATCGGTGACGGTCGAGTTGCCTGGGTGGGATCCACTATCTTGCTCGTTGCCCTCGTGCAAGCTTTTGGGTTTGTCGACTTCTATCACGATGCACTCGCATGGCGCGGTGTCCCCTTTCACCGTGCAGTGATGTTTGCCTTCCTCACTCACGGTGTCATTTGTTTGCTGGTAGGGGCCTGTGCAGGTCGTTTGGATGCCTGGACCGAGACGCTGGACGTCACGTCCCGTCGTTGGTCGGGGTTCGTGCGACCGCTGACCGAGTCGGCACTGGCAACGTCACTATTGGCCGCACCATCGGCGTTGTTTGTGGTGGACTTTCATTTTGGCTTCCACACGATCTATCTGGCCGTGATTGCCGCTATTTGGTTGGGCGTCGCAGTGGTTCGTCGCTGGCCCGTGGCCTTTATGGTGGCGCATTTAGCCGCTACGCTGTCGCTTGTTACGTTGGTTGCGGCATTGCGCCATGTCGATTCTTGGCGCGACGTTTTTGATCCCTTGCACGTGGCTGGAACGCTGTTGGTGCTTTCCACATGGTGCATTCTTACCGTTTTGGGACGCCGGTTCTGTCGCCGTTGGCCATCTGTCGAGCGACTACTCGAATTCCGCGATTGGCCAACCGTTGATCGGGTCACTGTGGGGGTTGTGATCGCCACGTTGCTTTGTGTCGTAGTCGCCGGCTGTGTTCCCGGTGTCTTGCAAGAGCTGGGACTTGGCAGGCTGGCTGCCGAGTTAACCATGCCGGGGCATCATCAAGCCTTTGAAACCTGGATGTGGGCCGCTTGGGCGGCGGTCACGGCTGCCATTGCATTCTGCATTTGGGAGCGGGTCACGCGTCTGTGTTTCGAGTCGTTTGTTTTGGCCTGCAGCGCCGTGCCGTTGCTCATTGCCGGGCCACATGAAGTGCACGTCGCGTCATTGTCGGCGATCCGCTGGTCGTTGGCCATTTTCGGACTGGCGGCCGCGACCTGTTGGTTTGCACGCCGTTCGATTTTCGAGCTGGCACGACGTCGAACGGATTGGCCGGGATTGCAAGATCCCGGTGCACAACAGATGTCGACCATCCCGATGTTGCTCGTGATGCTCTCTGCATTTCCTGTATTGTTCGCGACCACCATGACGGTGGTGCAAGTGGTCAGCGGAGTTCAGGTGGGTGGCCCGGAGGCGAACTCGTTCTTTGCGAAGATCGGCGCCACGTGGTCGCATGGCACGCCCTTGGCATTGGTCGCGACGACGCTGTTGGTGATCGCGGTCCGCGACGCTCGAGCGTCGTACGCGTTGGGCGGGTCGGTCGTCTTCCAATATCTGGCAAGTCTGGCCTGCCTCCTGCCAGCATTGACTGCGACCGCGGGAAAGCAACTTGGCGGAATTGAGCTGGCACGGCTGGGACAATGGAACGCAGTGGCGTTGGGCAGCTACGGTCTGATCTGGCTGGCCCTGCGTAACTGGATCGAACCGGACGCGTCTGCAGCGCGCTCCGATTCTTCCGCAGCCGATTCCCGTCAGCTGGATTTACAGCGCTTGATCAGCGTTGACGCGCAGGTGGCCGCGGCCATGGCTGCAGTGGCGCTGTTGGCGATCGCCGCGTCAAGCGGTATCATCTACTCGCCCGAACAGATTCACCCAGCGTGTCAGCAGTTGGGCCGCTGGAGCAGTTTCCTGGCGTTGGTCCTGGCGGTATTGGGCGCGGTCTGGCTGCGTCGCGGAAGACTAGGCGACAAGGCGGCACACGTGGTTTGCGGTGCGGGCTTCTGCTTGACGGCGCTGGTCGCCGCCGCGACGGTACCGCAAAACGTACCTGCCAATTGGCTGTCGTTTCATCTCTTGTTGGTGGGCTGGACGCTGGTGGTGACATCCGCCGCTGTCGAATCTTGGTGGCCACAGCGCAATTCCCATTCAGCTCCGCTTTTCGATGGTAGGTCAGCCAACGCGTGGACCTTGATTGGTTGGGGCTGCGCGGTTGGTGCAATCGTCGCGGCATTAGCTTTGTACGCTGCCGTCGAAGATCCGACTGGCCCCTGGTGGGCATTTGGGGCAACCGTGACGATTGCGTTGTCGGCCGGGGCCGCCGCATTGCGTGTTCGGAGCCAGTTGCTGGCGTATGCTTCGACGTTGCTGGCGACCGTGGCAGCAACCTATGTCTGGGTCGGTGCGATCGACACGAGTCTCGCCGATTCCTCGGAGATGCTGTTACTGGCGCATTGGTTGATCATCACGATGGCCGTTGGCGCAGGATTCTGGCTGGCCATTGAAGTCAACTCGCAACAGCGTCACGACCAACCGTTTCAGCCGGATTCAAATTGGCTTCCGACGCACCGTTGTTTCGCAGCAATTGCGCTGGTCGGTTTGCTGGCAACAACATTGTTGGGTGCGGCGATCGGTGCATTGCAACGTGGGTCAAGCACTCGCCAAGTGGTGGACGTGAGCACGCTGTGGGGGCTGGTTGCGATGGCGATAACGGGCGCGCTGCTGGTCGCGCTGCTGTGGGACCGACGATCTCGTGCGGCGATATTGAGTCTTTACACGTGGGGGCTCGCTGCCCAGGCCATGTTAATTGATGCGTTTCAATGGCAAGTCGAAAACATGGCCTTGGCAGTCGGGATTTCCGTTTCCGCATATATCGCACTGACTGGGGCGCTGTGGCGACGGGGTGCCAACCTGTCGGCAATCGGCGTTCACCTGCAGATTTCCGATCCAGTGGCAGGGTTGCGGCGTACGTCGAACTGGTTGCCGCCACTAACCATACTCGGCGGCGGGTTCGCGCTGCTACTTGGATTGGTCCTTGTCTTGGCGCATCCGGATCGGCCACAACGTGTTTTGACGTCTCCGATCCCGGTGCTGATCGCCATCGGCCTGGGTTGCCTGGCACAGTCGGTCCGCAAGCAGGCCTTTCAATTCACTGCACTGGTGATGCTTGGCCTAAGCTGCGTTTTTCTCAGTTGGGCCGATATCCCACCCGGCTTGGACGGGCCGCTTTGGCTGAGCCGTGTGATTCGTTTGCTAATTGTCTGTTGCGCCGTTTCCTTCACCTACACGATGATTGTGGCACGGCGCCGCGATTTGTCGCCAGAATGGCAGATGTCGTTGAAACGGGTCGGCCTGTCCGCAGCCGCCTGCGGCCTGCTGGTGTTGGCATCTGTTCTTTTGTTGGAAGCATTCCTCTATCTCGGCAATCCAACACGAGGTGCCCCGATCAGTGACATTCAACTGGCTGCCGTCTCGGTTGTGATGGTTGGCTTGGTCGCGGCTTTGATTGTGATGGCCGTTCTTCCTGGCCGTGACCCACTAGATTTGTCCGAACAAGGTCGGACCGGCTACGTCTATGCGGCCCAGCTTGCTGGAGGTTTGCTGTTCGCACATATCTACTTGACACGTCCACAGTGGTTCAGGCAATGGGGTGAATTTTGGCCGTACATCATTCTGTTGACCGCGTTCGCTGGCGCGGGCGTCGGCGAGTTGTTCCAGCGGACTGGGATTCGCGTACTGGCCGAACCTCTACAACGCACCGGAACCTTTCTTCCCTTGCTGCCCGCCATCGGCATGTGGTTCGTTGCATCCAGAAGCGACTATTCGCTCTATTTGTTTGGGGCGGGCATTCTGTACATGGGGTTGAGTATCGGTCGGAAATCGCTGGCCAGCGCGTTGGCCGCCGGTGTCGCCGCTAACGGTGCCCTTTGGTCCCTGCTGGACGATCGTGGGCTCGCGATCTTCAGTCAGCCACAGCTTTGGCTGATTCCGCCGGCTCTGTCCGTGCTGATTGCGGCCGAGATCAACCGCGAGCGGCTGCCCGAATCGACCATGACGACGCTGCGGTACGCCGGCATGATGGTGATCTATCTTAGCTCGGCGGGCGAAATCTTCATTCGAGGGATCGGCCAGGCACTGTGGCCGCCGATGGTGCTGTTGGGGCTGTCACTGTTGGGTGCCATGGCGGGGATCGTGCTGCGTATCCGAGCGTTCCTGTACTTAGGCGTCACGTTCGTCTTGCTTTCCATGATCAGCATGGTTTGGCACGCAGCGCGTTCGATCAATCACGTTTGGCCATGGTGGGCCTTCGGCATCGGGCTGGGGGTGTTCATCCTGGTGTTCTTCGGATTCTTCGAGAAGAACCGGGACAAGGTGACGGCATTAGTGGAACGATTGAAAGAGTGGAAACCGTAGACGGCAGGGCCACACTCCGCATTCTTCACCTCGATCTCCTCTCTCGTCGCTTGTCTGCGGGAGAAGGTCGCTGCAATCAGATGGTGATCAAAGATGGGGTCGGTAGACAGCCTGTTAAGACCCGCGTACACTCGACGGTTGTTAATACAAAGGAATACCAAATCGCATGATTCGTAGCAGCCAACAGACCATCGAGAGCATCCGTGAAAGGGCCGTAGCGGGTGAGCGTCTGTCGTTCGAAGATGGCCTGTTTCTTTACGAGCCCACGACACCGCTGCACGAACTTGGCGAACTGGCGAATCTGGTTCGCGAGCGTAAGAATGGTAACCGGGCGTATTACAACATCAATACCCATTTGAACGCCACCAACGCCTGCGTCTATCGCTGCACGTTTTGCGCATTTCGGGCCGACCTGCGTGATACGCGTGCGTACGTGATGAGTGACGCGGAGATCCTTGCACGAGGTGGCGAAGCGGTCGAAAACGGTTGTACGGAATTACACATCGTCGGCGGTCTGCATCACCAGAAGCCTTACGACTGGTATCTGAACTGCGTGCAGATTCTGCACGACGCCTATCCAGGCCTGCATTTGAAAGCGTGGACGGGCGTCGAGATCAATTGGTTCGAGTTTCTTACCAAGAGGCCGGTCCGCGCCATCTTGAAAGAGATGGTCGATGCGGGATTGGGCAGTATGCCCGGCGGAGGTGCCGAAATCTTCCATCCGGAAGTTCGCGACAAGATTTGTGAACACAAGTCGGACGCGTCGAAGTGGCTGGACATTCACCGTGCCGCGCACGAACTGGGGCTAAAGACCAATTGCACGATGCTGTACGGTCATGTCGAGGATGCCTACCACCGCATCGATCATCTGATTCGGCTCCGTGAATTGCAGGATGAGACGGGTGGATTTCAAACATTTATTCCGCTCGCCTTTCACCCGGAAAACACCGGCCTGGCTCACATCGAAAAACCATCTTCGATCATGGACTTGCGGACGATGGCGATCAGCCGACTGATGCTCGATAATATTCCACACATCAAGGCCTATTGGATCATGTTGGGCGTCGGCACGGCTCAAACTGCCCTATCCTACGGCGCCGATGATTTGGATGGGACGGTCCGCCACGAGTTGATCTATCACGACGCAGGTGCCACGACGCCGGAGCTCTTGTCCGTGGAAGATATCCGTCGTCTGATTGTTGAGGCAGGACGCGAGCCGGTGGAACGAGACACACTGTATAACCGCATCGAACGTGATCCTGCCGATACGCGACGGTGGCACGTCGCCGAACCCGTCGCTACGGACTAATGGATTTCGGTTTTGGTACGGCGGGGAGCAAGTCGGTGGGCGAGAACACCGCAGCAAAGAACACGGCAGACGAAAGCCCGGTCGATCGTTGGCGACATATCAAACGCGTGTTTCTGCGAGCCCTCGAGGTTTCCGAAGGCGAACGCAACGCCTATTTAAGTAGAGCTTGTGGTATCGACCAGGCATTGCGGACCGAAGTCGAGTCACTGCTCAAACGTCACGTTCAGGCAGTCGAAGGTGGTTTTCTCGACGACCTATCGGAAAGTTCTTCGCCGCGAGCTGTCTTGGAGGCAATGGCCGCCGCGCTGGACGTCACTTCGGAACATACTCTGAGGGACGACCGCACTGGCGAGCGGCCCACGCACGCGGAACCGGGAATCACCGACGTTCTCATCGATGACCGTTTTGGCGACTACCGATTGCTTGAAACGATTGGTCAAGGCGGCATGGGGGTCGTCTATCGTGCCCGCCAGATCAGCCTGAACCGCATAGTCGCCCTGAAGATGATTCGGGCCGGACGGTTTTCCACAGAAGGCGAGATTGAACGGTTTGCCCGTGAAGCCGAAGCCGCCGCCGGCTTGACGCACCCTGGCATCGTGCCCGTTTTCGAAATCGGTGAACAAGAAGGACGTCATTACTTCACGATGGCTCTTGTTGACGGACTGAGCCTGGCGGATCATCTGAAGGAGGCGGGTGGGCCTCTCGAACCAAAGCCGGCCACCGAGCTGATTCGCGCGGTCGCCAACGCCGTGCAATATGCGCACGAACATGGTGTCATTCACCGCGATCTCAAGCCAGCCAATATTCTGCTGGACGAACACGCAATGCCGCGCGTCGTCGATTTTGGTTTGGCCAAGCAGATCGAAACGGAGAGCGGACTGACGTTCACGGGGCAGGTTCTCGGAACGCCGAGCTTCATGTCGCCGGAACAGGCCGCGGGCGCGACCACTCAAGTGGGGCCGTCCGCCGATGTCTACGCACTTGGTGCCGTGCTGTACGCCTTGCTGACCGGCCGTCCGCCATTTAGCGCCGCCAGTGTCACGGAAACACTTCGTCAGGTCCAACATGACGAGCCAGTGCGTCCCCGGCAACTGAATTCCGCGCTGCCTAAAGACCTGGAAACCATCTGCTTGAAGTGCTTGGCAAAGGAACCGTCAAAACGGTATGCATCGGCCCAGGACATGGCGGACGAGCTGACTCGTTATTTGTCGGGGCGGCCCATCCTGGCTCGCCCGGTCGGCCCGTTTGCAGTCGTCGCGCGCTGGTGCCGGAGGAACCCGCTGGCAGCGTCCTTCATGGCCTTTGTGGCGATCTTTGTTCCCGTCGTGATCACGCTGCTGATGTTGATGAACATTCATCTAACGCGAGAATCACAGCGAGCTTACCGCAGTTTTCGTGCGGCGAAAAATGCTGTCGATGAACAGTTCACGTTAGTCAGTGAAGAGACGCTGCTGGATCGGCCTGGCTTACAGCCACTTCGTCGGCAGCTACTGCTGGGATCGCAGAAATACTATGAAGAATTCCTGGCAACTCGAGGTGACGATCCGGCTCTGCAAGCCGAAGCCGCACTGATCAACTTCCGCCTCGGCGTCATCACGGCGGCGCTCAGCATCGATGCCGATCTAGATGCCTACGCCGAAGCCAACACGTACCTTGCCACTGCACGACGCATCTACGAAGGGCTTCCGGGCCAAGACCATCCACGAGTACTCGAGGGGCTCGGCAAGGTCTGGACACGTATCGGCCAGATCCACAACAAACTGCAGCAAAATCAACAAGAGCTTGACGCGTTTCGCACCGCACTCGCCTTCCGAACACGGCTGGTTAAGATTGAATCAACCGTCGAGAATCAACGCCTGCTGGCCAACGCACAAATGAACCTCGGCCAAGCACTTCTGCCAATCGATCCGATCCCGCTGTCGCCACAACTTGGCGTAGCGCTAGACCATCTCCAAACCGCTCAGTCAATCCGCGAACGTCTTCTCGTACAAGAACCAGACAATGCAAAAGTCGTACGAGATCAGGTCAAGGGTTACATCTTGATGGCAGACTCGGTCGTTGATGATCGAGAACGTGCCGTTGAACGGGTTTTGATGGCAGCTTTCCAGATGCTCGATGCACAATCCCAAAGAGAAGCTCCCACGCTGGAAGACACGTTCCTTCGCGCGATCATCGTCAGACGGCTGGGCGCCGTCGTCGCCGACACCGCAAGAAGTGCAGACGATTTGAGTCGTGCTCGCGACTTTTTCGAACAAGCTTTGAACATCCTAGACCCACTGGCCACTGAGAACCCACAAGTTGTCGATTACTTGTCAGCACTCGCAGCAACTCACTATGACTCCGCGTTAGTTCTGCAAGAGTTGCACGCTGTCGATGAGTCCCGTGAGCGTCTGCACACCGCCCTCAGGCTGCTGGCCCCTCTGATCAAGGGCCGTAACCCAGACGACATCCTCCGTTGGGCCGGTGCCCACACTGTTCTTGCCGAAATGGAGCCACCCAACTCGACCGCCGCGATTACGCACCTGCAGGAGGCACGGACGTTTCTGATCGAGAAGATTGATGCAATTTCGAACGCCGCCGATGCTGATGCGGTGCTTGAGGAATTCCGAGCGGCACTCGAAGAGATCGAACAAATTCTGTCAGGCCGACCAAAGGCATTGGATAGTGCGCGACTTCCTGATGGATTACACCTTATCTGTTGCCACTTGTGAAATGCATTTTTTGTCACCTGTGGAATGCCGGCCCAATTCCCTCCGTTCACTTTTTGCAGGCAATTCGACGGTCAGTCAACTATGCTGCAACGAGGGTCCCGTCGTGCGCCTGTCGAGCTTTCTTTGGCCCGAATATCTCGCCGGGACGAATACGCACTGACACTGACACCAACATCAAGTGAATTCGAAAGCACCCGCAATGCCACGTTCGATCATTCTCATCACATCTTTGATTTTCCTTGTTGGCGCCGAACAGATCACAGCCAGCGATACGATTCAACTGGCCTCTTCACCCGCGTTGTCTTCTGACGGCAAGACATTGGCGTTCTCGTGGGCAGGCGATGTCTGGGCGGTGCCAACAAAAGGAGGTATCGCCACGCGATTAACGAATTCACCAAGCCGCGAAGGCAATCCGAAGTTCTCGCCCAACGGCAAATCCATCGCGCTGACCAGCGATCGCACCGGTAGCGAGCAAGTCTTCGTCGTTGACGTGGCGGGCGGCGAACCGACTCAGCTGACGTTTCATAGCGAAGGCTGCACCTTGGAGGATTGGTTCCCCAACGGAAAGTCGCTGCTGATCCGTGCCAGCCGAGATCACTTTTGGAGGAGACCGGAACGTTTCTTTCGGATCAGCTCCAGCGATCGTTCGACGGAAGAATTGCTTTTCGACGCCTATGGGTCAGCAGGCCAGCTCTCGCCCGACGGCAACGAACTCCTCTTTACTCGAGAGGGTGAACGGTGGTGGCGACAAGGATATCGTGGTAGTCGGACCAGCCAGATCTGGAGAGCCGATCTAAAGACGGGGGCGTTCACTGAAGTCGTCAAGCGTCCCACGGAATCACGCAGCCCGCTGTGGCAACCAGATGGCAAGGGGATTCTCTACGTCAGCGCCCAAAGCGGTTCACGCAATATCTGGCAGCGAGACTTGGAAGACGAACAGGAACAGCAGCTGACCTCCTTCGACAAGGATCTTCTGCTGTGGCCATGCATCTCACGCGATGGCTCAACGATTGTCTTTCGACACTTCGCCGATTTCTACCGACTGGCGACCGATGGCGATGGCAAGCCACAGAAGATCAACATCACGGCAGACGTCGATCGGGTCAAGAAACCAGTCCAACGGCGCACGCTCACAGCGGCGACAGATGTGGGGTTCACTTCCGACGGCCTGGAAATCGCCTTCATCGCGGGAGGTGATGTATGGGTGATGGACACCGAGTTGCGCGAGCCTCGGCAGGTCACAAACACACCCGAAGAAGAACGCGAACCTGGGTTCTCCCCCGACGGCAAGACGATTGTCTATCTGAGCGATGCGGGTGGACAGAGCGATATCTGGCAGGCCACGCGCGGCGACGGAGACAAATACTGGTGGCAAAATGACACGTTCAAGCTTGAGGCACTCACCAAGACGGCTGAGGTCGAGTCGGATCTGCAATGGAGCCCCGCCGGCGACCTAATCGGTTTCGTTCGCGAAAGGGGCGATCTGTGGGTCATGAAGCCAGATGGCAAGGAGGCGCGCCGCCTGTTTCGATCGTGGAACGCCCCGGACTACGACTGGTCTCCCGATGGCAAATGGCTTGTTTACGCACTGAGCGACGGCGAGTTCAATCGTGACATCTACCTCCTCCCACTGGACGGTTCGCGCGAGGTGTTCAACCTGTCTCGGCATCCGGACAACGATGGTGGTCCACGCTGGTCGCCTGATGGCAAAATGATCGCCTTTACCGGTCGGCGTGTCGGTAGCGAGGTCGATATCTACTATGTATTCTTGCAAGCGAAAGAGAGCGAAGAAACGTCACGCGATCGCAAGCTGGTCAAGGCGATCGAGAAGCTGCAGAAAGCACGCAAGACAAAGTCGGATCAAAAGTCTGAGCCTACGGCGAACAAGAGTGGCCACGAAGAGAAGACCAAGGATGGCCAGACCGACGCGAAATCGGTAGCTGCAGCCGACGAACAAGACGCCGCTGACAAAGACAAGTCTGATAAGGAGAATCCGGACTCCAAGCTGCCAGAGGTCAAAATCGACTTCGACCGAATTCACCAGCGGCTGCGACGCGTGTCGATCGCCGACACCAGCGAAGGCGGGCTGTTCTGGTCGCATGATTCGAAAAAGCTCGTGTTTACAGCGACCATTGATGGCAAGCGCGGAACCTATACGATTTCACCTCCGGAAGACCTCAACGCCAAATTGCTCACCACTCAAACCGGTCGCAACCCGGTTTGGTTGTCGAAAGGTAATCAAATCGTCTGGCTCGGCAACGGCACGCCGGCGAGTGTTACGGATTCGGGCAAGGTAACGTCCTACGATTTCTCCGCTGCACAAGCAGTCGACATCGCGGCCCGGTACCAGGCCGCGTTTGATCAATGTTGGCAGGCCATGCGAGATCGCTTCTACGATGGCACCTTGAATCATCGCAACTGGGACGCCATCCGTCGCAAGTACCAACCACTGGCAGCCCAGGCGGTCGATGGCAATATGTTCTCTGAAGTCGTTAATCTAATGCTGGGCGAACTGAACGGTTCACACTTGGGTTTCATCCGCACTGGCAACAGCAGTGCCGACGACGACGATTGGCGCGAGACCACAGCTCATCTTGGCGTTCGTTTTGAAAGCAAGCACAAGGGGCCGGGTTGGCGAATCAAGGACGTGATTCCAAATAGCCCGGCAGACAAGGTTGCAGCCAAGCTGGTGGCTGGCGAAACGATTCTGTCGATTGATGGCCAGACCGTCGATCCGGCTCTGGATGTCACGACCGTGCTTAACGGCCGCTCGAGTCGTGACATTCTTCTCCGAGTTCGCAACATCGAAGGCGAAGACCGCGACGTGGCCATTCGCCCGATCAGCTACTCGGCAGCCCGATCGCTGTTGTATGAAATGTGGATTGACGACAACCAGCGGCGAGTCGACGAGGCGTCTGAAGGCAAGCTTGGCTATATGCACATTCGCGGTATGAACATGACCAGTTTCTATCGTTTTGAACGCGAACTGTATGCAGTCGGTGCCGGAAAAGACGGCATTGTGATCGACGTTCGCGAGAACGGAGGTGGTTCGACAACGGATCATCTATTGACGGTTTTGACTCAGCCGGCCCATGCGATCACGGTGCCGCGAGGCGGTGTGATGGGCTATCCACAAGATCGGTCGGTCTATGCAACTTGGCGCAAGCCGATTGTTGTGCTCTGCAATCAGAATAGTTTCAGCAACGCGGAGATCTTTAGCCACGCCATCAAGACACTCAAGCGCGGAAGACTCGTGGGAGTCACCACTGCGGGTGGTGTCATCAGCACGGGCGGGACGCGGATCATGGATATGGGATTCTTGCGCATGCCTTTTCGCGGCTGGTACGTAATGGGAACGGGGGAAGATATGGAGCTGAATGGTGCCGTTCCGCATTTCGAGATCTGGCCGGCGCCCGGTGACATGCCGGCCGGCAAGGACCTGCAGCTGGACAAAGCCGTCAAGGTTCTGATCAAGGACGTAAAGAAGTGGCAAAAGCGTCCGCAGCCGATGCTGAAGAAGGCCAGCGAACGATAACGCGATTCGATTCGCGTTGACTGCTCAATGCAAGAGCCACATGTAGATTTGTCAATAGTTATTTGTCATTTAGGGAAGGAGCGCCGCGAGGAATCAAGCCATGGGTTGAGCTCGTTTCGACGGTCGTACAGTCCAGCTAGGGTCAAGTTTGAGATCACAAGTCAACAGCACCTTCTATCGATCACACGACCCGGCGTTGCCCAAAATTCCCTTTGCTCGAAGTTCGGTTACAATAATCGTCCAACTCGGTCCGAGGGCCGCAACCAAAGTAACACGTACGCTCCGTGTGCCGTAGCGGCGGACAGCACGCGGAGTGTGCACGCTATACTTTCAAGAATGCGCACGGCGCGCATAAGTGACCAAGAAGGACTCCAAACCAATCCACAACTGTGACGGAGGCTCACCGTGGCAACTCGAAATCGTACAATCTCGCGACGATCTTTTCTCAAAACATCCACAGCCATCGCGATTCCCACCGTGATCGCCTCGACGGCGATTGGACGTGATGGTCGCGCGGCAGCCGGCGAGCGGATTTCGGTCGGCATCATTGGCACGGGCAAGATGTGCAGCGGATTCCACCAGAACACGCTACTCGGATTTGACGACGTGCAGATTGCAGCCGTCTGCGATGTGGATACTACGCGCCGGCAGCTTGCCAGGAAGAAAGTCGAAGCGAAGTACGGCGGTCGCACGGATTACCGAGGGTGCGACGAGTACAACGACTTTCGGGAAGTCATCGCGCGCAAGGACATCGACGCCGTGCTGATCGCTACGCCCGACTTTTGGCACGCGATCCCAATCATCGAGGCCTGCAAAGCGGGCAAAGACGTCTACTGTGAGAAGCCGCTCACGTTGACCCTCATGGAGGCCAAGCGATGCATCGACGCCGTCCGTAAACATGGACGTGTCATGCAAACGGGCAGCCAGCAACGCAGCAGCGTCTTCGGCCCGTTCCGCAAAGCGTGCGAATTGGTCCGCAGTGGTCGCATTGGTAAGATCGAATCCGTCACGGTGGGTGTCGGTGGGCCAAGTCGCTGGTGCGACCTGCCCGAGGAGCCGCTCGAACCAGGGCTCGATTGGAACATGTGGCAGGGGCCGGCTGCCGAACGGCCTTACAATTCGATCCTCAGTGCTCGCGGCGGCATCTCCAAACCGTGGCCGCAATGGCGTGCGTATCGGGAATACTCCGGAGGCGGTCACACGGATATGGGTGCCCACCATTATGACATCGCCCAATGGGCGCTTGGCATGGACGCATCTGGCCCCGTCGAGATCATTCCGCCGGAAGATCCGTCGAAGGGGACAGGCGTGCGGTATATCTACGCAAATGGTGTCGAAATGACGCATGGGGGTCCCAGCGGGTGCACGTTCACGGGCACCGAGGGAACGCTTCGCATTGATCGTGGGCACCTGAGTTCCGATCCGGAGGACGCCATCAAAGAGCCGCTCGCCGACGACGAAGTGCATCTTTACGATTCGCCCGGCCATCACCGTGATTGGATCAATTGTATCCGCCAGCGAAAGCGCCCCGTGGCGGATGTCGAAATCGGCGCCCGCAGCGTCACCGTGTGCCACCTCGGTAATCTTGCCTATTGGCACGGCCGCAAGCTGATATGGGACCCGCAGAAATGGGATTTCGGCGATGACCAGGAAGCCAACGGGTGGCTCGACTACGATCGTCGCGACCCATGGCAATTGCCGGCGGTGTGACAGGTTGTAGGCTGTTGGAAAGTAGTAGGCACACTCGGTTTGCTGTAACGGCGGACGCACGGAGTGCGCCTACTACAATGTTGGTTGCGTGCAATGCGAGCTAGTTCGCCAGATCCGGATACGCCGCCAATACTCGGGCCGGAAACGGGTTCGGTCCGCCGTCATTCTCCAGGCGCGGTCCCGGCGTCGTACGGCCGTTGTTGATGGCATTGGCAAGCAATCCAACAAGTTCTTCAACGACGTCCGGATGCTTGTCTTGCACATTTTCACGTTCGGCGGGATCGGTTTCGAGATTGAACAGCTGCACTGGCGGCAGCTTACGATTCTTCAACGCGACATTGGGCTTCGGCGCCGACCAGCCGCCGGATCCCGGGCAAAGGCACAGCTTCCAGTTTCCCTGGCGAATCGCAAACGACCCGTTGATCGAATGATGAATCGTGATCCCTCGGTCATCTTGATCTTGGCCTAACAACGTTGGCAAGAATGAAAACGAATCTTCAGCCGTATTCGGCTGACCTACAATCGCTGCTGCGGTGGCGAACATGTCGGTGGTGCAGAGCGTGCGATCCGATGAACTCGCTGCTGTAACGTGCCCTGGCCATCGCACAATGAACGGCACGCGATGTCCACCTTCATAGATATCGGCCTTATGACCGCGCCAATCTCCATTCGGCTTGTGTCCACTCTTAATGAGTTGTGGAATCTTCGCCGCGGGCGAGCAACCATTGTCCGCCGTAAAAATGACCAGCGTATCCTTCGTCAGATTGTTCCGCTCCAGTGCTTGAAGCACTTCACCCACAACCCAGTCCGTTTCCATCAAGAAGTCGCCGTAACTGCCAAATCCCGATTTGCCCTGCCAGGCTTTGGAAGGCACGATCGGTGTATGCGGACTGGTTAGTGGCAAGTAGAGGAAAAACGGCTGCCGCTCTTTCGCCTGTGCCCGCTGATCGATGTAAGCGACCGAATGTTCCGCCCATCGCGTTAAGCAGTCAACCGCTTCGAAGTCCGCCGACGCAGCACCTGGGCGATGAAACGCTTTGGTTACGGTCGCCGGCGTGACGGCCTTGTCATTCTCGATATAGACATAGGGTGCCATATCCAACGACGCCTGGATGCCGTAGAAGTAGTCGAAGCCGACTGACGTTGGAGTGACTGCCGACTGAGCGTAGTCGATGTCCCACCCCTGCCCTTTCTGATCCGACGTCAGCTTCGGTGGCTGCTCTAAGAATTTCCAACCGATTCCCAGATGCCATTTGCCAATGCAAGCCGTATGGTACCCTTGTTGCTTCAACAGCGACGCCACCGTCGGGCGCGATGCGGGAATTAACGGCTGCTCGTGTGGGTTGAAGAAAACTGACTTCTTTAATCGGGAACGCCAGTTATATCGTCCGGTCAGGATACCGTACCGAGTTGGCGTGCACACCGAAGATGTCGTGTGCGCGTCCGTGAATCGAAGGCCTTCCCTTGCGAGCCGATCACAATGCGGAGTCGGGGCCTTCCCGCCCGCGTGCGAGAGATCGCCGTAGCCCAGATCGTCTGCCAGAATGTAGACAATGTTGGGCGTTTCCGCGGCAGACGACGGTGCGGCGACGAGCAATATCAGCAAGGCAAAAAGCGAGGTCTTCGTCATGGCGTTTCTCTTGGGTGCGCGGCATGTGGTAGGCGTGAACTTCTTCCCGACGGAGTTATGGTAAAAGATTGCCGCGTCAATTTGTAGACACCCAATTGAATCCTGGGCCGTGCGTTTGCCTAGTTCATCGAGTACATTCACACGAGTGCTTACGGACAAACTGGAAATAACAGGCTGCTTAGCACCCAGCCAATGTGGCACTCTTCAAATACTTCGCGAGGTTTTTCGACATGATAAGCCACCGATTCCTGTTTATCTGTGTCGCCCTTGTGTTGCACGGCATGGCGGCCCAGGCCAAGACAACGGAACAACAGCGGCCCAATATCCTGTTCATCTACACCGATGATCATTCGCACCGCACGGTGGGCTGTTATCCCGAGGCATATCCGTTTGTCCAGACACCGAACATCGACCGGTTGGCGGCCCGTGGCGTACGTTTCAAACACGCCTTCATCGGCACTTGGTGTATGCCGTCGCGAGCTACACTGCTGACGGGACACTATCAGCACGGCGTCGAATCAATGCGAATGGAGGGCAAGTATCCTGGCAGCGACTATGACCCAGCGGAATGCCCGTTCTGGCCCAAGAGTTTTCGCCAGAACGGATACCAAACTGCACACATCGGCAAATGGCACACTAGCACGGACACCGGTTTTGGTCGAGATTGGGATTATCAGATCGTCTGGAATCGGCCGCGGCATCCAGACAACGCCGGCAATTATTACAAAGACCAGCTGATCGAGACCCATGGCGGCAAGGCGACAATGGTCGAAGGCTATTCGACCGACAACTACACCAATTGGGCACTGGATTATCTTAACGGCAACGGCCGCGATCCCAATAAACCTTGGTATCTCTGGCTGTGTTTCGGTGCCGTGCATGGGCCATTCACTCCGGCCGCAAGACATCAAGAATCCTATGCGGACGTGCGAGTTCCGATACCTCGAGACATTTATCCGCCACGCGCCGGTAAGCCGGCCTATATGCAATCGATCGCCTCCTGGTATCGTGGGGATGATGGGCAACCACACCTGAAAGGGAGACGTCGTGCGACGGGAGAACAGAGCCCCGGCAACGGAATTCACGGCAGCTCGTTGGACGACTGGATTCGCCAATATCATCAAGGTGTGCTGGCGCTCGACGAAGCGGTCGGTAAGCTCGTGGCGACACTCAAGGCCACCGATCAGTACGACAACACGCTCATCGTCTTCACGTCCGACCAGGGATTCGCCTGGGGCCAGCACGGATTCCGCGCCAAAGTTGCGCCTTATGATGCCACCATTCGCAGCCCACTGATCATCTCGATGCCCAGCCGTTTGCCCGAAGGCAAAGTGTGCGATACCCCTGTCGGCGGACCGGATCTGGTGCCGACGTTCTTCAAGTTTGCGGGGATCGAGTTGCCTTGGGAAATGCATGGTCGTGATCTCTCACCCCTACTAGAGGAACCAGTGAACAGCTGGACACGACCGCTGCTCTACACATTTACTGGCAGGCAGTACGGTTCGGACACCAATCAGATTCCAACCGATCCGGCTGTGCTGAAACTCGTCAGCGGCGTCCCGTGGTGGGTCTCGCTGCATGATGGTCGTTACAAGTACATCCGCACACTGGTGGAAGGTGAAATCGAAGAACTTTATGATTTGGAAAACGATCCGGAGGAACTACATAACCTTGCCTTGGGCAAAGAACACGCGACCCGTTTGCAGCGCATGCGTATGCAGACGATCGCCGAGCTCAAGCGGACCAAGGCAGGATTCGTTAATGATTTGCCCAAGGTTGGAACGTCTGTCGATTAATCTCAACTGACCCTATACGGAAGCGACCCTGATGAGAATCCGTCACAACATGTTGATGTCGATGCTCGTCGTGTTCACGCACGCCACAGCGCTTTCCGACGATCTACGCCCCGACTTTGGTGTCAGTGCCACATTTTCAATCGTGGCCGTCGACCCACAGACGGGTGAATGTGGTGCGGCTGTTGCCAGCAAATATCCCAACGTTGGAAAGGTCGTACCGTACGTGCGATCGGGGGTCGGCGCATTTTGCACTCAGCATTGGCACAATCCCTTGTGGGGTACCAAGGCACTCGATCTGCTCGAGGCAGGACACAGCTCTGAAGAAGTGCTTGGAATGCTCCTGAAAGACGATCCGCGACGCGACAAACGACAGTTGGCGATTATCGACATGCAAGGTCGAGCGGCGAATCGCAACCCGTCCAAGGCTGACCCTTCCGGCGTGTATTGGGGCGCGATGAGCGGTCGTTTCTACGCCTGCCAAGGCAATACGCTCGCTGGCCGTGGCGTCGTCGTCGCAATGGCCGAGGCGTATGAAGAAACCAAGGGAAGCCTGACAGATCGACTGATCGCGGCATTGATCGCGGCGGACGGTGCCGGAGGTGACCATCGCGGCCGGCTAGCGGCGGGTGTCGTCGTCGCCAAGAAGGATGTCAAAGGGCACTGGTTCGAGCTGTACACTGATAAAAGTGACGACGCCGTCAGGGACTTACTCAAAAAGTACATTGAAATCGAGCACGCGTCCAAGGGCGACTGGACACCGGTCAAACCACCTTTCAAAGTTCCTCGCCCACCGGCGGAAAAGTAGGCCCGCGACCGTGGTCGCTTTGGCCTCCCGCGGCAGTTACATTGGCAGTTAGTAGGGTGCATGGAATGCACCCAATGGGATACCTCACGGTGCATTTCATGCACCCTACACTTTTGAAAATTGAGCCCCCTCATGCATCGCTTCACCCACTTGATCGTTTCTCTGCTGACCGCTGCCGCGTTGTGGCAAGTTGCCCAGCCTCTTGACGCTCAAGAACGCCCCAATATCGTTTTCATATTGGCTGACGACATGGGCTGGCCGGATCTTGCCTGCTACGGACACGCGTTCCACGAGACACCGGTCCTCGATGCATTGGCCAGTCAGGGCATGAAGTTCTCCAACTTTTACGCCACCCCCGTTTGCTCGTCCACGCGTTCGACCATCCTCAGCGGTCAGTATTCGGCACGAACGGGCATTACCGATTTCATCCCCGGGCACTGGCGTCCATTTGAACGGCTGGTTGTGCCCGAGATCGACCATCATTTGAAAGACGGCGTGCGAACACCTGGCGACGCCCTGCAAGCGGCCGGCTATGCAACTGGCCATTTCGGCAAGTGGCACGTCGGCAATGACCGGGAACACCAACCGGACAAACATGGTTATCAGGTCACCGAACGGCAGCTTGGCAAGCCTTTCCAACAGTGGCGGAAGAATCCCAAACCCGGCCCCAAGAGGATCGACCTTCTCACCGATGCGTCACTTTGGTTCATCGAGCAGCATCAAGACGAACCGTTCTTTCTGACCGTTTCCCATCATGCGGTCCATATCCCCGTCGAAGGGAATGCAGCGACGATCGCCAAGTACGAAAAGAAACCGAAACCGGCAATAGGCGTCAATCATCCGATCTACGCGGCCATGGTCGAAGATCTGGACACGAGCGTCGCGCGAATCCTTCAGAAACTCGACGCGCTCAAACTAGCCGACAATACGATCGTTGTCTTTGCGTCCGATAACGGTGGATTACAGAAGATCTACACCGGCGTTGGTGAAACGGTTTCCACAAACATTCCTTTGCGCGACGAAAAAGGAACGTTGTACGAGGGTGGTATCCGCGTCCCATTGATCGTCCGCTGGCCCGGCGTCGTTAAACCGGGGACGGTCAATCACGAACCCACGACAACCTCCGACCTTCTCCCCACGTTTTGCGAAATGGCCGGTGCCTCGCTGCCGGCTCAACCGATTGATGGGACAAGTATCGTGAGTCTCCTGCATGATCCGCAGGCGTCGCTCAAACGAGATGCGATCTACTTTCACTACCCGCACTATCACCATTCGACGCCCGCCGGCGCGATTCGCATGGGAGACTGGAAGCTGATCGAGTTCTATGCCGACGGTAGGCATGAACTGTACAATCTGGCCAACGACATCAGTGAGAAGCAGAATCAGGCAAGTTTGCATCCTGAACTGGCTGCGGCCCTGCAAGAACGACTGACGGCTTGGCGACGAGAGGTTGGCGCGAGAATGCCGACGGTTAATCCACAATCGGACCCGAAACGTGCCGCCGACTGGTGGAGCCGCCGCACGAAAAAACCGCTCGATATCGAAGCGATGCGCAAACGTTACGATTCCAAACGCGCAAAATCCACTTCGAAATCATGAGGCCGCGCGTCTCGTGGCGAAACATCGACTCCTTGACTGCGTGTGAGAGCTGACCATCATCTTGGCCAACCTGCTCCTAATCCCGACACAACATGAATTGACAGTGTTGCAACCTCTCTTGGACGAATTTGCGCGCCGTGACAACTGGTCGATTGCATTGTGTGGCTTTGGGCCGATCGCGGCCGCCGCTCGGGCCTCGCAGTTGATTGCTCGCCAGCAGACCACCGATCACGTCCTGCTGATTGGCGTTGCGGGAACTTATGATCCGCGCCAACAGCTTGGCACTGCGACGGTATTTGATCAAGTCGCCTGTTACGGAATCGGCGCAGGCACGAATGAACAACACCAAGCTGCCAGCGAACTCGGATGGCCGCAATGGCAGGAGACTGATTCGTCGTTTGAGATTGGGGATCAGATTTCGCTGGATGTCGACAGCCATCAGGGATGCCCCAACGGCGGGCAACTGCTGACGTGTTGCTCGGCTTCCGCCACTTCCGAAGATATCCAGTGCCGGACGCGACAATATCCGAATGCGACGGCCGAAGACATGGAGGGCTTTGGGGTCGCGATGGCCTGCGAGCTAGCGAACGTTCGGCTACACATAGCGCGTGGAATTTCCAATCTCGCAGGTGAACGCAACAGGGAAAACTGGAAATTTGATGCGGCGTTACAGGCCGTCGCAGAACTGGCGTTGTCGATTATGTTCCAGATGGGATGAGCCTGTGGCCAACCAGTTTGTTCCTCCATGTGACCCGAAACGTGACAACACCAATACGACTTGGAATTTCGACCTGTCCCAATGATACGTTCACGTTTCATGGATTGATGACGCGAGCCGTCGACTGGCGAGGCTTGGAATTCGACATCGAGCTGATCGACATCCAACAGCTCAACGACGGCCTGTTCAGAGGCGAATTTGACGTGACCAAGGCCAGCTTCCACGCGGCGCTGTTGCTGGCCGACAAGACCGTCGTGCTACCGAGCGGATCGGCATTGGGTTTTGGCGTCGGCCCGCTGCTTCTATCAGCCACTCGCGATACCACACCTTCGAATTCTGATCAGCTCACGTTGTGTCCCGGGCAGCACACGACAGCGGCTCTGCTGTTTCAGCTGTTCCATGCGGGCACCACCAGAATCGAGCATGTCGTCTTTTCTGACATCATGCCAAAGCTACAGCAGGGCGGAGCCGAGTTTGGCGTCTGCATTCACGAAGGGCGATTTACGTGGCAGGAACAGGGTCTGGGGTTGGTCGAAGATCTGGGCACGCGTTGGGAGGCCGAGACGGATTGTCCGTTGCCGTTGGGCGGCATCATCGCGCAGCGGGCCTTACCGCCGAAGACGATTGCGACTGTCCAAGCCGTGATTCGAGATTCGCTTGACCTTGCACTTGCTGACCCGATGTCGGCGCTCCCCTCCATGCGAAAATACGCCCAAGAGCTTGATGATGCAGTTCTCTGGCAGCACGTTGACCTGTATGTAAACCAGTGGACACACGATCTTGGAAACACCGGTCGGGCAGCGTTGCAGCAGTTCTCAGATCGAGCCCTCGCGATTGGACTCGCAGATGATGCAACGACCGCCATTGAAGTATTTGGCGACTGAGAGCTATGCGATGCTTTGGAATCAATGCGAGGTTTGCAATGTATAATCTCTGGGATTTTCAGCCCAATTCTGAGAGTCAGCTGTGCACTCATTCTCAAACCTCTTTGACATCGATGGACACAGAATGGGCGCTTAATCCTCTACAATTCTCACAACAAGAGATGAAGGTCTCAACATGAATCACCATTGCCGCCTGCTCACTTCCGCCACACTTGCCTTGAGTGCCTGGTCATGGACGTTCGATGCCTGCGCTCAAACAGCCGCGACCGTGCGTTCCACAACGAAACCGCTTGCTTTTGACGACACGCGGCCGCAGCGTTATCAGCTTGCCGGACGGGCCAGCAAGATTGATCCGCGTGTGAAAGCGCATCCGGAAATCGGTTTTCTGATCGAGTCCAACTCGGGGGCGGTGGCAGATCTTCAGCAGGCGTCGGTTGACACCCGCGTGCCGCCGCGTGGCAAGTTGGTGATTTGGTTGATGGGTCATAACGAACAGCTTTTCTCACGACTCAATTCGTACGGCCTGCACGCGATTCGAGTCCACTACGCCAATCGTTGGTTCTCTATTTGTTGCCGCGAGAAACCAGTCGGCGAGCACTGTCGTGGCAACATTCGGCTGGAGGCTGCAACTGGCGAGGACTTCAGCGACGATGTCGAGATTCCTCAGCCGGACGGGATGATGGAGCGCGCCCGGCAATTCGTAAAGTGGCTCGACAAGGAGAATCCACAAGGCCGCTGGAGCCATTTCCTTAGCGAAAATCGCCAGTCGCTGCGCTGGGAGGATATAGTCATGGCCGGCAGTTCGCACGGATCAACGACTGCGGCCCGCTTTGCCAAGCACCAGAAAGTCAGCCGCGTTGTCGCATTTTGCGGACCTCGCGATCAGCACCAGTCGTGGCAGTCACTCCCCTCGGCCACACCCGAGAATCGGTACTTCGGTTTTTCTCATGTTCTCGACGGCGGCTGGGTTGGGGACCATTACTGCCGTAGTTGGGAACTACTGGGAATGCACAGATTCGGACCGATCGTTAACGTCGATAAGCAGCAATCGCCGTATCAGAACACCCGCCGCCTGAGGGTGAAGTCTCTGAGAGGTTGGGTTTATGCGGCGACTTTGGTTTGTTTGCAGGCATTTGTCATGTAAGGTCGTAAATCGCTTGGGCAGGAGATCTTCAAGCAGTCAGCGAAAGTGCTAGACCAAGTCTTGCTCAGCAA
>PVBE011802332.1_pt1 | contig 33142 bp, 29 predicted proteins | sample 1631181 | NCBI WGS metagenome assembly PVBE01 (sample SAMN08397723, study PRJNA350692) | Marine metagenome, whole genome shotgun sequencing project. | isolation source: water | place: Pacific Ocean | collected 2012-04
CTTCGTTAATGCCAGCTTCAATCATAGAATCCCCTTGAACTTTAAGTCCAAAATAATCACCATTCTTTTCTAAGTTACTTGGTAGTGGAATTCTTGAAACTTCATTTTGAATAGCCTCAACAGGTGTTCCAGCAGCACTAATATTTCCTACTGCATTTTTTGGCGAAGCAACTCCTTCAACTGCCTTAATTTTATCTTTATTAACTTTTGCAGCAGGCTTTATCGCAAGGCCAATCGGCGGGATTATTTTTGGCCATTATGGTGATAGAGTTGGTCGGAAAAAAACTTTAGTCATAGCATTAATTTTGATGGGTGTCTCCTCTACATTGATTGGGCTTTTACCAACTTATGCAATGATTGGAGTTACCGCACCAATTTTACTTACCTCCTTAAGATTTGCTCAAGGGTTAGCAATTGGTGGTCAATGGGGAGGAGCCATGTTGCTGGTTACTGAAAGTGCTCCATCAGACAAAAGAGGATATTACGGAGCTTTTGCCCAAGCCGGCGCACCAGTTGGCGTGATTCTGGCTAATTTGGCATTCATCATTACAAGCTCAAGTGTTTCAGAAGAATCTTTTTATTCTTGGGGATGGCGAATTCCATTTCTTGCAAGTGCTATTTTGATTGGCATTAGTATGTATATTCAGTTAAATCTGGAGGATACAAAAGCCTTTAAAGAGTTGCAGGCAATGAGAGAGGACCGTGGAGATAGTAGTAAAGAGATCAAACGATCTCCTATATTGGAGGCAATTAAAAAGTATCCAAACCGAATAGCATTAGCTGCGGGGGCCTTTCTTTCAATTCAAGTAACGTTTTATATTTTAATAGCTTTCCTTCTAGCATATGGCGTATCAAGCGCAGAAATATCTAGAGATGACATGTTAGCCGCAGTATTAATTGCATCAGCAATTATGGTTCCGTGTCAGTTTATATTTTCTTCATACTCTGACAGACATGGAAGAAAGGGTATATTTATGGCTGGGGCAATATTCACTGGCTTATGGGCTTTTGCAATATTTCCGCTTGTAGATACTGGTAATTTTTGGTTAATAGTTTTGGCTATTACCATGGGCTTAATATTTGTAGGCATGATGTATGGACCTCAAGCAGCATTTTTTACTGAGTTGTTCTCAACAGAGGTGAGATATTCAGGCGCAACCCTTGGGTACCAGTTTGGCGCAATCCTGGGAGGAGCATTTGCCCCAACAATTGCCGCTTTCCTCTGGAATAACTATGGGATTTTTTGGGTATCTGTTTATATATCTTTTGCCTCGTTGCTAACCTTGTTGTCAGTTATGGCACTTACCGAAACATATCAAACAAATCTAAATAGCGATTAAAAAATTACTTTTGTATTTGCATAGTTAGACATATCTTTTTTTACTTAACTTTATTAATATAAGAGTAACTGCAAAGGGGTGGCTAAATAGCCTGAGATCAACTTTGAAACCCTTTGAACCTGATCCATACAATAATGGCGGAGGAATTGCATGCACACCAATAAAAGTATTTTTTTTTCACTTCTCTTTATTCTTATAAGCATTGATTTGTTATCTGAAGATATTGAAGAAATAATTGTAAAGGGTAATTGGCGAGAAGCTAAAGCGCTTCAGGAAAGCTCTAGTATTGTTATTCTCAATAAAAGAATTCTCGAGTCTCAACCCGTAAAACATTTTGAAAATCTTTCATATTTAGTTCCAAATCTTAATTTTGCTGCAAGTGACTCTAGAGCTAGACATTTTCAAATTAGAGGAATTGGTGAAAGATCCGGATATGAGAGAACTCCAAATTCCGCGGTAGGATTTTTAATAGATGATATTGATTATTCTGGTCAAGGCGGCATAGCAACAACTTTTGATGTAGAACAAATTGAAGTCCACAGAGGCCCTCAAGGCTCAAGAATTGGTTCTAATGCGCTGGCTGGCTTAATTTATGTAAAAACAAAAGAGCCAACTAAAAAATTTGAGGGAATCAGTGAGATTACTTCAGGAACCTTCGGCACCTTAAATGCTGGGATTGCTTTTGGAGGCCCAACCGCCTTCACTGAAAATCTTTCGTATAGGCTGACCTTGAGAAAAGATTATTCAGATGGATTTAGAAAGAACTTTTATTCAGGTAAATCAAATACATCTAAAAAAGACGAAAGCACCTATCGTCTAAAAATGGATTGGGATATCTCTGATAAAACCATACTTAAATTTCTTATTACACAAATAGACCTAAATGATCCAGCAGATATATGGACAATTGATGGAAGCTTAAACACCCTTGCAGATAGACCTGGAATGGATTCTCAAAAGACAAATACATATGGAATAAAAATCTACCACAAGCTTGATGGAAAAGAGTTTCAAAGTTTAAGCAGCATGACTGATTCAGATGTTGTAATCAGTTACGATGCAGATTGGGGCAACCCGTTGTCTCATGCTCCGTATATTTACGACTATTTTTCAGAAACCACAAGAAATAGAAAGACCATTGGTCAGGAATTTAGATTGGTTTCAGACATAGCTAATTTTGATTTAAATCAAAAGACTGAATGGGTTCTCGGTATTAGTTACTTTGATGTTACTGAGGATAATTTAAAGAAAGATGATGGGGTATATGGTGACCCAGCTGATCCCTTCGGCCCTTATTTCAGCAAATCTATATTTGCTAGCAAATTTTCTTCTGATAGTTTCTCAATCTTTGGAAGCTTAGATTACCTTTTAGATGAATCTATAAAACTTTCAGTTGGAGTTAGATGGGAAAATTTTAAATCACAATATTCAGATTCATTTGGAGAATCATTTAATCCTTCAGATCAAATGCCGGGCGGGAAAATTTCTCTTAATAAAAGCCTAAGTGATAGTTCTAATATATTTTTGAGTGTTGCAAGAGGCTTTAACCAGGGAGGATTTAATCTTAATCTTGGTCTGGCACCAGATTCCAAAAATAGTAACTTATATTTTGATCCTGAATTTTTAACTAATTACGAAGTCGGATTTAACTCGCAACTCTTCAATGAGATGATGAATATTGCAGCTGTAATTTTTTATTCTGATAGAGATGACCAGCAAGTCCTTATATCTACTCAAGTGGATCCGACTGATCCAAACACCTTTTCATTTTTAACTCAGAATGCGGCCGAAGGAACAAATAAAGGACTGGAACTTAATATTGATATGCAGCTAACAGAGTCTCTTGATTTCTTTTCAAGATTTGGCCTGCTAAAAACTGAGATTAATAATTGGGCATCTAGGCCTGATCTGGAGGGCAGGGCACAAGCGCATGCACCTGAAAAAAGCTATTCGTTAGGAATTAATTGGTCTATAACAGATAGAACGTCTTTATCGATAGATCTAGTTGGCAAAAGTAGCTTTTATTATTCTGATTCTCACGACAATCAATCAAAGTCATATTCATTAACGAATATAAATTATGACTACTTAATTGGACACTGGACATACTCCATTTGGGCTCGAAATATTTTTGATGAATATTACTCAGTTAGAGGATTTTATTTTGGAAATGAAGCCCCTGATTTCAAAGACACATTATATGAGCGACATGGCGACCCAAGGCATATAGGCCTAACAGCGAGATATGATTTTTAATTATATTCTTTTGAATTGGATTGAGATAACAGCAGTTTTTCTTGCAATCTTATACCTTGTCTTAGCGGTCAAACAAAATATTTTGTGTTGGATCTGCGGAATTATTAGCTCCATTCTTTATTTTTTTATCATGCGCTCTGCAGGCTTGTATATGGAGGCATATTTGCAGATTTTTTATGTCTTTATGGGGCTTTATGGCTGGTCTCAATGGCAGAAGGCACCAAAAAATAATGTCAACTTTGAGGTAAATACTTGGAGTCAATCACAGCATTTTATTGCACTTTCTATCATACTAATCCTTTCATTCTTATCAGGAACTTTGCTTAGAAACTTTACTGATGCTGCTCTTCCATTTATGGATGCTTTGGTTACCTGGGGTGCTGTAGTAGCAACTTATATGGTCGCAAAAAAATTACTTGAAAATTGGATTTATTGGTTAGTAATTGATTCAATTTCAATCTTATTATTTATCTCAAGAGATCTCTGGCTGACAGCGTTTTTATTTTGTATTTACATAGTCATCATTATCTTTGGATATCGTTTGTGGAGTAAAACCCTCAAAGAGAATAATGCAGTCAGTAATTGAAATAAATAAATCTGTTCCAGAAAACTGTATTCTGAAGCGTGAGCTATCATCAAGCCCAATCACAAAAATTTATTCGTGTATTTTCAATGATGTTAAGGCGGTCATAAGGTTTGATCTTCCAGCAGCTCATGAATTAAGCGTTGATAGACAAAATGAAATAAACATACTCAAAGCCATCAATCATTTAGGTCTCTCACCTGAGGTTCTTTATTATGATATTGATACAGGCATCCTTATTTGGAAGTTTATTTCTGGGGTAGAACCCAGCCCAGCTGAAAACAAATCAAACCTTCATTCTTTGCGTGATTTAGGAGCCTCTCTTTCTTCTCTTCATAGCCTTCCAATTCCTGAGAACACTGTTGATATATTTTCTAATTCAATGATCTTATATAGAAGTTTGCTAGATAATTCATCTGAAAAAATACTCTTTGATAAAGCCTTGGCCCTATACAACAAATTAGAACAAGATGGGGCTAAAAGAGTCCTGTCTCACAATGATTTACACCAAAAAAATATACTCTGGAATAAAAAATATTATTTTATAGATTGGGAATACTCTGGTTTGAATCATCCCTGTTTTGATATTGCGTCTTTGGTAAGAAGCTTTAAATTAAATCAAAGTCAAATAAACGAACTTTCAATTGGATACAAAGTTAATAACAAATTTTTTCATCTGGATGTATTAAATCCATGGATTGAATTTATTGACTATCTAGAGAAGATTTGGAGTATTTCTCTGTCTAAGATTTTAAGGAACTTGGAACATAAAGATATTTAAAGTAAATTTTTGGCATAATTTATGGATGAAAAATATATTTATCTTTTTATCTTTAATAATTTCTATGTCTGCATGCAGCCAGCAATCAAACATAGACATGAATTTGCAACAAAGCGAATCTTTCCTTGAGCAAAATTTATTAAACCCTGAAGTTGTTGAACTTGAGCCGGGTCTTCAATACAAAATTTTAGAATCATCTCAGAGCAACACAACCAGACCAAAACTCTCAGATATTATCACAGCAGATTTTCATGGAACGTTATTGGATGGATCTGTGTTTTGGAGCTCTATTGATATTGGTGAGCCCCTAACCATTGAACTTTCAAAATTAATTCCTGGATGTCAAAAAATAATTTCTCTTATGCAAGAAGGCGATTTTTGGAGAGTTTTTATTCATCCTGATCTAGCATATGGAGAAGAGGGCAGGCCCACAATACCGCCTAACTCTGTTCTGACATTTGACATCAAACTTCATAAGATTCAGCAAAAAAAATGATAAAATATCATTTTTAGGTTCAAAATACCTATATATAAATGATAATAGAAAAAATTTTTGATCACATTTCGAAATGGAAAAAAGTCTGGTTTGGCCTGATTTTTTTGGGGAGTGTCATCAATGCAGTCCTACAAAAATTTAATTTGGTTGGTGATTCACCCTATATTTTAGTATTTGCTTTTGGGGCAGGAGCCTTGATTGGACTTGTTGCAAAAATTAGGGGGGTTTGGCTATGAGAGAATCACCAGAGATTGCTGCAGAGTTTTCATTTGAGAAAGAAAAAGCAATTGCTAAAAGCTTTTCTCAAAGATTTCAGTGGGAAATGATTCTAATTGGTTTGGGGCAAGCAGCTATTTGGCTTTCACTATGGCCACTGGTACTGAATGGCATTGTAGATTTATGGGTAGGATTTTTAATCGCAATTCTATGCGCATGTTTTGCTTATCTGCCCTCTCATGAAGCTCAACATGGCAATTATTCTAGAGGCAACCCCAAACTCAGATGGCTCGATGGGTTTGTTGGTCATATAACTCTTATTACTCTTATATATCCCTATCATCTTTTGAGAGTGACCCACATGAAACATCATGCGTATACCAATGATCCAGAAAAAGACCCTGACTATCTTAATGCGCATGCCGGTTCTGTGCTCAAAGTTATTAAAAATAGTTTAGATGGCTCATCAGTAGACTATGGAAAGTATCTTGAAGTTTTTTCAACCGACAAGGCTTTTGTAAATTCTTTTGAAAAAGCAATTCCAATCGCGCTTTTGTATAGATTTACCCTCTTAGTTCTGGTTATTATCTTTCCATTAGAAACCTTATTATTATGGTGGCTGCCCGCAAAGATAGGAACGGTTTATACAACAGTATTTTTTGCTTACTTTCCCCATCTAGGGACTTCAACCGGTAGATATAAAGATACTCGATTTTGGTCGCATTGGATGCCAAGGTATATTAATCACTCTATGCAGCTTCATTTTATCCATCATCTTCACCCAAGCATTGGTCATTATGATGAGCCCAAGGCTATTGAAGCATTAAAACCTTTTCTTATTGCTAGAAAAGTTCCTGGAGCAGATCAGATTCCTGATAGGGTAACTTTTAACCCACTAATAAAAATATAGTTTTTAAGTTAATTTTGACTTCAAGAAATTTTAAGTAGTAACTTGTATAATCTTCCGTTTGGAGGATATGCAAAATTAAGAGAATAGTTGTCAGTGGCGGTTTTGATCCAATTCATTCTGGGCATATAGAATATTTTCGTTCTGCGAAGAGTCTTGGCGATTATTTGATTGTTGCATTAAACAACGATGAGTGGCTTATTAAAAAAAAGGGAAAGTTTTTTATGCCCTTTCATGAAAGAGAGATAATTATTTCAAATTTAGAAATTGTTGATGAAGTTATTGATTTTGATGATGACAAGCAGGGAAGCTGTTGCCTTGCCCTTGAAAAAATAAAAACAATGTATCCTAAAGACGAAATTATCTTTTGTAATGGGGGCGATCGAAAAGCGGAAAATATCCCTGAAATGAGTGTTGAGGGTATAACTTTTAAATTTGGAGTTGGAGGAGATAATAAAATTAATTCTTCAAGCAGCATTCTAAAAGAGTGGCAATTTCATAGCGAAGAAAGGGTTTGGGGTAAATTCTATAATCTATTTACGGATCATCGAATCAAATTAAAAGAACTCATTATAGAATCAGGAAAGGGCATGTCATTTCAACGGCATCAAAAACGAAATGAAATATGGTTTGTTAGCAAGGGATCCTGCTTGGTTAAACATAGTCAAGATGACCCAGGTAATATTAAAGAAACGGAGCTTTCTGCTGAAGAAGTTTTTCATGTGAAGCAAGGGGAGTGGCATCAGTTAATTAATCCCAGCAATGATGTTTGCCATATCATTGAAATTCAATATGGTGAGTCCACAAGCGAAGAAGATATAGAGCGTTTGTTCTATTATGATAAGAACTAACTAAATTTTTAATTTTGCTTCTAAGTCTGCAACTCTTTTTTCAAGTTTTTTTAGCTCGGATTCTTTAACAAAACCGGATTCTTGCATAAATTTTTCTAGTGCAGGTTTCAGCATTTTTTCCATGCCCTTCATATCTCCTGCCATTTTTAATGGATTAAACATATTTTTCTCCTATGACTATAAATATAGGGGTAGATTGAAATATTGCAATTCTTAATAAGACATCAGCTACAATAGATAAAAACGGAGGTTGCATGAGCTTTTCAAATTATTTAGATAGTGTTGCTAGACCATTTGAGGGATTGGCACCATGGATTTTAAGATTAGTATTAGGAGTTTCTTTTATTCTTCACGGCATAGGAAAATTTCCTTTGCCCCCAGAAAAAATGGTTACTTGGTTTGAAAGCATGGGAATAGCTGCTCCAGAGATTGTTGCAAGCCTAGTAGCTATTGGAGAGGTTGGCGCTGGAGCTGGAATTATTTTAGGTGGTTTTCTTGGCGGAGCAGGCCATTTAATAACCCGACTGGGTGGCGGAGCAGTTGTGGTTATCATGACAGGAGCATTCTATTTAGCTCATGCTGATTGGTTTATTACTTCGAAATTATTTATGGGCGAGCAGATCTTTTTGTTTGCTCTTGGGCTGTATTTTGCCATTAAAGGAAATAACTAAATAAAGTATTGCATTCCTAAATGAGAATGATTATCATTACCATTCTCATTTAGGCGTATTGTCTTCTTGAGCATGCATTTAAGGAGACACAAATGGAAAATTGGCCAAATACTCATACAAAAATTAATTTTATAATCATGGGATTGTTAACAATCTTATTCTTTGTTCCAGCATTTGCTATTGAATATGATTTTGAAACAATTGAATCTGTCACCATCATTGGTTCAAAAGCTGATAAAAGAAAAATTGCAGGTTCAGGCACAGTAATCTCTAATGATGATCTGCAGAAGACAATGGATACAGATATACATAAGATATTATCTGCTGTTCCGGGAGTATTTTTCAGAACAGAGGATGGATATGGCCTAAGACCAAATATTTCTATTAGAGGAACGAGCTTTGATAGATCCTCAAAGATTACTATAATGGAAGATGGTGTATTGGTTGCTCCAGCACCATATACATCTGCCTCTGCTTATTACTTTCCGACATCTGGAAGAATTAATTCAGTTGAACTTCTCAAGGGACCATCAGCTATCACTCAAGGCCCAAGCACTATTGGAGGAGCGTTAAATCTTATTAGCACACCTATTCCTGATGGGGGTGGCAAGGCTGTTCAGGAATTTGGTGCCAATGGAATGATGAGAAGTCATTTAGTAGCCGGCGGCGATAATGGAACATTCGGAGGAATGGTTGAAATTCATCAGCACCAAACTGATGGGTTTGATTCTATTGCAAATGTTGGCGGAGATACAGGTTTTGATAAGTCTGACATATTAGCAAAATTAAGGTATACATCAGGCAACCATGAAGTTACTTTAAAGGTGCTAGATTTAGATGAAACTTCTGACCAAACCTATGTAGGTTTATCTCAGTCTAGTTTCAATAAAAACCCAAGAGCGCGCTATGGAATGACTCAATACGATCAAATGAATAATGATGGCGATCAGCAGTCAATTACTTATAAAGGATCATTTGGTAATGTAAATGTTATTGCAACTTCATGGAGCAATGATTATCACAGAGACTGGTTTAAAGTTGATAAAGCAAATAACACAAAAGCTTATGGAATAAGCAATGGAATCAACAATGTTATTGAGGCTGCAAATGCAGGTAATGCAGACGCACAAGGAATCCTAGATGGCACAAGAGCTGTTGAAGTAAAACTTAAGCACAATAATAGGTTTTATACTAACGAAGGATTTCAATTTCAGATTTCTACAAACATTGGTAATCACGATTTAACCTTTGGGTATAGAGATATGGAAGATTCTGAAAGCAGACTTCAGAATTATGAATGCTTTGATCAAAGTGCATCTGGAAAGAACTCTTTATTATCACCTTGTAGTACTGGGTGGACAGGAAGTAATAACAGGTTAAGAGAGACTGATGCTACTTCATACTTTATTCAGGATACTATTACCATGGATAAACTAGCAGTCACCATAGGTTATAGATCAGAGGACTATGACAAAGTTGAAAACAGATGGAAAGATGCCAAGCCGACTAGAACAATCAAAGACGCTAAATACAATAACAAGAAATCAAGCGGAGATTATTCAACAACTGGTTTTGGTGCCACTTATGATGTCAACGAAAATCTAAAACTCGTAGCTGGCTTTCATCAGGGCATGTCACCTGTATTTAATGGTGATGCTGAAGAAGCAGATAATATGGAATTAGGCTTTAGATATAACAATGGCACGAACGAGGTTGAGATAATGTATTTTGCAAGTGATTATGCAAATCTCGTTGGAACTTGTAATAATTCTAGCGGCGGTGATTGTGATCCAGGTGATACATTTAGTGGCGGCGAAGTTGATGTTTCTGGCTTAGAAATTAGCTCATCATGGGTGATTGAGGGCAATAATGGAGTAAATTATCCAATAGCTATGACATTCACTTCAACCGATGCTACTTTTAATAATAGCTTTGATAGTGACTATTTTGGAACTGTGGCCTCAGGAGATGATGTTCCTTACATCCCAAGTTCAGTTCTAGCGCTCAATGCTGGATTCGTTACAGATAGCGGATGGAGTGGATACATGCGAATAGCCGATCATGGAAGTTCTTGCTCTTCTGCTGCTTGCGGCGCATATGAAAATATAGAAGCCTATGGCTACGTTGATTTAACTCTACGTAAGAGGGTTAATGAGAATCTAGATGTCTATGGAGTATTGGAAAATGTTGCAGATAATGAAGATATAGCAGCAAGAGCTCCAAAAAGCGGCGCTAGATCACAAAAACCACAAACATTTAAAGTAGGGTTTAGCTATAAGTTTTAACTAATTTCTCACTGGAGTCTATCGTAAAAAAGTTGTGGTAGCTTTACTCCCTGAACCCTTCAAGCATGTTCCCTAAGACGAACACAGGGTTTAAGGTAGCCTCCTTTGAGGAAGCCAATCTCAAGAGGGGTTGATGATGAGAAAACATGGTAATTTTCTTTCCCCAACTCCCAGGTTTGAAAATATTTCTACTCCTAAGTTTTAATATATTTCAAGTTTTGGGCATTATCAATCCCTTGCGAGGCATGAATTTTTTATAGAAATAGCTTGTTGCACTGAAAAAGATATCTTGTACAATTGTTCCCTCGTGTGGGGCTATAGCTCAGCTGGGAGAGCACCTGCTTTGCAAGCAGGGGGTCCGCGGTTCGATCCCGCGTAGCTCCACCATTACTCAATAATCATCAAATCTTCCGCAATCTTTATCTGACCAGTATAGGTTGATTTTGTTTCCTCAAGAATTTCATCTTTTGTAGATCCCCAAAAAAGTATATGAGAGAGAAGCAATAGTTTTGGTTTTGCTCTAGAAGCTATCTCACCAACTTCGAAGGTAGAGGTGTGATGTCCTTGGTGATATTTTTGCCAGTCTTTTGTTTTGTTTAAGAATCCGGCATTAGAATAAACCTCATGAACCAATATATCTGCTCCGGTAGCAAATTTCTCTAATGTTTTAGAGGGGCCAGTGTCACCAGAGAATACTATGACCTTATCCTGAGAGGTAAATCTAAATCCATACGCATCATCAAAGCCCCCATGAGGCACTTTAAAGGCTTCCACAGCAATATTTTTATCTTTATAAATAAGCCCCTCAGTAAGCAGATGAAAATCAAATTTATAGCCTGCATTATTCGATGGTTGAGTCCCGTTGATACGATAATTTATATCATCCTCAAAGGCTTTAAGGGTAGAGGTGGCCATTTGCTTTAATCCAATAGGGCCATATAGGTTTAATTTTGCATCTCTTCCCATGACCCACGGTGTAAGCAATAGATCAGCTAAGCCCGCTGAATGATCCGAATGGATGTGAGTTAAGAAGGCATGTTCAAAATTTTTAACTGTCATAGCCTCAATTTTTCCACCCCAAGGCGGGGAGAGAGTAGCAGCTCTTCGAATAATGCCTGGCCCAAAATCAATTAAATATGGAGTTTCATTTACGACTACCGCGTAGGCTGATCCAGCTCTATTAGGATCTGGGTTGGGTGTCCCTGAACCAAGCACTATAAGTTTTGTTCCCCCATAGAGCGACGGTGCCATTAGCAAGAGGAGTAAAAATTTATTTTTCATTGAAATGTAATTTTGTTTGATATTTTTATAAAATATAACCCAGAAAGGTTTATAGTACAGCACGAAAAATGAAAAATTCAATTTCACTAATAGGGATGGCTGGAGCTGGCAAGTCATCTGTCGGCAAAGAGCTGGCTAAGTCACTTGATTTTAGATTAATTGATAGTGACGTTCTGATTGAAGATCAATATGGAAAAAGCTTACAAAATATTCTGGATGATGAAGGGCATATTAAACTTAGAGAAATTGAGAATTTAGTTCTTAAAAATATTCACTTTAATAAAACCATCTTATCTACTGGCGGAAGTGCAGTTTATAGCGATGAAGCAATGCAACATATTCAGCAAAACTCAAAAGTAATTTTCTTAGAGGTTCCCTTTGATCAAATTCTAGAGAGAGTACCAAGTTTTCTTAACAGAGGTTTTGCAAAATCTCCAACCCAATCTATTGAAGATGCATTTTTAGAAAGACAGGGCTTGTATAAAGAGTATTCTCATTGCACAGTAAGCAATACTAGAGATTTGCATTCATGCGTTTCTGAGATTTTAAAATTACTCTAGGTTTTAAAAAATTTATTGCTGGTTCTTAATCAGCTCAACAACTCCAATGACGTTTCCATATTCACGGTTGTCATTATATTGTCCTTTTACACCAGCTAGATCTAGCCTTTCATTAATGCCATTAATGACTTCTGAAAGATAGGAGGTTCTTCCTATGAAACATACTTTTTCAGATCCTACTAATAATGCATTTAGATAGGCAATCGTTCCAATAACTTCTCCTACCATATTGCATAATGCTGCCGCAGTATTTTCAATGGTATCCGCTGATGAATTCTTTGCTTGACCAAAATTAACAGCTGTTATCTCAGGAGAGAGATTACCGATTTTATTTACTACATCTCCGATCAATAAATCTAGCTCAGCTCTAGATCCCTGGTTTGCAAACTCGTTAATTTCAAACCCATTTGAGTTTTTAAATAGTAAAGAACCAAGGCCTTCTAGCATGCCACCTCCTACTGCAATACCCCCCAAATGATTAAAGTCATTTCCTTGAACATGCACGCAAGCTGTTCCCGTACCAGCGCTTATCACCAGGGAGGATTCATCTTCAATGCCGTATAGTTTCTTGGCTCCCAAGCCAATTGCATCAATCTCATTCACTTTAACAATTTTTATCCCATCTATTAAATCGTCTAGATCGGATGATTTTCCACCAGTAACACCAATTATCTTTACATTTGAAATGTCGATATCATGCCTTTTTAATATGTCTTGGATGCTGTCACTATCTATTTTAGTAGATTCAGAGGGGGCACTATAGAAAGAAACCTCACTGTTGTCTAAAACAGCTACATCAGTATTAGAAATCCCAAAATCTATTGCGACATTCATGCTATTTACTTATGAGATGTAATTTTCTTATTTCTCTTTAACAGATCTTGCATTAAATTCTTTGGATTGCTTCTAGATGCGCGTGGTTTTAATCTTGCAGGAATGAGTCGGGTTGGATAATAATTATTCTCAATTTCAGTGTCACCAATTTCCCAGTAAGGGTCTATGACTGCCTGAGTAATTTTTACTTTAGAGCGTTTTAACCAGCGAGTTTTATTGGAATTTTTTCTCCAAATTTCTACAGGAATTCTTATAAGTTCCTTCTGACCATTTTCATATGTGAGCTCAATTGGAATTGGCATAATCAATCCACCCTTATTAGTAAATTCAAAAATATAATAATCTTCTTCTTTTGCAAGAGCTTCAACTAAAGCTTTTTTCTTCCATTCAGGGTCACTATCGTTTTTGTCATACAGATCATCCAGAATTTCTTCATAATCTCTCATCTCTCTATCTGAGGGAGTGAACTCATCATATTCGTCATAAATATCCAATAACTCGGGTCTAGACTTTACTCTTGTTTTAATTCCAGACGCCTCATTTCTATTATCATGAAGAATTTCTGGTTCCTTTTGAAAATCTATGCGATCTTTCGCTAAATCAATTTGGGGGTTGAGTGTATCTAAAGATGCGATGTGTATATTCTCTAGGGCGATATCGACATGATCAGTACTATAAAACCAACCCCTCCAGAACCAATCTAGATCAACACCAGATGCTTCTTCCATGGTTCTAAAGAAATCATATGGAGTTGGTCTTTTAAATTTCCAGCGTTCAGAATATTCCCTGAAAGCTTGATCAAATAACTCTCTTCCTAGTATCGTCTCACGAAGAACAACAAGAGCTGTAGCAGGCTTTGCGTATGCATTATTTCCAAATTGTAATAATGATTCTGAGTTAGTCATTATAGGAGCTTGATTGCTGCTAGACATGAAGCCTGTGATCCATCTTGGCTCACCCCTATCAGAGCGGTAGTTAATATCCCATTCCTGTTCAGCCAGATACTGTAAAAATGTATTCAGGCCCTCATCCATCCAAGTCCACTGTCTCTCATCTGAATTAACAATCATTGGAAAATATATATGCCCAATCTCGTGAATCACTACCCCAATTAGAAACTCTTTTTCGCTTCTGGAATATGTTCTTGACCCATCATCCTCTAGTTCAGTCCGTGGGCCATTAAAAGTGATCATTGGGTATTCCATGCCGCCAACTGGACCGTTCACACTTTGGGCGGTTGGATAGGGGTAGTCAAATGAATATTTTGAATAGACTTGCATTGTATGCATTACAGCTTCAGTGGAATATTTTGACCACAAAGGATCGCCTTCATTTGGATAGAAGGACATCGCCATAACTAAGGGATTTTCAGCTGAGTCTTGTTTAAAGCCAGCAGCATCCCAAATAAATTTTCTTGAGCTAGCCCATGCAAAGTCTCGAACATTCTCCGCTTTAAAAGTCCAGGTCTTGTAGTCTGAGCTTTTTTCTAACTCATTATCATAAGCCTCGTCAGGAGTAACGATGAAAATAGGTTTAGATGATTTTTTTGCTTTTTTGATCCTTCGTTTTTGAACGCTATTAAGTACATCATCTTGATTTTGCAGAGTGCCAGTTGCCGCGACTATATGATCAGCTGGAACAGTAATATCAACCTCAAAATCTCCAAATTCCAAAGTAAATTCACCATTGCCTATAAACTCTTTGTTATGCCAGCCCTCATAATCACTAAAAACAGTTATTCTTGGATACCATTGAGCCAATAAAAAGATGTCATTCCCATCTTCAAAAGATTCATATCCATTTCTAGCTCTAACTGCATTCTCTTCTACTAAAGCGTATGCCCATTCAATTTCTAGCTCCGTTGATTCGCCGGTCTTTAATGGCTCATCAAGATTTATTCGCGCATGTGTGCCAACCAAATTTATTTGGGCATCTTTACCATTAACCTTGATAGAGAGCTCTTGAAAGCCCCCATCAAAGCCATCCATAAAATTTTGTCTTCGCAATGTTGAGAAATCTACGCTTTTATTACCTCCCCACCAAGGACGAGTGAGATTATTAATTGAGTCTTTATCAAAAATATTTTGGTCTAATTGCAACCAAACATAATTTAATTTTAGGGGTGAATTATTTGTGTATGTTATAACTTCTGAGCCTTTAACACTTCGTGCCATCTCATCAAGTCTGATTTTTATTTTATAGTCAGCCCTTTGTTGCCAATAAGTTGGTCCAGGCTCTCCCGTTGCAGGCCTATTTAAATCTGGAGAAGGGAAGACCTCATCCAGCTGTCTAAATTTATCTTCAAATGACCCTTTGGATTGATCAACTTGTGCAAGGGAGAAATTACTAAATGCAACTATGGCTAAAGCAAAAAAGAACTTATTTATTAGACTGATCATCTACTTCCTCAGCTTGACCTTCAATAATTTTTGAGCCATCTCTGTTCTGTTGAACATTTGGTTTGCGATTTCTGCCCCATTTGATGCGATCATCTCGATCCATTTGTTTTTTTGAGGCCTTAATTTTACCCAGATTCATAAAAATAAAGAGCGAAAAGACAGCAAGGAGGCTGAAGAAAATAGCATTCATTTTACCTACTTCTAAGCTTCATAAGCAGACGTAATATTTCTATATATAACCAAACTAAAGTAACCATGAGTGAGAAAGCCCCATACCATTCCATATATTTTGGCAGGCCTCTCTCAGCGCCTTCTTCAATAAAATCAAAATCTAAAACAAGATTGAGTGATGCTATGCCCACAACAAATAAAGAAAAGCCAATACCAAAAAGCCCATTAGAATGAATAAATCCTATACCTGAGCCAAAGAAAGACATGATAAAGCTAACTAAGTAAAGGAGGAAGATGCCCATTGTTGCGGAAAAGACCATTAATCTAAAATTTTCTGTAGGCTTAATAATTCCACTTTTATAACAAAATAATAAAGAGGCAAGAATTCCAAATGTTAGTCCAATAGCTTGAATTCCAATTCCAGGATATTGCGTTTCTGCAAAGACTGTAATTCCTCCAAGAGCCATGCCTTCAAAAGCTGCATAAAATGGGGCAGTAGATCCTGCTTTAGCTGGATTTCTAAAAATTGTTACAAAAGCAAGAATTGTTCCTATTATCAAACCAGGCATTACCAAGGCTGGAACATTCCAACCTGCAAAGGCCCCTGCAAAACATAATGCTAGCAAGATGGCTGTTTTGTTTACAGCTCCATCAAGCGTCATTCGCTCAGATTGAGAAAAAGCTTCAGTATTTTCAAAATTTTTTGTGAAGGCCGGATTTCCAGATCTTCCAAAGGTATTTAATGCAGAGTGTTTAGACATGTACTTTCTCCAGTAATAAAAAGTTATTATGAATTACTTATGGGCTTATAGACAAATTTAAAGACTATAGTTTGTCTATCCAATCTTCTATCAGCTTAATCCCAACCTCGTCTGCTAGGGCTCGGCCTGATTCAGGCATCATAATTCCTGGGTCCAATGATCTCATTCTAAAAAGCATAATCGATTCATCTGAACGACCTGGTACTATAGAGTATTTTAAATTTCCACTTGCCCGACCTGCTGCCACTGGTTTTTTATATATTCCAAGTTGCTCTTGATCTTCTTCAATTAAATGTAAATACAATCCTGTGGTATCAGCAGAGCCTCCCGGAATATGACAATGTCCACAATTAATATCAAGGTATGCTCTTGCTCGACCATCTAAAGATGCGTTGACATCGGTATAGCTAGATATTGGAGTTGAATCAAGCTTTTGATCAATCCAGCCTAATGCCGCCCAATAAAGTAATTGATTCATTTCCCCTGAATGATAATTTACTAGCTTATCCATGTTTCTTGCTTTAGGACCAATAGGCGTCATAACCTTATTTAATTGATGACATTCTTTGCATTGATTTTGATTTGGAGCTCGATAGCGCACATTAATTATTTTTCCTTCGGAATTGATGAAGCTTGTTGGAATAGTTGCTCCAGCTATAGCTCTTTTAGCATCTGTTTGGTCTTCATTCCAAACATAACTAATAGCTTTCCAACCAGATTGAGTATTAATTAGAAGTCGAGTTTCAAGCAATTGCTGATCTAATGAACCATTTTTATTAAGGTAGGCAAAGGTTTTAATTAGGGTAGATCCAACTGGAAAAATAAAAACTTTATTTTTTACATAGCCCAATCTTTCTCCCTCGGGAACATATACAAAACGAAGCTTATCTGTTTGGTCAGAAAATAGGGGACTAACAAGAGAGTAGGGGTGCACACTTTCAGCTGGAAGTTGATTTTTCATATCTTCAAAGAAACCAAATTCAGATAAGAATTTTGGCGCTTTAGAGAAATTTTTTAAATCTACCTCAATAGCGCTTTCTGCTTGAGATGAAAAACAGACTATGAAAAAAAATGATAAAAAAGATTGTTTAAAAATTTTCATCAAACTCTACTTTTGCTAGAGGCGAGATTTCTCCATCAAATTCATTAATATCTAGTATTGCAGAGTCCAAGAAAGGAACCATGTAACCAATAGGCTTAATTGCTAACAATGTTGCATCTCCATTATTGCTAATGATCATTTTTTCATTTTCTGGTTGCCCTAAAAGAATTTGTGAAAGCGGTAGCAAACCATCCCAAAAAATATCAGGCATATTGCCGTCCGAAAGCTCGAAGAGAATTTGTGCCAATTCTCCTTTGCTTGTATCGGGGTTATAGCCAGTTGGGCCAAACTTATTTCCGTGTATTTGAATTGATTTTGGATGAGGGTAGTAAGTCTTATCATCGGTTTCATTTCCGTATGTTACTACTGCAATATTAACCGTGTCATTATCACCAATTTCATTATTAAAAATTTCTACATCGGAATTTGCCTGAATAATAATGCCGGTACCTCTTGGAACTTCGCCTACTATATTTCCTTCTGGAGCAAAATTATCAGTATTATTTCCGATAGAGCGATTGCTAAATACTCTCACGTGATGCCCCCCTTGTTGAGGTAGTCCCGGTAGGTCAAAAACTAATATGCCACCGGTATTGTTAGTAGCAATATTGTTATAAACATCTGCATAGTATGAGTTTTCAATTTCAATACCAGCGACATTAAATTCAGCTCTGCTATTTCTAACAATGATGTTTTGTGATTGCCCTACGTAGATCCCTGCATCTGATGCGCCTATTGCAACACAACCATCAATCAGCACATTTGTTGACTCAACAGGGTATAGACCATAGGCTCCATTTTTCGCGCTGGGCCCATTTGTCCATTCTGTTTTAACTCTTAAAAATTTTATATTAGTAACGCCCTTTACCTTAATCGCATCACCTTTGGCATTTTGTATAGAGAAATCTTGAAGGGTTACATTATCTGAGGTAACACTAAGCCCCTGAGCTCCACTTTGCTGATCAGCAAAGTTAAGAATGGTCTGGTCCATTCCCTCTCCCTCAATTTGAATTTCCTCAACATCTAGAGATAGAGAGTCTTGAAGATAAAATATTCCTGCTGTCAGCCTAATGACGTCACCAGGTTCGGCTAAGATCAGAGCTTCTTGAATATCCTCATAGGCATTTTCAGATGGCTGAATAATATGCACAGCAGAAAAAAGCGTACCACTAAGAAAAAGTGGCACAAGAAAGGTGAGCTTAGATAGCTTCAGGAATCTCGCCAAATTTTTCTAAAGGTTTTTTGAGTTCATTCCAATCACATTCAAAATCATCTGGAGCATTCTCATATTCGAGCAATCCTAATGCTTCAAATTTTGGTCTGACTTTATCAGTCAATAAACCTATCCTTGAAAGGTTTGGCATAATTCTTGAAAACAAGAAATTTCTAAATGCTGCATTAGCAGAAGTGGAGAGCACAAATTCTCTTGCATCATCTTCAGACATTTTTAAGTATTTTTGCATTGCTTTCGTGTTAATGAGTCTTTCTCTAGAAATAACACATGCTTCATAAGCAAATTCAGCCCTATCTTCAATCTCTTCTGGAGTTAAAGTTTTTATAAACTCTTCTAGGTAATTAATTCCAAAGGTAACATGCCTCGCCTCATCGCGGATTACATAATGAAGAAGCTGAGTTAAAAGGGGGTCTTTAGAGAGACTCTTGAACATTTGGAAGGCAGCAAGTGCTAGGCCTTCTATGACAATTTGCATGCCAATGAATTTAAGGTCCCACCTTTCATCAGTAAGGATTTTATCTAATAGTGCTTTTAGGTTTGGTTCTATTGGGTAATGTATACCTATTTTTTCTTGTAAGTAACGATTGAAAACTTCTACATGTCTAGCCTCATCAAAAGTTTGTGATGCTGCATATAACTTTGCATTATAAGTTGGGGCACATGATGTAAGTTGAGAGGCAACAAGAAGAGCTCCTTGTTCGCCATGGAGGAATTGACTTAAAAGTTCAGCATTATCATGCCTATCAAACTCTATTTTTTCTTTATCTGATAGCGCCTCATAAGCTTCAAGAGTTTGATGGGGAAGGTCTTCATCAGCCTCGGTAAGAAGCTCATCTTCTGGATGAGTATAGTCCCAATTTAGATCTATCGAGCCATTCCAATTTAATTCCTTTCCAAGCTCGTATAGTTTTTTAATTCTATTATCTACAACTGTGTAGTCCCAGTTGTATGCGCCTGTTAAGGGTGTATTAAAAATCTCAGCAACATCCTCAACTTGTTCTGGAGTAAGATTTAGCTCATTGTCAAAATATAGGAGGTCTTCTGGAGGCCCGTCAGTTCTGGTAATTTTCATTTTTTCCCTTGTTAAAAACTATATGTTTACACTGTAAACATTATCAATTATAAGCTTTTTTTTAATCATTGAAAAGTTCGGTTAGCTTATCAAGCAATGCCTCTGCCAATTCTTCAGCTCTATTGATGGTGATTGATTTGTCATAATATTTAGTTACATCGTGTCCAATACCAATTGCAAGAAGCTCTACATTACTTTGAGTTTGAATTGTATTAATAATTTGACGTAAGTGATCGTCTAAAAAATTACTATGATTTGTTGATAGGGTGCTGTCGTCTACGGGAGCTCCATCTGAAATAACTATCAATATCTTTCTTTCCTCTTTACGTTTATTTAATCGTTGATGTGCCCAGGCTAGAGCTTCTCCATCTACATTCTCTTTTAATAATCCCTCTCGTAACATTATTCCAAAACTTTTTCTTGCCTTTCTAAAATTTTCATCTGCTGATTTAAAAATAATATGCCGTAAATCATTTAAACGGCCTGGATTTAAAGAGCTTCCTTGATTCACCCAAGCTTTTCTTGAATCACCTCCTTTCCAATGTTTCGTAGTAAATCCCAACAATTCTGTTTTTACATAACATCTTTCTAAAGTGCTTCCAATAATATCTCCACAAATTGCTGCTAAAGTCATAGACCTACCGCGCATAGAGCCTGAGCTATCTATTAATAATGAGACGACAGTATCTTTGAACTTGCTTTCGCTTTCTTGCTTAAAACTCAATGGGTCTCCTGGCCGAGTAATAACTCTATGTAACTGAGCTGTATCTAATAAGCCTTCTTCAAGATTATAGTTCCAACTTCTATTTTGTTGAGCCTGCAGTAGTCTCTGTAATCTATTAGCCAATTTTCCGATCGTTGTTTGATGGGGGGCAATGAGCTGATCTAATTGTAATCTTAATCTTTGTGACTCATCAGGAGTTGCTAATTCAATAGCATTTATTACCTCATCAAATTGAGTGGTAAAAATTTTATAGTCCCCATAGGAAGTTTGATCCAGCTCTTCATTGAAATTTCTTGTCAAATCTATTTCTTCATCAATGGACATTGAATCAATTGGCGCCTGAGTTTCTTCAAGCATCTCAGTTTCTTTGTCAGCCTCACCTTCTGCCATAGAATCAATTGTTTGTTCTTGCAAATCTTCCTCTGTCTCCTGCTGCTGTTCAGCAGAATCTTGAGGATTTTCTGGTGTTGGCTCATTTTCAAAGGACTCTTGATCTCCTTTTATTTCTTGCTCATGCATTAAATCCAAATCCTTCATGAGACCCATGGCAATAAATTGAAAATCTTCTTGAGAGTTTTGGGCTTTAATTAATTGCTTGCCCACATCATCAATGTTAATGGGGATAGAGGAGAGAAAAGCATTTACAATATTCTTGCTATCCTCATGCAAGCTCTCACCGTTAAGTTGTTTTAACCAAAGATTTGCAGCCAATGGATTCAATGGCGGAACTTTATTATCAATTCCCTTTTTTGCTTGGGTGTTGAGATAAGCATTTAAATTAATTTTGGCACCAGGAAATCTTTCACACCCAATCATCTCAACTCTTGAGAGTTCAAGTTCAGCAAAAAAATCTCTAGCAATCTTTGGCATTTTTAAAGATGCATGTTCTTTATGGAAGGCGTGCCAAAATGCTTGAAAATCTCCCTCGCCTCTCCACGCATCAATTTGTGAGGATGATCGTGGTGGGTAATGCAAGGAAATTTGTGATGAAGAGGGTGGACGGCTGGAGGTCTGAGAAGTGGTTTCTAAATTTTGAATTTTAGATACTGCCCTAGCAGTGGAGAGAGCAGCTTGCTTAAATTCCTCTCGATTCTTAATCCAACTCATCAACTATGATTCGGGATTATAACTTTCTAAAAGATCTTCCCCAAAACATCTTTGAAAATACTCTGCCACAATTGGCCTCTCTGCCTCATCGCATTTATTAAGAAACGTTAATCTGAATGAGTGCTTAATATCCTTGAAAATAATATAATTTTGCGCCCAAGTTATCACTGTCCTTGGCGACATAAGTGTTGAGATATCCTCGTTAATAAAACCTTGTCTGGTTAAATCTGCAAGCTGAATCATGCTTTTAATTAGCGCTTTATCTTTTGCAGATTTCAGCTGAGGTACTTTTCCAGTGACAACATCTAACTCATGAGAGCGCTCTAAATAATTGAGCGTTGAAAGTATGTGCCATCGATCCATCTGACCCTGATTGATTTGTTGAGTTCCATGATAAAGACCCGTTACATCACCCATGCCAACCGTATTAGTCGTAGCAAAAAGTCTGAAGCTATTATGCGGTTTTATAACTTGGTTTTGATCAAGCAAGGTTAACTTTCCATCTACCTCGAGTATCCTTTGAATAACAAACATAACATCAGGCCTGCCTGCATCATATTCATCAAAAACTATCGCAACAGGATTCTGAATTGACCAAGGTAGGATACCTTCTTTAAATTCGGTGATTTGCTTTTCGTCTTTTAATACAATTGCATCTTTGCCGAGTAAATCAATTCTACTAATGTGGCTATCAAGATTTATTCTTACGCATGGCCAATTGAGTCTTGCAGCAACTTGCTCAATATGTGTAGATTTACCAGTTCCATGATATCCCTGGATCATTACTCTGCGATCATGTTCAAACCCTGCCAAGATTGCCAAGGTGGTATCTTTATCAAAGACATAAGTTTCATCTATTTCTGGAACCCATTGCGTTTTTTCTTTAAAGCCATGGACCTCAAGATCAGAGTCAATCCCAAAAGTTTTTTTTACATTGAACTTTTGATCAGGCCTCTCTGGAAGGCTTATTCTTTCAGAATCTATCATTTAAAATAATTTTTTATTTCTAGGATGTCTATGCTAACTTTTGAGAGGATAAAGTTCTAGTTTTAATTGAATCAATGTAAGATAAATTTTAATTTAATATACCCATACATTCATGAGCAAAGCCTTAAAAAACACTCTCGATTTATTTAACTTAACCAGAATAGACAGAGATTTATATTCTTGGACTGGACAAAGCGTCGGTTTTCAAAGAATTTTTGGTGGTCAAATTATGGCTCAATGCTTAATTGCAGGCTACCAAACAGTAGAGAAGGGAAGAATGGTGCATTCCTTCCATTCTTATTTTCTTAGGCCTGGTGATTTCAAACAAAACATAATATTTGAAGTAGACCGAATTAGAGATGGCAAAAGCTTTACCACCAGAAGGGTCAATGCGATACAAAATGGAGAAGCAATTTTTAGTTGCTCTATCTCATTTCAAAAAAGAGAAAAAGGCTTGAAGCATCAAATTAAAATGCCAAAAATCCAGGGACCAGAGGGGTTAAAAAGTGATCTAGAATTACGAAAAGATTTGAAATCAAAAATACCCAAAGATTATCTACCAATGTGGCTTAGAGAGAGGGAGATTGAAACAAGGCAGGTTGAACCTGTTGATTTGCTGAAAGCACAAAAACTTCCTCCTTACAGGAGCACTTGGATGAAGCCAACAGGAAAACTACCATCCGATGAAAGGATTCATCAAGCATTGCTACTGTATGTTTCTGATATGGGTTTGCTTGGCGCAGCAGTGAATCCCCATGAAGTGAATTTTATGTCAAAGAAATTCCAAAGCGCGAGTTTAGATCATGTTATGTGGTTTCATGGGAAAGTTAATTTTAATAATTGGGTTTTGCATCATATGCATAGCCCGATATCACAAAATGCTAGAGGGTTTTCTCGTGGATCAATTTATACAAAAGCAGGAAAATTAATTGCATCAACTGCGCAAGAAGGATTAATGCGAATTTGGGATTAATAACTTTCTTATGATATTTTTTATAAAAGCTGTTTCTAAGTTTTTTTTCCTCGCAGCTTTTATTCTTGCATCGACAATCATTTCTGCAGATGAAATAAAAATTTTCATTGCGAAAGATATTATTACCCTTAATTCAAATAATGATTCGGTCGAGGCTGTTGCAACTCAAGGATCAAAAATTATAAATGTTGGTTCAAAAGAAGAGTTGACTTCAATTTATCCAGATGCAGATTTAGTGTCTAATTATAAAAATGCAACCATAGTTCCAGGCTTTATTGAGCATCATATTCATCCATTTTTAGCTGCAGTAACAATGAATTCTGAGATTTTAGCTATTGAGGATTGGCACCTGCCTTCAAAAACTTCTAAGGGTGTTCGAGATAGAGCAAGTTATCTATCTAATTTATATGAAATTGAAAATAATCATCCTGCAAATCAACCATTAATTTCTTGGGGATTTCATCACTATTTCCATGGAAAATTAACTAAATATGATTTAGATAAAATTTCTTCAATCAGGCCAATTATTATTATCCATAGATCGTTTCACGAATTTATTTTAAATACTCCGGCGATGAAGTTATTGGGAATCAATAAGAATGCATTTAGTGATCTAGAAGTGGACGAGCGTTTAGCTAATTTTGATGATGGGCACTTCTCCGAGCGAGGAGCAATTATTGTGTTGCCTAAATTGATGCAGGTATTGGCTACGCCGCCAGCATTAATGCAAGGCCTACAAAAAACCAAGGACTATTTGCATAGTAATGGCATTACCGTCATAGGGAATCCAGGCTCGATGTATAACAAAGATCTTCAAATAGCAAAGAATCTTATTTTTGGAAATTTGGACTCACCCTTTGAATCATATTTTTTTCCAAGCGCATTAAATTTATCCGAGCAGTTTAAATTAAATGAAGTCTTGGATGCTGCAAAAGAACAAACAAGCTGGGGCGCAGGCAAATTAAATTATTTATCTAAGCATATTAAGTTATTTGCTGATGGTGCTATGTATTCTCAAAATATGGTTATGCGGGATGGTTATCTTGATAATCATCAGGGTTCCTGGCTTATGAGCCTAGATACTTTTGAAAATCTTTTTAAGATTTTTTGGGACGATGGATATCAAATCCACATACATCAGAATGGAGATGCAGGTTTAGATAGATTGCTTGCAACTTTAAAGAAGAATCTAGATGACAATCCAAGAGCCGATCATCGAACGACTGTCGTTCACTTTGGATATTCAGCAAAAGATCAATTAGAGAAGATGAAAGAACTGGGTGTGGTGGTTAGTGCAAATCCATACTATGTAACAGCTCTTTCAGATTTATATAGCAGAAAAGGAGTTGGCTATGAGCGCTCTCAGGAAATGGTTAGATTGGGTGATGCAATAAAAGAGGGCATTAAAGTGGCACTTCATTCTGATATGCCTATGGCACCAGCATCTCCATTGATGTTGATGCACTCAGCCGTGAATAGGGATAATTTTGCTGGCAAAGTTGCTGGGCCCAATCAAAGAATTAGTAAAATTGAAGCATTAAGGGCTGTTACAATCAATGCAGCATATGTTTTGAGATTAGAGAAAATGTATGGATCAATAGAAATAGGCAAATATGCAAACTTTACTGTTCTTAATAGAAATCCTTTAATAATTAATAGTAACGAGATAAAGAATATTAAAATTCTTGGCACGGTCTTAAAAGGAGATTCACTTCCTGTAAATTAATTATCTTTTGAGGTGGATTGAGAAACATTTTCATAACTTAAGCTCTAGCTAAGTTTATAAAAAGCTTGTTATAGTTATTTTTTAAAATACTTATTTCTAAATATGCTATCTCTTTTCAAGAAAAAATTATTTTCTGATATTTCAGGAAGCGCTGAGGATATGCCTCCACATGTATCCGCTGTTCTATGCTTAATGATTGAAATTGCAAGAATGGATGGAAAAATAGATGAAAATGAAATAGATGAGATTAAAAATTTCTATTTAGACTTATACCCAAATGGTAATTTTGCTAAAGCATTTGAAGAGCTAAAAGATTGGACAAGCCACAAAGAGTCTTTCAACCCTTTTATCAATATTATTAATAGCAATTGCACCAAAAGAATGAAGATAGAAATTCTATCAAATATCTGGGATGTAATTTTATCTGATGATAATGTTGATCAATATGAAAATTCTCTCTTTATGCAGATTGGTGAAATGTTACTAATAAGCAAAGAAGAGCTTTCAAATATTCAAACTTAATTAAGAGGCAAGCTGCAAGTGATCTAACAGGTCCCCCTCAAACTGCAGGAGGATCTCTGGTTCAATTAAATGCCTCATGTCGTCAATAATTTTTAGTTTGCTGTGTGGTATTAATTTATGCATTTTATATGCATTCTTTAGTCGAATCATTGGGTCTTGTCTACCGTGAATAATTAAAGTCGGCGCTTTAATCTTCTGTATTTTTCTTAATCTATCTTTTGATGCTAGGATTGATAATAGTTGCCTGGCATATCCAGAGCCATCTTGGGCGCGATCTAAGTTTTTAATTATTTCTTCTCTAAATTCTGGAGTATCTACAACTCGGCCCTCCATGCCAATAAGGGAGACAAACTTAATCTCTCTTTTAATTACTTCCTCAACTGAGGCATTGGGATTTTTAGATCTTTCCAACATAAGGTATCTAACTGCTTTTGATGGGGCGTTGATTGGGCTAGGTGTTGAAGCGGTAGAGGCAATCAAAGTGAATGATTTAACTTTTTGAGGATATTGAGCACTTATGATTTGGGCAATCATCCCACCCATTGAAGTACCCAAAACATGCGCTTGCTTAATGTTTAATGTTTCAAGCAGCTTGACACCATCATTGGCCATGTCGTCAATGGTATATTCCGATTTAATAGGCAACCTTAAAAAGTACTTTATATAATCCAGAGCAAAAGATGGGGTTCCTAAAAATCTCGAAGACAAACCAACATCTCTATTATCATACGTGATAGGCCTGAAATTATGCGCTTGCAAAAAAGTAATTAGATGAGGAGGCCAGTGCACTAGTTGAGCCCCTAAACCATGCACCATGAGAATGGGATCTCCATCTACAGGACCATAGTCGCGATAAAATATTTTTACTCCGTTATTTTCAGAAAAACCCTCTGTATATTGCTCATTTACATTCATAAATTTTCAAATATTTTTCTTTCAGTATATTTTTATACTAATGCACTCTTGAAATATTACCAACCGATCACAAGACTGCTATAGTCATTGAAGATTTATGAGCACAGACACAATATCAAATAAAGTTAGAGCAGCTTACGGTATAGGTGATTATGCAATTTGTTTGTATTGGAGTGGAGTGGGTTTATATCTTCTCTATTTTTATACTGATGTAGTTGGCATTACCCCTTTGCTTGCAGGATGGATTTATGCTCTAGGAATAGCCTGGGATGCAATCACTGACCCATTTATGGGGTATCTTGCCGAAAGAACTAGAACAAAAATGGGGAGTTATCGCCCTTATATTTTTTATGGTGCAATCCCATTAGCTTTTTCTTTTGTATTGCTATTATGGGTTCCTCCATTTGAAGGGATCAAACTCTTTATTTTTTTATTGACTGTAAATTTATTCCACAGAACATGTTTCACAATTGTAAGCGTTCCATACTCCTCTCTCACAGCTAGGATTACTGATGACAGTGACGAGAGAACTAAACTTACAACTGCGCGAATGATTGGAGCCTCTTTTGGCACTCTCTCTGTTTCAGCGCTAGGTTTTCCAATAGTGCTATGGTTTGGTGGTAGCAATGAATCGCTGGGATTCATTTTCTTGGGCATGGTTTGCGGCCTTACAGCTGTTCTTGTTTTGAGCATTACGGTCCGATTTGTTGAAGAAAGAGGATTCAATTTTACTCCAGCACAATTACCAAGTTTTTCGAAAGTATCAAGATCAGTTGCAAAGAATTATCCATTCTGGATTGTCTTTGGATCAATTTTAATTCTTGGCTCTACCTCTATTATGTTCAATAACAATTTAATCTATTTTGTTAAGTACTCTCTTGATCTCCATGAATATCAGGGATTAATTTTAGGAGTAAGCAGTGGCGTAGCTCTCTTAGTTATCCCTTTTTGGGCATATGCTGCATTGAAGATAGGCAAAAGAAACTCTTGGATGGCTGCAATGGCATTGTTGATAATTGGGTTCTTGGTTTTTTATTTTTATCCAATCACCTCTCTCAATGAGTTGCTGCTTGTACTAGGGTTTATAGGAATTGGTAACGGTGCAACAGGAATATTATTCTGGTCAATGCTCCCAGATACGATTGAATATGGGGAATGGAAAACAGGAGTTCGAACAGAATCTTCTTTATATGGGTTTATGACTTTTGCTCAAAAAGGCGCGATAGCATTTGCAGCAGTTTTGCTTGGCATGGCACTAACTCAAATTGGTTTTGAACCTAACGAGGTTCAATCTGAACAAACCTTATCAGAATTAAAATTTATTATGACTTGGATACCTTTGGCAGGCATTTTTATTAGTTTTGTATTGGTTTCTTTTTACCCTATCGACAAAAGCTTTCATCAAAAATTAATCAATGAAATTGAGGAAAGGAAGCTAACCAATGGATGAAATTAACTGGGGGGTAGTTGGCCCGGGTTCTATAGCTACAGCATTTGCTCAATCTATCAAGACTGCAGAAAATTCTAGATTAATTAGTGTATTTGGTAGGAATCCGGATAAAACAAGCAGTTTTGCAGATAAGTTTCACATAGATTCTCATCATAATTTTATTGATTTCATATCCTCAACGGAAATAGACGCTGTATATATTGCAACTCCTCATAGCGAACATTTTTTTTATACGTTAGAAGCCATCAAAAGTGGCAAGCATGTCCTTTGTGAAAAACCATTCACCATGAATGCCTATGAGAGCATGATTCTTTTGGATTTAGCCAATTTATCAAATGTTTTTTTAATGGAAGCATTTATGTATAGAACCCATCCGCAGACAAAAAATATTCTAGATAACTTAAATTTTATTTTAGACGCTAAAGAAAAAGTTTTGATTGAAGCCTCTTTTGGGTTTAAGGCAGATGTATCGGCAGAGCATAGACTAAGAAACCCTAACTTGGGAGGAGGGGCAATATTAGATATTGGGTGTTATCCGCTCACAATGGCCAAACTGATAGCGGGTCATTCACAGGGCTTATTTTTTGCAGACCCAAAAAATCTTTCTGCAACAGGCCAGTTAGATACAACCGGTGTTGATCTCCAGTCACATGCCCATCTAATATTTTCTGAGACCATCGAGGCAAAAATAAGTTGCGCAATTAATGAAGAGCTTTCTAATAATTTTCTGATATCAAGCGGTGAATATTCCATCAATGTTCCTGAGCCATGGCATTGTGGACAATTCCAAGAAGGAAAATCATCTATATATTTATCGCATGCAGGCAATAACCAAAGAGAAATTAAATGCATTGATAAATCTGGCTTATTTACAAGAGAGATTGAGCATGCAGCAAAGTGTATCTTAGAAAATAAAATAGAATCTGAATTTATTTCACATGCTGAGACCCAAAGTAATATGTTTTGGCTTGATAAGTGGAGGCAAGAAATAGAAATAGAATGTCCAAAAAGCTCTATTAAGTACTCTCCAATATTTAAATCCCAAGCTTACTTATTACAAAAACCACAACTTGAAAACGTTCAAGTGCCAGGTTTAAAAAAGCTTGGTTCAAGATTAGCTTTAGGCTGCGATAACCAAACTTCTGATCTTCATGCGTTTACGATGTTTGACCATTTCTTTGGATCTGGCGGCAGAATTTTTGATACTGCTTATATATATAACCATGGAAAGGGCGATAAGTATCTTGGCGATTGGATAAACTCTAGGCAGTTAGAAAAAGAGGTTATAGTTCTCGGCAAGGGAGCTCATACACCCGAATGTGAGCCCAAGTACATCCGTCCTCAAATACTGGAATCTCTTGAGCGCCTTCAGGTTTCAAAATTTGACATCTTCTGTTTGCACAGAGATAACTTAGATGTTCCAGTAGATGAATTTGTAGATGCAATAGATGAAATGAAAGATGAAGGTTTAATTGATTTAATAGGTGCATCAAATTGGGAACTAGAGAGATTTTCACAAGCAAGAACTTATGCAATTCAAAATAAAAAAGAACCATTCATTGTGCTTAGCAATAATTTTAGTTTAGCTGAAATGGTTGAACCGGTATGGCCAGGATGTGTCGGAGTTAATGATGCTTATTTAAAATACCTAATTGAAGAGAACATAATGTTATTTCCTTGGTCTTCTCAAGCAAGAGGATTCTTTATTAAGAAAAAAGAGATAATGTCCAATGAGCATTTTTCAAATCCTACCTTGGATGAAGAGATGAGAGTTTGGCACTATGAAAAAAATTTAAATAGAAGGCAGAAATGCTTTGAAATAGCCGAACAAAGGAATGTGCAACCCATCCAAATTGCCCTTGCATACGTACTGCACAAATCTCATTTAATTTTTCCACTGATTGGACCAAGAACTATTTTTGAAACCAATAGTTCCATTCAAGCATCAAAAATTGAACTATCTGCTAAAGAACTTCTAGCACTTGCTCAAGATTGATGATGGCTTTCAGATGAATATTTTCTGAGGAAGAGCCAATAAAAATTTGATAAGAACCTCCTCTAATTTGCCAGGTTTTAGTATCTACTGACCAATGAGAGAAATTTCTGGGGGTTAGTCTTATTTCCAAATTTTTAACTTCATTTAACTCTATATTTGTTTTAACAAAACCTTGCAAGGTTTTGAGGGGCTCGTTAGGTAGTGGTTCTGAAAAGCCTACATAGCATTGAGCCGTTTCTAACCCCGCCATATTTCCAGTGTTTTGAATGGTAAATTTGCATGATACTTCCATATCACCCTCTATCGTTACATCAATATTCTCATATTTAAATTTCGTAAATGACAGACCATGACCAAAGCAAAATAAAGGCTTTATAGAATTCTTTTCATACCACCTATAACCAACTAAGAGTTTTTCATCGTAGTTCATTTGCAAATCCGTTCCAGGATATGATTTATAAGCTGGAGTATCCTCAATGTTTTTTGGGAATGATGTCGGCAATTTTCCAGATGGATTAACTTCGCCTGATAAAATATCAAACAAAGCATTTCCAAATTCTTGCCCAGCAAACCATGTTTGTATTATGGCATTTGCCTTGTTTGCCCAAGGCATGTTAACTGGTGACCCTGTATTTATAACCAAGGCTGTATTTTTGTTGGCTTCTAAAATTGCTTCAATTAATTTATTTTGATTAGCAGGCAAATCAAAATTAGCTCTGTCGTTTCCTTCCGTTTCCCAATCTGAATTGGTCCCTACTATCAAAACAACTTCTTCTGCATTTGATGCAGCTTCTATGGCCTCTGCAAATAAATCTACCTCATCAGGAACCCGGCAACCTATATAGACAGCAGGGAAACTTCCTTCAAAATGATACTGCATTTCAATTCTATAAGTCTTCCCTTTCTGAAAATCTGCGATGCTTCTTCTAGAAGCAGAGCCAAAAGTAAAGAAGGCTTCACCTGGATCTCTATTATTCCAATTATCAATTAGCTCCTTGTCATTAATTAGCAAACGGCATTGACCAATGCCAAAAATTTCAAATTCATGTTGACCAGAAATATCTGGAGTATATTCACAAGAAAACTTTACAGAAATATTTGGCCTTTCCTCTTTTGAGATTACATCCTTTGCAAAGCCTTCAAAAACCCAAAATTTACTCCCTATCAAGCGCTCTTCTAAAATTAACTCCTCATTAAAATTATTTCCATCAAAGTATTCAACCAAGAAACCATCTGTATCAGCCATTAGCTTTTCATTGATCCTTGGGAGATATTTATGCGTATGACAACCCTTGGAGTACAAAATTTCTGTTTCAGATCCAAGTCTTTGTTGGAGTGCTTCAAGAGGGTGAATTTGATAGTGAGGTCTCAGGCTCGCACTGCCGCCACCAATAATTTGTGCCTCTTTAGCATTAGGACCAATAATTGCCAGTTTTTTAATATCTTTTTTAAGAGGCAGTAAGCCTTCATTTTTTAAAAGAACCATTCCATCTGCTGCAGCTTTTCTTAATAGCTTTCTATGTGCCGGCCGATCAAGAGCTTCTTCATTTTTAATATTTGGTTCATCGAAACGTTTAGAAAATTCTGCAACTGATAAGATTCTTTTAACTTTATCATTAATCAAATCTTCAGAAACTTTTTTAGCTTTAACAGCACTAATTAGAGCTTTCCCCCAGACATTTCCAGGCCCTGGCATTTCAAGATCTAACCCACCATTTGCATTTTCTTCGGTTTCAAGGGCAGCCCCCCAGTCACTAACAACATATCCATCAAAACCCCATTCTTTCTTTAAGATTTGAATTAATAATTCTTGATGAGAACTACAATAGATATTATTTAATTTGTTATATGCACTCATTACAACTTTTGCATTTCCTTGCTTGACGCCCATCTCAAATGGAAGTAAATATATTTCTCTCAGAGTTTTCTCATCAATATTAGAGCTTATTGAATGTCTCTCATATTCAGTATCATTCCCAACAAAATGTTTTAAACAGGCTGCAACATCTTGAGATTGAACGCCCTGAACATAATTGGTTGCAATTTTTCCAGTCAAAAATGGATCCTCAGAGAAACTTTCAAAATGCCTCCCTCCCAAAGGATGTCTGTGAATATTTATGGTTGGACCTAATAGAACATCAACATCTTTTGCTTGAGCTTCTTCTCCCAAAGCAACTCCAATTTTCTTAATCAGTTCGAGATCCCATGTAGATCCTATTGAGATGGCGCATGGGAAACAAGCAGAAGATTTTCCTGAATTAGAATCTCCTCGCACTCCATTTGGACCATCGGACATTTTGATGCTTGGAATATTTTTTTGGTCAATTTTATTCGTGTACCAGGAATTAAAACCACTGAGAAGAGAAATTTTTTCATCTAATGTTAGATGATTGATAATTTGATCTATTTCTGTCATGAGTTAATCTTAATTCCTTTATAACTAAAAACACACTCTTGTATGTCAGTAGAGTTTATTACCTTTTTTGCAATACTTTCTTTTTTAACATCTTTGAAAGTGCATTAGAGGAAAATTCTTCGTACAATAAATAAGATATATTTAAAGTGAGGGTGCATTAATGAAATTAATAGCTGGTTTGTTTGGACTTCATAATTTTTTTGATGGCGATATAAATTCATATATAGATATTTCTCAATCTGCAGAGGAAATGGGCTTTCATGGTGTCAGTCTTACGGATCATGTTGTAATGGGAAAGAATCTTAATAAATATCCTTTTGGAACTTTTCCTTTGCCCTCTGAAGCCCCATGGTATGAGCCGTTAACTGTTTTAACAATGATTGCTTCACACACTACCAAATTACACTTAGGCACTGCAGTTTTAATTGCTCCCTTAAGAAATCCAGCCTTATTAGCAAAAACAGCCGCAACAATAGACTCTATTTCAAAAGGCAGGTTGGAATTAGGAGTTGGTATGGGATGGCAA
>PVBE012530412.1_pt1 | contig 33137 bp, 29 predicted proteins | sample 1631181 | NCBI WGS metagenome assembly PVBE01 (sample SAMN08397723, study PRJNA350692) | Marine metagenome, whole genome shotgun sequencing project. | isolation source: water | place: Pacific Ocean | collected 2012-04
AAGAAAATATCTATAAATATCCTTAAACCATTAAAGAAGCCCACGCCAAACACCCAATCGGTGGTGCCGTCGCTTTGCAAGGTGAGGCGGGGGCCGATGTCGAACACGGTGAAGGTCAGAGAGGTGGGTAACGTCCTCTACAAGATAGCGAATGTACTTGTCTTCGAGAGGTCGGCGCCCCCAGTTGTGTCGCGTCAGGGACTTGTCCAACTCCACACCGAAGTACTCCTCACAAAGAGCCGCCAACCCGAGGCGCGGCTTGCCAAGATACTGAGCCGCAATCATCGTGTCGAAGAGACCGCCAAAGCGGACATCAAAATCTCGCTCCATGCAAACAACATCGTAATCGGCACCATGAAGAATCAGGGTTCGATTCGGGTCGGCGAAGATGCCCTGGAGCAGGGAAAGATCTCGCACGGCGATCGTGTCGATGAGAAAGACGTCCGTTCCAGCGCGAATCTGCACATAGCACACCTTTTCAAAGTAGCAGTGCATGCTGTCAGATTCGGTGTCCAGTCCAATGACACTTGCGTCCATGAGTCGCTCGCGAACGAACGCTATTTTCGCCTGATCCCTGATGTCGTGGATGGTGTCAGCCATAATTCAAGCGGCAAACTCAGCCTCTGGGGACTTGACCCAGCGCCTCGCGGATTCGTCGGGCGTTTCCTTTTCTGTTTTTCGGATATTCGGCGGCCAACTGGAGCACTCTCAGACGCAGAGACGCCCATCGATCGCGCTCAGGCCCAAGCGTAAGAATACGTGACTCAATGGCCTCAGCCATCCCTCGGACTTGCTGGCGAGTCAGGCGTGTCGATCCGACAGCCGATTCCAGAAAGGTACCAACCCACTCTTCTATCGACCGACCCAATCGTAGGCTATCCATCGCGTCTCGGCTACCCGCCCCGACAAACGTCTCTGTGGTGGCGCTACGGCAACCGACGAACAACAGAAGCCCTGCCGTCAAGAGCACAAGACTTGTCTTCATAAATGCCGTCCACATTTCAGATTCAGTAGATACCCGTCCGATAACTACCCTATGGGAAATCCCCCCCGACAAGGAGTGCCTGGACACTCAAGCGGCACATTGTGGTGCACAAAGTCCCTGCTGATGGCTCTGGGCATTGCTACAGCCTTCTCCGTGGCAACGCTCACAGGGCTCTCGTCGCAGGCTATACCCGTCGGTGCCGCCGCGCTGATAGCCTCCTGGGCTCTGGGAAGGCGCCGAGCGTTGCAGAGCATCCGGGCGGATGCCCATGCCCTTGCGCGGCAATTATCCGCTGCCATCGAATCGACTCCGGCACGGAACGCTCCCTGTTCAGATCCGCTTTTCGAGCTGAGCCTGGCGGCTCAAGCCGCCACAGAACGCATGTCCATTCACAATGTGGAGCTGCAGATCCTCCAGGAAGCCATCGAAGGGATCAACGAGGGGGTCGTGTTGATTGGTGTGGACCGAAAAATCACCTACGTCAACCGAGCCTTTTCCGTCCAGACAGAACTCTCCCGCAGCGACGCCATCGGCCGAGATTATCTCTCAATCCTGAAGGGCCCCGACAACGCACCGCTGTCCGATAAAATATGGAGCGCTGTCGACCACGACCGAACATGGAGTGGCGATGCACAATGGGCCCTCCCAGGAGCGTGGGAGCAATCCCTCACCGTGCGCATCTCTGCAGTCAGGGCTGACGGAAGAGTCAGCTCATATGTCGCGCTTCATCGGGACACCTCAGCGCTTCAAGAACTCGAAGACGAACAGCGCATTTTTGCCAGAAACCTATTGCGCGTTCACCGCATCGGTCAGCGCGTAGTCGAAACACTGGACATTGATCAGCTACCTGAACGGCTCGTCAAGGGTGTTGCCGATGGATTCAAGATGACAACTCGGCTTTGGTTTCTCTCGGAAACAGGCCTATCCGTTAATCGGGTCGCTCAGGCGGGACCGCGGGGCGCAGCCTGCGCATAGACCGTCAAGATTGGAGAGTGCCTGCCGGGCATTGCTGCTGTGCATAGCAATCGCCTTGTGATCTCTGCCACCAGCGTCGACCAGGAGATGCTCTTGCACGAAACAGATCTGCCATCAGGCATCGAGCGCCACCATGTCGCCTATCCTCTCCGCAAGGGGGGCGAGCTCCTCGCAGTCTTAGAAGTGTCCGCAGACGGGGCTCTGCATGGTCGGCCCCTGGAGACCCTGCGATTGCTGGCACAGGTCGCCGCGGAAGCCATCTCAAATGCGCGACTCCACCAACACACAGCAGCTCAAGCAGCGTCGCTGGAAATGCTTTCGCACCAACTTATTGACGCTCATCAGGCTGAACAGGCAACGCGCCAGGAGGTTGAGGAGCTCAACGAGAAACTGATGGGGGCTGACCAGCTCAAGAACCAACTCCTCAACACAACCTCACACGAACTGCGCACTCCACTTTCATCCATTTTGGGCTACCTCGACCTCATCCTCGACGAACACGCAGAGTCCGTGGCAGAAGAGCGCGAGTTCGTTGGAGAGGCACGGCGTTGTGCTGAGCACCTTCTGCATCTCATCAATGACATCCTCGACATATCGCGAATTGAAGCAGGCAATCTGAGTATCGTGCCTGGCTCTGTAGATATTCACGCACTCATGGACGACGTTCGGTCAACCATCGCGCCTCAGGCCCGCCAGAAGAACATCGAGCTGCACGTGCAGTGTCATGACGAACTGCTCGCACTGGCCGACTTCCGGAGAGCACGACAGGCACTCCTTAACCTGACGGCCAATGCTGTCAAGTTCACCGAAAAGGGAAGCGTCGCCCTCACGGCGCACGACAATGGTGACGCCATTCAGATCACTGTGAGCGACACAGGCATCGGCGTCTCAGAAGCGGACCGAGCCAATGTCTTCGAGCCGTTCTTTCAGTCAGACTCGAGCAACAACCGCGCCTACCCGGGTACAGGACTCGGGCTTGCGATTACCAAGCGACTTGTGCAGCTCATGGGTGGCGAAGTCCGACTCGAGGAGCGGCAGGCGGCGGTCGGCTCAGCCTTCTCAATGACGCTTCCGAAAAACGTGATCAGCGAGATACGGCAGCCGACACGCGGCGGCGTTTCATAACGTACAGCCTGCGATCTGCGGCGCGGATAACGTCGTCAGCACTGTCAAACTGGTTCTTCCCAGAGACGTTCATGAGCCCAAAACTCACACCAACTGAAAGGGTCGCATCCTCACAACGCACGGGAAGGCTGGCAATATCCAGCGCCATCCGCTCCATGACAAGTGCGACATCGGTAGCGCTGGCATTGATGAACAAGACCGCGAATTCGTCACCACCGTAGCGGGCGGCGAGGTCGCTTCTGCGACAGTTTCTTTGAATCCCGTGGGCTACGTGCCGAATGACCGCATCACCAGCCAGGTGTCCGTGCTCGTCGTTGACGTCCTTGAGATTGTCTACATCCAACATCACCAGACAGAGATCGCCCGAGTACCGCTCAATGCGATCGAGTTCTTCCTCCAGTCGGTCGAAAAAGCGCCCACGATTCGCGAGGCCTGTCAGGTCGTCAGTGCAGGCACGCTCCTGAAGCGCGTGATGCAGCTTTCGAATCCGCAGGCCACCTCGAACCCTCGCAATGAGTTCCTCGGTAGCGCAACTCTTTTCAAGATAGTCGTCTGCACCCTGCTCCAGCCCAAAGACCTTTTCATCGGTCTCGGTGCGGCTGGACAACAGGATAAAGTAGATGCTTCTTAGCCGCTTATTGGTGCGCATCGCGCGACAAAGACCAACCCCGTCGAGTCTGGGCATCATCCAATCCGAAAGCACCAACTCAACGTCATGCTCTTCAAGGATCTTCAGGGCTTCCTCTCCGTCACTCGCCGTCAGGACATCGAGCTCATATTGCTCAAGCCGTCGTTGCAACAGCCGTTGGAAACCGGGATTGTCCTCAACCACCAGAACCGGACCACGACTTTCGTCGGTGCCGATTACATAAGCCGTGCTGTCCAGGATTCGGTCATTCATCCTTGACTGTATCGACCAAATCGTCCCCTCACCTACCCCCATCAATCGAATTGCTGCAAGAAATCCCAGGCCGCACGCGCCTCACGAACAGCATCAGGACTGGCCCGAGACAACTCAACACCGACTACGCCCTCAAACTCAACATCGTCGAGCGCCTGAAAAACCTCATCAAAGTCAATCGCGCCCTCGCCAAATGGAAGGTGCTCATGGACTCCCGCCTTCATGTCCTCCACCGCGACCGAAGCGATGTGACGACCGACACGTCGGATCTGATCGCCGAGAGGCAACTCTCCCGTCACCATTAGGTGGCCGACATCCAGCGCCAGTCCGAGTCGGCCTTCTCCTAACTCCTCCGCGATGGACAGATACTGATCTAACGTCTCAACGAACATCCCTGGCTCCGGCTCCAGAGCGAGGCCGACTCCTCGTTGTTCGCCGTAACTCACGACAGACTCAAGCCCCTCCAACAAAAGTGCGCGCGCATGGGCCTCTTCAAGGTCATCAAAGTTGTGACCTCCCCAGAGCGAGCAGACAGCCGCACCAAGTGCAGCTGCAAGATCGATACATCGTTCCAGATAGGCCACGCGACGCTGCCGCTCGGTGGTACAAATCAATGATGGGAAGTGCTTGCGGTGAGGATCCAGAACAAACCGAGCGCCTGTTTCGACAACGACCCGCTGACCGTGACGCTGAATTTGGTCGCAGATTCCCGGCACCGCTGAGGTGTAGTTGCTGTCACAGACGTCCAGATGGCCGACATCGGGCGTCAGCGCAATACCGCCAAAGCCGATTTCATGGAGCACGTCCAACGCATCTTCAAGTCGATGATGCGCAAATCCGTTCGTGTTGTAGCCCCATGTCCAGCGCGGCATATCTATCTCCTCGTGAATCGGTCCATTCCAGTCTACGATGGAGCTGTCATGGACGCGATCATTCCTTTTTCCGGCTGTCTCATTCTGGCCCTCTCGTGGGCGAGCACTCATTTTCTGCTCCCTCGAATCCGCCACAAGAACATGATGACCGGCCACTTGGACCACCCTGGAAACCGCAAGACACAGGTTGTTGCTGTCCCCTACGGTGCCGGCTGTGCGTGTGTCATGGGTGTTCTCGCCCCTGTACTTGTCGGCGGGGGTCTTCTCGCTGTTCAGGGCATTTTCGGTTGGCCTGCATTTGTCGCCACGCACTCGGAAGGTCTCCTGCAAAAACTTCCTGTCATGGTCGCGGTACTCGTCGGCGCGGGGATCCTTGCCGTGATGGGGAGACGTGACGACAGCGCCCCCATGAGCGTCGGTCTTCGCCTCGCAATCCAGGTCGCTGTCGCCGCTATTTTTGCCACGTGGGGAGCACGGGCAACGCTCTTCATGGACGCGCCTGCGCTTCAGGTGGCACTGACGGTCTTCTGGATTTTGTTCGTCACCAACGCCATCAACTTCATTGACAACACTGATGGCGTCATGCCACTGACAGCCCTCGCCTCGTCTGTCGGCATCCTGTGTATCGCCGTGTTGGATGGTCAGCTTTTTGTCGCGGCCTTCGCCCTTGCACTCATCGGCTCTCTCCTTGTCGTCGTACGTTTCAACTGGCACCCTGCCACGATCTACATGGGTGATGAAGGAAGCATGCCGATTGGATTTCTGCTCGCCACACTCGTTGTCGTTCTGACCACCAGAGCCACAGAGAGCGCCGCCGGCTCAGTGGCGCCTTTTCTCATCCCACCACTCCTTCTCGCCGTACCGATCATCGACGCAACATGGGTCATCTCTGGACGCTTGCTGTCAGGTCGATCGCCTGCTCAAGCAGGACAAGACCATCTCGCCCATGCGCTCACTCAACGAGGCTGGTCGCCGCCACGCATCGCGGCCTTCGCAGGATTGCACTCACTCAACTTTGCAGGCATGGCCGTCTTCGTGCACGGCACGAGTGCCATACACCTGATCGTCGCAGCGACGCTGGCCCTCCCCCACATCGTGTTCCTGTGGCGACTAAAGTCGCGAAGAGTCGAATGAACAGGCGCAACATAGCCGTCATCGGGTTGCTTGTCCCTCTCTTGACGGCACTCTTTGCCCCGTCTGCCGCCCGATCGGACCTTACGGATGCCTCGATCCTCTTCGCCTGTGCCGTTGGGCTTACTCTGGCCTGGTGGGCTCGTTCACACTCCGAGTCAGTCAGGCGCTCCCCACTCCTCGTTCCAGCAATCATGAGTTGCGCGTTCATGGCGTCCTTTATCTGGCAGACGCCCACGCCTGCCGGCTGGAGCACAGCTATCGGGTTCGTTGCGCTGCTCTCCTGCGGCGCCGCGCTTTCTGAGCTCATCGACCATCCCGAGGGACGAATCAACCTTCTCCGCTGCCTCCTCACCGCAATGGCCGTCCTTTCACTTCACGCGATAGCTCAACGCGCCTACCTCCTCGGATGGTTACACGAGGCTGCAGAGAGCCTCCACCCCGAGGTGTTCTCGAATGAAGCAACGCCATTTCTTCAATCCCAACGCGCTCGCTCAACCTTTGGACAAGCCAACGGGCTGGGGGCCGCGTGCGCACTGACATTACCCCTGGCCCTCGCGATGAGACGCACAGGGATTGCTGTCCTCATTGCCGCCGCACTCATATCGTCGGAGTCAGCAGGCGGCCTGCTTGCGAGCACTGTTGGCGTTTCGCTCTACCTGACGGGCTTGCCCACAAGACAGCATCGACGCCTCGGGTGGATCGTTGTGGGTGTCGGCGCATTGGGAGCGGGCCTTCTCGTCATGAACCTTCTCGGCTGGATGCACGCCGAGTGGCTGTCGAGACCTGCAAGAACCGCCGCCATGCGAATAGACTACTGGAGCGCCGCCCTTCGTGCCGTGGCAGACAGTTGGCCGAGCGGCATAGGGCTGGGAGTCTACAAAGCCACGGCCGACAGGTACTCAACCCCAACTCAGAGTTTCTCGCGTTTGCCTCACAACGCCTATCTCGGGTGGGTGGTTGAGATGGGATGGCTGGGAGGGGTGATGGTTGCTCTTGTCCTGGGCTCCGTGATTCGCGCCTTTGTCCGGTCAAAGGCCGAGCAGCACAGCCCTCGGCAACAGCCCTTCTCGCCGATGGTCCCGCTCGTGGCGGCGCTTGCGTTGGCGGTGCTGCTGGGGATCGAAGGCCGCATAGCCTTGTTTTTTGTTCCCTTCGACAGTCCTTTTCTTCACCGATCAGCCGCGTTCATACTCCCACTCGGAATGCTCTTTGTCATTTCAACTCGACTCGGCCGACATAACTCACACCCAGACTACGACCTGAACATCCGCCACGCGGCCCGAGCGGGCCTGGCCGCCGTCTGTCTTCATGCTGCCTTTGACATCGATTATCACGTGAGCGGGGTTGTCGCACTCGCTGCCATTGCCTGGGCCCTGCTGGGGCGTGAGCCCTCCCAGAGCAAAACACGGCACGAACCGCTGCTCTTCACGGCGATTACCGCAGGTCTGGCACTCTGGGGCGCGGCAGTCTGTCTCACGATGAAGGGTTGACGGCTCCACAACTTCGCCTTACTCTCCGCCATGAGTCAATTCGAACCACGCCTGTTCATCCCCGGCCCCACAGAGGTCTTCCCTGAAGTTCTGGAGGCCATGGCAACGCCCATGATTTCGCACAGAGGTCCTGAGATTGTCGAGCTCACCAACGAGATTCGCACAAACTTGCAGAAGCTCTTCCTCACCTCGAACGAGTGCTACTTTGCCAACTCGTCGGCAACCGGCCTCATGGAAGGGGCTGTTCGCAACCTGACCTCTGGCCACATGCTGTCAACTGTTTGCGGTGCTTTCAGCAAGAGGCAATATGAAATCGCCCGCAAGTGCGGCAAGAAAGTCACAGCGCTCGAGGTGCCGGACGGACAGCCAATCCTCCCTGACGACCTCGACCGAGCGCTCCGTTCAGACAGCTTCGATCTGGTGACCGTTGTTCACAGCGAAACCAGCACGGGCGTCCTCAATCCCATGAAGGAGATTGGTGAGGTTGTACGGCAACACGATCAGACACTCCTGGTCATGGACTGTGTCAGCTCGCTGGGAGGCGCGCCTGTCCTTGTAGATGAGTGGGGAGTGGACGTGGCGTTTGCAGGAATTCAAAAATGTATGGCGCTTCCCCCCGGGCTTTGTCTCTTCACAGTGAGCGACAAGGCCATGGCCAGAGCCAGGGAAACCGACTGCCGTGGGCATTACTTCGACTTTGCCAACTACGAGAAAATGGCAGCACGCGGCCAGTCGCCTGCCACCACCTCCATCGCGCACCTCTTCGCACTGAGACTGCAGCTGGAACGCATTCTCACAGAGACCCTCGAGGTCAGATGGGCCAGGCATGAGATGATGGCCCACAACGTACGCGAGCAGTTGATCGACCGATTCAACCTCTTTCCGCACATCGACTACCAAACCCCGACTGAGTCGGTTTTTGCTGTTGAAAGCAAGATCAATGTGGGCGAATTAGTGAATCGCGTTAATAGGCGCGGCAAGGTCTTCGCCAATGGCTACGGGCCACTGAAGGAGAAGACGTTTCGAATCGGTCACATGGGTGACCTGCAGCCCGATCACGTCGAAGAGTTCATGAAAATCCTCAATGAAGAGCTTGCACAGGTCCTGTAACCTGACCGCTGCCCGACGAGGGAGCCACTACTTCTCAAACTGAAAATAGCGGCGCATTGTCTTGCTGAGCCGCGCAAATTTTGCATCCTCACGCTTGAAGCGACGATCAAACAACCCTTCCTGGAGTGACTCCACTTCATCCTGCCACTCATAGTAGAGTTCTTGTGCCTCGCGAAACTCCTTCAGCGCCTTCCTAATCTCTCGCTTAAAACCAGCCTCATCCTTTTTCGCTCGGGTTGCCTCCGCGAGTCGCTGCAATGCATGCGCCTCGGACATGCAGGCTTGCACGCGACCCCATGGCTCTCGACTCACCTGGCCTGTGTAGAGGGGCTTGAGCGTCTTCTTAGGTACAGAGCCGGCATTTGTGCGACCGGCTGTCGCGCCGCCTGTATCGGGCTTTGTGGTCACGGGCTTCAGGACTGGCTCGGTTGTGGTTGTCTTCTTTTTTGAGCCATCACCCATCATGGCGACCGCGGCAACAACTGCCACAATGACGGCAACAGCTAAGAAAATAACTCCGTTGCTGGAACCTGAGCTTCGCGCCGGGCGTCGGCGGTCACCGCCTGCTCCACGCCGTTCGACAGGCTGTCTTCCATCTCGACGTGAACCGCTGTTTCGTGAGGCCATAACGCGTCCTTTCTTCCATCAACTGCCCGACAAGGGTGTGCTTTATAACAGGTGGGCTATTCACACTGCAACAATGCTGCGTAACCCCCGTCATCAGCAGCAGAAGCGGCGATTGCCCCTATCTCTGTCTGCACACGAAAGGATGGGAATTGCGCCACGCACCGCTGCACCAACAGTTCGTTCTCTTCAGGAAGGACACTGCAGGTTGAGTAGACAATCCTTGGCGGACTCTCCTGTTGCACGCCGAAGCGCAACGCCCGAAGCAGGAGACTCTCCTGCACTTTAAGCAAGTCATCCTGCGTCGCCTTGTCAAGCCTATGTCTGGCGAACGGGCGACGATTGAGAACGCCCGAATTGCTGCATGGAACGTCGAGCAGGATCGCATCGAATAGCCCATCTGGAAGAGAGTCCTCCAGCCTGGAGACATTCACCAATGTCAAGTTCGATGCATGGCACCGAGCCATGTTCTCCTTCACGCGAGCAGCACCGCGCTCGTCAAGCACGCCCACAAAAATATCAGCACCATTCGCGAGTTGGGACATGTGCAGCGACTTGCCTCCGGGGGCACCACAGAGATCGAGTATCCGCTCGCCGTCGCAGGGGTTCACAAGTGGTGCGACACGAGACGCAAAGGTCCCTTGAACAACAACCTGCCCGGCTTTATGTGGTGCTGTGACAGACGGGTCGCCACCGCCCGTCCAAAGCAACAACCCGTCATCGCGGCGCTCAACAGCATCCGACAACTCGGCAACAACATCGTCGGCGCTTGCTGTACCGACCCCCGTGAGACGAAGGGTCATTTGGGGACGACGATTCAATGACTCAAGCAACTGAGAGAGTCGGACTCCATCGAGCTGCTCCATTAGCAGCCCCAACGCATCACGCGACAACCCGTGTTGCGCCGAAAGGAAGCCCGTCTTGTCAGACTGAGGGTCACAAAACACGTCTCGATCAAACCGCACGCCACTGCCGGACTCAAGACGCAATATATTTCGTGACTGCCCTTCCGGGCAGGACTCGATGTGCTGGCGCGACCGCGCCACTGCGCGAAGGATGCCGTTCACAAAACCCCGCTGCTTGCGATGACCACGTGGCAGGAGATCCATCGTGGACGCTACCGCCGCGAACTCGGGAATGCGACTCAGCATGAGCAACTGATAGACTCCCATCTCAAGGATCACGAGGAGTTTTCGATCAACGTGACGCAGCGCCCGTTTGCAAAACGCTCCCAACACAGCGTGTAGCGTCACTCGACGGCGAACGACGCCTCTGACAATCTCCAGGTAAAGCGCACGCTCTCGAGAAGGCATGCCCGCGCCGCCCAATGCTTGATCTTGATGGGCGGACTGTGGTTTGAGTAAGAATTTCAATGCTGCGCGGCGCGCCGGGCTATGTTGCAAGAATATCCCCCACTGACACCGATGTGCCGTTCAAAAAATCAGCAACTGCCATGGCGCGTTTGCCTTTCGGCTTCACCTCTGAAACAACAAGCGCCCCCTCGCCACAAGCAACAGTGATCGAGTCGCGTGCCACATCGACAATCCTCCCTGGCTGATCGCGCTCCCATGTGGTCGATCGCGCCCGAAGAATCGACAGTTCCCTCGACCCGACATCCAATATCAGCGTCGCTGAGTTTCCCGGCCAAGGTAAATACCCTCGAATATGCCGGTCTACCTCCTGGGCGGGCGACGTAAAGTCAATCCTCCCGTCCTCCTTCGACATCAACCCGCACGTTGTTGCCCTGTTATGGTCTTGTGGCTCGAAGACAGCCTCACCCCTTTCGATCTGCTCCAGTCCATCGAGAAGCACAGCGGCGCCGAGCGGTGCCAATCGGTCATGAAGTTCGCCCGCTGTTTCGTGTGGTTCTGCTGCGATCGATCGTGTCAGGAGAACAGGCCCTGAATCGAGCCCTTCGTCCATCTGCATCAATGAAACGCCTACCTGTCGATCGCCAGCGAGAATCGCCGCGTTAACCGGGGACGCGCCTCGGTGCGCAGGCAGAATCGATCCGTGGACATTGAGGCAGCCGTGCGGCGCCAGTGACAGGAGTTTAGGCTTGAGAATCGCGCCAAAAGCCACAACAACGACAACGTCGGGCGCAGTCGCTGCAATCGCCTCTCGCAAAGCGCGGGTGTTGACCCGTTCTGCCTGGATCAAGGGGAGGGCCGCCTCCTCGGCGACAACCTTGACCGGCGGGGGAGTCAGTCGAGAGCCGCGACCCGACGGACGATCCGGCCACGTAACCACCAACGGAACCTCGTGCGGGCTCGCAACAAGCGCGCGCAGCGCCACGGCCGCAAAATCTGGAGTTCCCATGAAAACGATTCGCATCATGACATGAGTGTGGAGTGAAACGCTGCTGATCTCAAGGGCGGATGTTAAGGGTGTCAGTCATTGAGAAGGCGCTGGGCCCTCTTCGCTGCCGACGACGACGGGTACTTTTTCAGAAGTACCTGAAGCAAGGCGCGAGCCTCCCTTTCTTGTTTTGTCATGAGAGATCGCGCCTTCGCGAGCAGAGTATCCGCGTGTCGTTCGAGAATAAGATCCTTAAGGATCGACTTCAGGTCGTCGTCCGACTCAAGATCTTCGAGACGCACCAGTGCGCGTTGGCCAATGGGGATACCGATGCCCTTCGCTGCGACAAAGGACAATGCTCGGTAGCCTTCTCGATAATCGGATCGATCAAGATGCGCCATGGCCTTCGTCCACCGAGGCATAAGGCGTGTCTGCTTTTTCATCTTGGCCGCAACCGTGCGGCCGATCTTCCTGCTCTTCAGCTTGCGCTCCGCCTTCTTGAGCTTCGCGCCGAGAGAGGTGCCCTTCATCTGTTTGATGAGCTGCTGGCACATTTCAAGTGATGACCACACCGCCCCTTCGGACTTTGCAGAAGTAATGCTGGTGAGCTTCCTTTCAACCGCTTCGGCTATGGTGAGCTTGAGTGCCTCTCCTGTCTTGGCCAACCCGGATTTCCCTCCAATCGACACCACCTGCTCCGCATGCTTCCAGGCAGGGCCGAGTTGGTTGTTTGCCAGTGCGGTTTTCGCCGAGGCAAGAGCCACCTCAGCCTTGGTGAAGTCTCGACGCGACAGGCCGCCACCAATCTTCTTAACGGCTTTCTTGACCGCCATTGCGTAGGAGGCAGGCCCTGCCACATCAATGACCTGATCAATCACCGTTTCGTCTGGCAAGACAACAATGACCTGGGGTGTGACGAGTTGCTTGCCTGCAAAAAAAGTCGTGTACATAACGGCTTCCTGCCGTCGATGGGTCGAACAGGCAACGTGCCCGAATTTTCTACAGACATGCAGGGTACGGCCGTCAATCTGCTGTGCCTTCGTATCGTGGTCTTTTCGCGAACAAATCACCGGAACGGTCTGCTCTGTCAGAGCGACAAAGCTCTTGTGGGAAAGAACGCCTTCAACAACACGCTCGTTGGCCTCTTCGCCATCTTGAATAATCACAAGAAGAACTGGGACGTTTCGTAGCTCGGCTTGCTTGAACGCATCTGCAAACTTGCCGCGCCACCACCTCGCCTGAGTTGGCTGCGACAGGGGAGATTGTGCTTCAAGTGAGACAACGCAAGGCGGGATGAGCAATAGAGTGAACAGCAATGGGAGTAGTGATCTGTGCAAGGCAAGCTCCTTCTTGGCGCACCCAATGCTACACCTTTTGTTCAGGGCGTGGGGCGGAAGAAAAAGTAAACGGCTCCCTCTGACGAGATCGCTGCGCAAACCTGAATGATGAATACATCAGTCGGGAGCCGTCTTCTCCTCCTTTTCGCAGCAGGTATGCCAAACGACGATCAATTCACAGAATTCGACGGAAGTGCCTGCTATTCAGCCACCTACACCGACTGAAAGATCGCGATCGATGCCCCTCAAGTGCAGGAAACGAACATCGGAGCGAATCCGCACAACGACCATCACCTGTTACGGGTGCTGGGTTTTCTCCGAGGAATTGGGCAAACACGCACAAGTTCACGAACAAGAAGGGCCGATGATGAGAATGTTGCAATGAGGCGTGTCGGGTATCGACCCGCTCCTATGAGCCGGAACAACCCGGGCCTCAGACAAATACAGGCGTTAGAGGAGACAAGATCATGCCCGCGGAACTAGTTAGCAAAAGAATCCGTCAGGAGGCCATCATGGAGGTGGTCCGAACCCTTGACGTACACAATCAACTGGAGTTGATTCGTCACCTCGAAGCCCGAGGCATCACGGCCACACAATCCAGTGTCTCCCGTGATATTCACGAACTCTCCATCGCCAAAGTCGACGGTCGCTACATGATCGGTGTTCTTCCAACACACAGAACAGGCGAACCCGAAGAGACAGAAGATGGTCGCGCTTTCGTGCGGTCACTGGCGCCAGCCGGCCCTAACCTGTTGATTGTCCGCACAATCACCGGTCAAGCCGAGACTGTTGGACTCTCCATCGATCATTCGCGCTGGCCCGAAGTGCTCGGCGTCGTTTCTGCTGGCGAGACAGTCTTCGTCGCAACCGATGGCAAACGTGAGCAACTCCGCCTCATCGCCCGACTGCGCGAGTTCATGCCGCAACCGATACTGCCGGCACCGGAAACTGTCGGTTCGTCAACGGGTCACTTGCCCCACAACAACAGTCGACAGTTCTAAGAGCAAACAAGCTCTCACAACTGAATAAGCCCAATCGTCCTGCTTCCCCTCAATAGGGGAACGGGACGTTTTTATTGGGCAGGGAGCTGCGCCTGAAGTGATAGATGTAGGCTGTGGGCCGCCCCTGCACGACAGGCCGAACCTCCAACTCCTCCTCGCCACGCCAGGTCAAGTGCAGCGCCTCGACCCCGCCTTGAACTGACGGGCTTTTGAGCCCTCTGGCCTCATCGCCACCCTTATTCATCTGCCCCCAGAATTTGAGCAGCTGATAGCGGTGTTCATTCCGACGCCCACCCAGCCCAATGACCGGTTCGGCGACTGCCGCGGCTGTTCGACAGCCACCGTCTTTGTTGAAGATGAAATAGCCCTCAGAACGCCGTCGGACACCATCGGCCGCGCCAGCCGGCGCTTCAAAGAAGAGCTTCCTTGCGCCGCCGCTGATCGCCGTGTTGTTCAGTTTTATTGAGGTCAGATAGAACTGGCGTGAGGCCGCATCGGCCGGGTCGTTACGCTTGTCTCTGGGGCCACGTTGCCGCTGGTAGGGATTAGAGTTTGTGCAGGACAAAAGCGCCAGCGCAAGGACCCAGCAACAGCAACAAAGGATTGAGAATGGACGTTTCAATTGAGTGCTCCTTCGGCTTTGACGAGACTTCGGCCTCCGTCACGCGCGAAAATCGTCTTCCAGCTCCAATTCCTGCTCATGCTGTGCGGCACCCTCGCTGTCGAACGACAACAGAATATCGTCCTTGCCTGCAACGGTGTTCATCTGAACCAGCTGCGTCTTCACAAGAAGCAGGATGGCGAGGAAGAACCCTATGCGGTCACCGCGATTCCTGCATTCTCCCAGAAGCACCCTGAACCCGCAGGGCGCAACCTTCAGGCGCTCCTCGATAACGCAGGCGTACTCCCGAACTGGACGCTCATGGCCGTGGATAACCCTGTCCGCGTCGGCGTCAATGATGGTCTCTTTGAGGATGCGATCAAACAGCTGGAACAGGTCCCAGACCTGCACATCATCAATACTCTTGTCCTCTTCCATAAGAGGCTCGGCTCGGGCCGACTCCGGACGACCGACACGCCTTGACTGATCCATGCGCCCTTGCTCGAGGACTTGTGAAGACTCCTTGATCCGCTTGTACTCCAGAAGCTGCTGTACCAACTCATAGCGCGGGTCGAGTTCCTCAGCGAGATCAACAACGTCCACAGGCAACAGCAGTTTCGACTTGATGACCATCAAGGTTGTCGCCATGACACAGAAATCGCCTGCCTCGTCCAGATTGACTGTCTTGAGGACTTCAAGATACTCCATGTACTGGTCCAGAATGCGACCGATCGGGATATCCTGGACATCCACCTCCTCTTTACGAATCAGATGCAGCAACAGATCCATTGGCCCTGCGAAGTTCTCAAGGTCAATGCGATATTCGTTGGCGGTTTCGGTCATTAGTTGATCCACTCCAGAATCTGCGCGGTCCAGCCAGGCACAGTCTTCCTGAAAAAGGTGTCTATGAAGGCCAGCTTCTCAGGATGCTGTCGGCCAAGATAGAAAAAGACGACAAAGAAGGCCACAACGGCATAAATCGTGAGGCCATAATAAAGATTCCTCAGCCGTTCGGGCAAAAAAGCCGCCAGAACACGGCTGCCATCAAGGGGTGGGATGGGCAGAAGGTTCAGGAGCCCCAGAAAAAAGCTCAACCCTGCCGCCAGGTGAAGGTAGCGGTAGTAGTCGTCAAGCGATGAAATGACTCCACCGTGAATCAGTGCGGCGATGGCTGCCAGGGTCATGGTACCGACGAGAAAGTTGCCCATGGGCCCGGCGATGGCCACGAGGACCATTTTCTTCGGGCTGATCGCCGCGGTGCTCACCATCACCGGGCGGGCTCCGCCGATGAGCATTCCTGTTGCAAGGAAAAGAGCGGAGGGCAGCAGGACGGTAAACAGCCAACTGATATGGCTCAGGGACAGGGGACTAATGCGACGCCGAATAGCCTCACGGCGATCTCCCAATCGCCAGGCAGCCCATGCGTGCCCTGCTTCGTGAACGCACGATGTGACAACCAAAGCGCCAACAACCCAGGGCAGGGCATCAAGATACCGATCAAATGAAGCACCCAAGCGATTGACCCCTTCTGCCACGAACCGCACCAACACCTCAGTACGCGTCGAATGCTACCATTGAGCGGCGTCGCTCCAAACGGGAGCGTGCCTTGTTGCGCCGCTCAGGGCGCGGCTATACTCCGATGTCAATCTGGGTTTTGAGCGGGTTCAACCATGACCAAACAGGTGCTTCAGCTGGCCCGCGAGGTTTTCGAGACCGAGGCCAGCGCCATTGCGGGGCTTGTAGACTTTCTGGACGACTCTTTTGCCTCGGTCGTTGACCTGTTGGTGAACTGCAATGGAAGAGTTGTTTGCTCCGGAATGGGGAAAGCTGGACTCATTGCTGACAAGGTCAGTGCAACGCTGGCCAGCACAGGAACGCCCAGCTTCTTCCTTCACCCCGCGGAAGCCCTCCACGGCGATTTAGGTCGCCTGCGCCGAGAGGATGCCTGCATTGTGTTCTCCAACAGTGGCGAAAGCGACGAGGTCGTTCGGCTACTGGGACCACTCAAGAGCATCGGAGTGCCGGTTGTTGCCATTACAGGTCGCCCGGAAAGCAGCCTGGCACGCCACGCCGACCACCACCTTTTCATCGGGTCAATGCAAGAAGCCTGCCCGATGGGCCTTGCACCAACAACCTCCACAACCGTCATGCTGGCAATGGGCGACGCCCTCGCTGTCTGCACGTTGAAGGGTCGCAACTTTCAGCAAGAAGACTACGCACGCTTCCATCCGGGCGGCAGCCTGGGTCGCAGCCTCATGAAGGTCCACGAGATCATGCGGCGGGACGACGAAGTAACCCTGGTCAGTGAATCCACAACCGCTCACGAAACGCTCCTCGCCATGAACAGCACAAAAGGCAGACCCGGCGCCGCAATGGTCGCTGACGACAAGGGACGGCTCTCAGGCTTTGTGACCGATGGCGACCTCGTTCGCGCACTCGAAAATGGCACCGAGTTCCTCCATGAGCCCATCACTCGGATGATGGTTGCCGACCCCAAGAGTATCCACCCCGACAAGCTCGCCATGGAAGCCCTGCGACTCCTTCGCGAACACAAAATTGACCAGTTGGCCGTTATGGGCGACGACCGAAAACCCGTGGGGCTGATCGATGTTCAGGATCTTGTCGGATCGAGGATGGGACTATGAGCAAAACTCCTGACATGAGCGCAGTTCAGCTGCTACTCTTCGATGTGGACGGCATCCTCACAGACGGCGGCCTCTATGTCGGTGAAAGCGGCGAACTCATGAAGCGCTTTCATATTCACGATGGGGCGGGGCTCGTTATGGCACAGCGGGCAGGCCTCCTTGTTGGCCTGCTCAGTGGGCACGACTCCAGAGCAACTATCAATCGAGCGGCCTCCCTTGGCATCGACATCTGCCATGTAGGCGTCTCCGACAAGCTCGCTGTTTTCAATGAAATCCTCCAGGCCAATGACCTGTCACCCGAGCAGTGCCTTTTCATGGGTGACGACTTTCAGGATCTCCCTGTCCTCTGTCGGGCAGGTGTGTCTGTTTCGGTTTCCGACGCACGTGCCGAAGTCCGCTCGAGGGTTGACTTCGTCACTGAGCGCGGCGGTGGACAGGGTGCTGTCCGCGAGGTCATCGACACGATCCTGAATCAAAGAGGGCTCATGGACAGCGCGGTAGGCGAGTTCCTGTCGTGAGACGACTCTTCCTTATTGCGCTCGTTTTCATCCCCATGGTCGGTGCAACCCTCATCGTCCGACAATGGAGGAGTGAGAACGACCGTCCACGGATTCGCATGGAGGAAGCTACCGACGACACGCCCATCACCTCTTCACTCTCACTATCAGAGAGCTCGGGTCGAAGGAGCTTTTTTGTCAGTCGACAACGCGTGATGATCGATGGCGCTGAACACGAGGTACCCAGCAGGTACTGGTTCATGGAAGAGTGGCACAAGAACCCTGATGGGTCTCTTGAGGCTCAGGGGATCACAATGGTCCTCTTGCCCACGCCCAGAACGACAGAGGACGTGGCCCTGCTCCCGTCCATCCAGGTCACAGATGGAGCCAAGCAGCAGATAGAATCGCTTCGCCGAGCTCAGAAACAGCACGACTCCATCACGGCCAAAGAAGCGCGACTCGCTGGCGGAAAGGGTGTCAGCGACGCGCGCACCGTCGCACTGAAAGACACGGTTCGAGTTGTTGTAGGTGATGCGGGTCAACAAGCGACGCTGGAGTCAGACGACGCCTTGGTTTCAATCGAGGCGAATGGCCTCCAGAGCTTGAAGGTTGCGGGCGCCTTTGCGCTCAAGCAACAGCAACTGACACTAAGAGCTCAAGGACTGTGGGTAACTCCCGACGAGTTGATTGCCTCAAGCCATGTCCACCTGGAGGTGAGCGATGGCTCAAGCCTGTCGTTGCAGGCCGGCGGACCCCTGAAGGTCCTTCCCAGGTCGCAAGGAGCTTCGCGAGGCGGGTGGCGCCATCTCCAATTCGACGAAGCTCAACTGTCTGCAGCGGGCGGCGTCGACATTAAACAGGGCGCCTTTCGCGTTCGCGGCCAGGACGCCACGTGCGATCTCGAAGCTCAAGACACCAACGGCGAACAGCAGCAGGCCTTGATCAAGGACATCGAAGTCACAGGAGACGTCTCTCTTGAAACCGACAACTGGCTGACGACAACAGATAAGGCGGTCTTACACGAATCAGCGAGCGGCGCATTGACTGCCGACCTTTCCGGATCTCCCACAGTCATTCGACATCGGTCGGGTGTCGGCCAATTGCGCGCCAGCGCAAAGGGACCCGTTCAGATCCACGAAGTCAAAGCGCAACCGTCCAGAGCTGCCCACATCGTCCTTGCACTCAATGAGGAGGTCGAGTTGCTCTTGAAGGACGGCTCACCACAAGACGGGTCACTGCGGTGCAACAGGGCGGCAATAACGTTGCTTGAGCGCCCCAGCAACGTGGCCGGAGACGCGGAAGGCACCAGCTTTGGTTTTGAACGCTGCGCGGCGACCGACCGAGTCGAAGGGTCATTCCACGATCTTGACGTGCGGTCAGAGTCACTCACACTCGAAGCCAAGGTCAACAAGGCGGGACGGCTCATTGGCCACGACCTTCACTCCCGAGGCGCGACCCGCCTGAACTGGACAAGTGGAGACAGCAACAGCGCGACCCAGACCCTCCACTCCTCGGAGTTGCTCCAGGTCTACAGTGCCGCGTCACCCTTTGCCACGTCCCACTTCAGCGCTGAGGGCAGCGTGCGCCTGTCCGAAAAAACGACAAACGCCAGAACTCGCACTCTCACGGCACACAAGATGACGGGGTCACTGGTAGCCTCCATGCCAAAGAAGCCAACGGACCAACGCTCGCGCACGCTCGACAACTTGATCGCCACCGGGGATGTCAACGCCGCAATCGAAGACTCAGTTGCTATTCGATGCGACCAACTCCGACTCGACAGCAACGCCACGCTTTCCACCGCCATTGGCAACCCCGCAGTCCTCACCTATGGCACGGTCAACAAGAAACAAACCATTCGTGCCCCTCGAGTCGTCTGGAACAACGAGGAAAAACTGCTTGTAGCCGACGGCGGCGTCGAGGGCGAGTTGCTCTTTCCCGAACTCCTTCTCTTGAGTGTTGAACGCAAGAAAAAGGGTGCCATCACAAGCGGACCCTTCGCCACCGTGCCCTTGCGAACAGAGATTCCGTGGCAATTGACTGCCGGTCGAATCAATGCTCGCATGCAGCAGGAAGACGGCTCGCTGGTCCTTCAGCAGCTTCACTCCACAGGTGGTCTCAAGCTCACAAATGCAAGGCAGAGCATTGAGGCCGAGGTGTTGGTTGCCGACATGCTGCAGGGCACAGGGTGGGCACAAGGAAAGCCAGTTCGGATCCGAGTCACAAAAGAGCACGGAGAGCAATCGGTGGTTGACACAGTTGTGGCTCCGTGGGTGCTGATGACCGACGATTCAATTCTCCTGAAGGGCGCGTGCCACGCGACCCTCCACCTGCGGCGACCAGGCGGAGTGGAACGACCTGTCCCGCTTGAGCGACTCGTGGTGACGTGTGAGCAGGATATTCTCATAGGCCAGTCGGAGGCATTCTTCAGCGGCCGGACACACATGATCCGCGGCAATCCAGATGAAGAAGGACTGGACATGAAGTGTGACCGCGCGACTGTCCGTCTCGGCGGCAATAATCAGGACAATGGAGGCATCGATCGAATCGAAGGATTCGGTCATGTGGAAATTGTGTCAGGCTCGCTGAACGGGTTCGGAGACGCCGTCGTTTTCGACGACAAGGAGAGGCTCGTCCACATGTCCTCACTCAATGGGGTTTGCAGAATGACGCTGGGCAGTGGCATCACTGAAAAGAGTTCGGCCATCTGCTTCAACATGCGCACTCGGAGCCTTAAGTCCTACAACGTTCGAGGGGATCTGAGAAAGTGAAGGCATGACCCACAATCTGCGCGGCATCTTCTGTGGCTTCCTCGGCGCATTGGCCCTTGTCTCCGTTGTTCACGCTCAGGAAGGGAAAGAGACGCCCGTCGACGAGAAGCCCAGCTTGACATGGGCTGCCACCCTCAAGACCATTGTTTCCGAAGGCGACGGAAAACTGCGGGTTCAACTTGCCGAAGCAGTCCGCGTCACGTTTGAAAGCACGAGCATTCGCGCCGACAACGCGATCATCTGGGTTCAAGAGCAACCGAGTGGAGGTCACGAACTGCTGGAGGTCTACGCCGAAGGCGAAGTGCTCTTTCATCGTGAAAACCAGTTGATTGAATGCCACAGACTCTTCCTGGATCAGAAGAACAAACGCGGTGTCTTCACCCAGGCAACCCTCGCCGGCCAGGTCGGGGCTCGAGACGTTATGGTCCCCCTTGTCATCCGCGCGGGAGAGTTGGCGCAGATCGCTTCCAATCGCTTCGTCGCCGACGAGGCTTCTATGACGACGAGCCCCTTCGCGGACCCGGGCTATCGCATGGAGACCGATAGAGTCGCCATCCAAGTCGATCCGCTCAGGCCTCACCCAGATGGTCGCAATGAACGCATTCGAAACGTACGGATGGAACTCGACTCCTCGACGCTATATATTGGCGACTTGCCTGTCTTTGTCCTGCCCGCCTTCACCGCCAACTCCACCGCCCTGCTCGGCGAACAGTTTCTCTACGTCAAGGATGTAGAACTCGACAACTCGGACCGCTATGGACTGGCAACAGGTGTAACGTTCGGCCACAACATCTATCGCGATGGCAAGAAGTGGGGCTCGTGGCGCGCGCCGGTTCGCTATCTCAGCAAGCGAGGTTTCGGTACCGGGCTTGAACTCTCCTACAAAACCGACACCTACCGAGGTGAGGTTGTTTCCTTCTACCAGCACGACCTTGGCACGGACCGCCTGTTCGGAAAGCCTCCAACCGAACACCGTGGCCGCCTCCGCATGCAGCATCGGCAATCACTGCCCGACCACATGCAACTGGACGTGGAGATCAGCCTGCTCTCTGACGAAGGCTACCTGCCCGAATACAATGAAGGTGAATTTCAAAGCGGCAAGGAGCAGGAGACCCTTCTCTACTTCAGGCGCGCCCTCGAGAATCGTGCTCTGACGGCCCTTGCTCGTGTTCGAACGAACAGCTTCCAGGATCAGGTCGAGTACCTTCCATCAGTGGGATACGACCTCATCGATCAACCGATCCTCGACCTTGGCGACTGGTCAACGGTGTATCTGGACACCGACTGGGAGTTCGCCCGAATCCGGCGCAGATTTCCAAAAGACGACCCGAGGAATGACTACTGGTCGGACCGCCTGGATCTGGACAACAAGATGGCGGTTCCGTTCTCGTTAGGCCCCGTAAAGGTGCAGCCATTTGCGGGCGTCCGTTACACGCGCTACGGCACCGGCGCACTTACAGACCAACCTCTTGACCGCATGGGACTTCTCCACGGGATCAATGCAACAACCGAGTTTTCGCGCACGTGGAATACAAACGGCGGCCTCTTCGGCCTCGAGGGACTTCGCCATATTGTCCTTCCCGAAATCACCTATGAGTCGGTGTCTGCTGTCAATCATGACGTGGGAGATGTTCTTCAATTCGACGAGATCGATCGCTACACAGAAACGACTCGGCTGAATTTTCGGCTGCGCAACCGCCTCCAGACCCTCCGCACAATCAACGATCAAAAGCGCGCTGTCGACCTTGTGGACCTCGACATCGAATGGGCGTGGTATCCCGATGCTGATCGAGACAACCTCGGCGAGAGCATGGGCAATCTCGACGTAGACCTGCTTCTTCGGCCGTGGCAGCAAGTGTTTTTCCTGGCGGACATGGAATACAGCTTCTATCTCGACGCCATGGAGGTCTTCAACGCAACCCTCGGCTGGGCACCGACCGATCACATACAGATAGCCACCGGCTTTCGACATTACATCGGTGTCAACGACGCCATCTTCTTTCAGACCAACCTCCGCATGAGTGAGCGCTGGGGATTCCAGACCTACTCATCAATCGATTTCTCCGAGGGCCAGTTCCTCGATCAGCGACTGACCATCCAGAGAATCGGCGCCGAGTGGGTCTTTGAACTGGGCCTGTCCTACGACCATCACGGCGATGATTTCGGCGTCTCCTTTTCCTTTGCGCCGCGCTCGCTGTTTGACCCTCGGTTTCGCGCACGCCACCTCCGCCACCTGCCACGAATCCCCTATTTCGCCGAAGGTCTCCTCCGATAGATCTGCGCCCTGCGCGTCATCGTCAACCAACAGAAATCCTGATCAGGGTTGATCTGCGTGATCTCATGAACCAAAATGCACTCTGAGGCTACCATCATGACCGAACCCCTTTCATTTGCATTCATCGGCGGCATTGGCGTACCCGAGATCATGGCGATCCTGGTCGTGGGGTTGCTGCTGTTTGGAAAGCGATTGCCTGAAGTCGGTCGCAACGCAGGAAAGACCTTCACCGAATTCAAGCGAGGGATCCGTGGACTCAAGGACCAGATCTACGACCTTGACGCCATGGCAGAGGAAGAGGCGGCAGACGCAGACCTCGGATACGAGCAGGTCATTGGCCAAATCGACCCCGCCGCCGACGACATTGTTGTGGAGGCCTGCGACGATGACCACTACGATGCCGACGATGACCACTACGATGCCGACGATGACCACCACGATGCCGACGATGACCCGGCAACCTCTGACTCCGATTCTCCGGGCCCCATTCCTCGGGAGTAACCCTGCCCTGTATAAGGAAGGTGCCCGACCCTGATGACCACGCGGTAGAGTGCATGCCCCTGTGGGCGCACCCCGTGGACGCTGCGCGGACCTTCTACACGTCTACCTGCTTCACGTCGAGAGCGTTCTCTTCGATGAACAGTCGGCGCGGCTGAACAGCCTCCCCCATGAGGACCGTAAATATCTGGTCCGTTGTTGCAATGTCATTGAGTTGGACCTGAAGAAGGCTCCGCGTTTCGGGGTCCATTGTTGTATCCCACAACTGTTCCGGGTTCATTTCGCCCAGTCCCTTGTAGCGCTGAATATCCAGGCCTCTGCTACCGGCACGTCGCACCAGTTCCGGCACATCGCGAACCGTCTCGAGCGGCTGAACATCCTTGTCCGTATAAAAGAGAAAGGTCGACGTTTCCGGGTCCGGCAAGCCGCCCTCGCGGGTCACCTCTTCCATGGTAAAGCCCGCCTCTCTGCAAACACCAAGTGCTTCGGCAAGGCCCTTATTCTCAAAGAAGTCGGTTACGACAACATCAGGGATTGTCTCTTCGTCAGGCACCAACGAGTCCGACGCAACACACAACTCACGCCCCATGGCCTTTTCGCGTTCGGCCAGAATTGCCAGTTGTTCTTCTTCGTCATGAGCCCAATCACACCCGTCAGCAAACTGAAGGCGATGACGAGGCAGCGCTCCGTCGTCCGCCCGCGCAAGAGCGAGGTAGGTGCTCAATTCTATCCCTTTTCGTATCAACGCCTGCTCCTGTCCAAGCAGCGCAGAGACAGCAGAGCAAAGGGATTGAAGGCCATCGCCTGACAACTGATCCGCGTCCTCACACCCCCGACGGCCAAACTGCGTACTCTGGCCACCAATGTCAGCCAGAATGCTGTTCATTTCCTCATCAGTCTTGACATAGCGTTCCCACGCCTTCGTCTTTACTTTGTAGAGGGGCGGCTGGGCGATGTACACATGCCCCCGCTCAACCAGTTCGGGCATCTGACGATAAAAGAACGTCAACAACAGCGTGCGAATGTGGCTTCCATCCACATCGGCATCGGTCATGATGATGATGTTCTTGTAGCGCAGCTTCGAGAGGTCAAAGTCGTCCCGCCCGACGCCTGTTCCAAGGGCCGTGATAATGGTGCGGATTTCGGAGTGGCCCAGCATCTTGTCGATTCTGGCCTTTTCCACATTGAGAATCTTTCCCTTGAGGGGAAGAATCGCCTGATAGGCGCGATCCCGACCCTGCTTGGCGGAACCGCCCGCCGAGTCACCTTCCACCAGGAAGAGCTCTGAGTGGTCGGGGTCTCGATTACTGCAGTCCGACAGCTTCCCCGGCAGTCCCGCTCCACCCAAAACCCCTTTTCGGCGAACCAGTTCGCGGGCACGGCGCGCCGCCTCGCGCGCCGCGGCCGCGTCGGCGGCCTTACGCACGACGGCCTTCGCCGTCACTGGGTTCTCCTCCATGTACTGAGCTAACTGCTCGTTCACGAGCGCCTCAACAATCCCCTGCACTTCACGGTTTGCCAACTTGATTTTGGTCTGGCTCTCGAACTTCGGCTCTGGAAGACGCACGGAGACAACGGCGGCAAGCCCTTCGCGGAAGTCCTCGCCACTCAGGGTTTTCCCGTCTTTGAGGAACTTGGATTTCTTTCCGTAATTGTTCAACCCCCTGGTCAGGGCCGTCTTGAATCCCGAGAGGTGCGTTCCACCTTGGGGAGTGTTGATTGTGTTGGCGAACGAGAGCAGCATTTCGGAATACTGCGTAGTGTACTGCATGGCCACTTCAACACTGAACTCGTCACGCTTCGCTTCAAAGTAAATCACATCCTCGTGGATGGCGGTCTTGTTTGCATTGAGAAACTGAATGTACTCAATGATGCCGTTCTCAAAACAGAAGACGTGCTCTTCGTTAACGCGCTCATCGACAAAAGTAAGCCTGAGGCCGGCATTCAAGAAGGCCAGCTCGCGCAAACGCTCACGCAGGCGCGCGCCATCAAACTCAGTGACCGAGAAGATCTCGGGGTCGGGCTTGAAAGTGACCTTCGTGCCTTTCTTGTCTGTCGGGCCCAACACACTCAGCGACCGAGCGGTCACGCCCTGCTCAAATCGTATATGGTGCATCTGTCCGTCATGCGCCACCTCCACTTCGAGAAACTCCGAGAGGAAATTGACTGCCGACACGCCAACGCCATGCAGGCCGCCTGAGACCTTGTAGTTGTCGTCACTGAACTTGCCGCCTGCGTGTAGCGTTGTCATGACAACCTCAACTGCAGGAAGCCCCTTCTCCGGATGAATGCCAATCGGAATGCCGCGACCGTTGTCCGTGATAGAGACACTCTGATCCGCGTGCACCACAACCCTGACGATGTCCGCATGTTTGTTTTGCACTTCATCGATTGCGTTATCAACCGTCTCATAGACTAGGTGATGCAGACCGTAATCATATGTGTCCCCGATGTACATGTCGGGTCGCTTGCGTACAGCCTCGATCCCCTCGAGGACCTTGATTGTTGATGCGTCGTACTTCTTCTCGGTCATGTCTCTTCTCTTCTCTAAAAAGTGCCCAACCGAAAGCGCAGCTCTTTGATCGGCGGCTCGTCTTCCAGCTTGGTTCGCATGCTCTGCAGCAGCTCCATGGCACGAAATTGCGACAACTCTGAACAAAGCGGCGGTGAGGCCACTTCGATATAAACCACACCTCGCCGAAACCGCGACACCCGCGTCTCTTCAGCAAGTTCGCTGCCTGCCACCTCGTTCCACGCAGCAGCCACCCGAGCCCCGCCTGAGTCCATTTCGGACTCTGCCTCCTGGAGAACGGATTGAAGGACCTCTTGAAGTGCAACAGGTCGCGCCCGACGTTCTTTTGATAAGCGCCTTCTCACACGTGACGCTGTGTAACCGGCATCAAGACGTAGAGAAACCCGTCATCTTCTGTTGACTCCAAAAGAGCGGGCACGTTGCTTTGGCTCAACTTGAATTGCACTCGGTCCGTTTGAACAACACCCAGCACATCGGCGATGTAGTCCGGGTTGTAGGAGACGGTCATCGCTTCACCCGTAAATCCATCACAGTCCACAAAAATCTCCGCCTCACCTGCGTCGAGCGCTTTGGCGCGAAGCGTGGCGCCCTCAGGACTCAGGGTCATGTGTACCGAGCGCGTCTCCTTGCTGGTCAATAGCGCGGCCTGCCGAAACGCGGTCTGCAGCGCTACCCGATCGAACTCAATAACGCGCGAGTTGTCTTTGGGGATCACCGTTTCGTGTTCTGGGAAGACACCCTCGCACAGCCGAGCAGACATCACGGCGCGAGTCGTTTTCATCGTTACGTCGCGATCACTGATGGTCAGTCGAACCATTTCGTCATCCACCAGCGTTCGCTCAAAGACGCCTAGTGCGCGCCCCGGAATAATGGCTGCTGCATGGACATCGTCCGAGTTGTCGATCGCCTCGCGCTTAAGCGCCAGGCGCTTACCGTCGGTTGCCACCATAACAGCATCGCTGCCCTCGATGATTAGGCGCGCGCCATTGAACGCAAAGCGTGTCTTGTCTCGGGCCACAGCGAAGAGAACACTTCGAATGAGTGAAACGAACTGTTTTTGATTCAACGCAAACTCGTTCTGAGAGTCGTGATGCGGTCGCTCGGGGAACTCGTCCGGTTTCTCGGTCAGCAGGTTGAAACAACTGCGCCCGCAGCGCAACTCGAGCTTTCCCGACTCATTGGTTTCGAACTCAATGTCTCCGTCATTGGCCTCTCGCAGAATGCTGGTGGCGCGACTCGCATTGACCACCGCCTCGCCGGGTTCCGCAACACTCGCGACGGCGAGCCTGTAGCTCATCGCCACCTCGAAATCCGTGCCAGAGAGTGTCACCATGCCATCTGCGTCTACAACCATGTGCATGTTGCAGGCGATGGGACGAACGGACTTGCTTGGAATAACCGACCCCATTATTTGGAGGGCGTCGAGCATGATGCTTCTGGAGACTGTGAACTTCATTTCAAGCTTTCCAACTGTAAAAAATGGATGTGTCGACACCTGCGGAAAGAGCTGTTTTTCGGCCCCTTTTTCACGCCCTGATCATAGCATGAAAGCCCCCTGAAAGACACCCCGACAGAGGCGCTTAAAGGGGCCCTGTGGCGCGCCTGGGCCCGATCGCTCGACTATGCCTCAAGTGCTTGAGAAATCTCATCAACTGACCGCTTCAGTTTGGGACAGTCTTTCTGGCGACCCTCAATCTTTTCTGTGGCATAAAGCACCGTCGAGTGGTCTCGACCGCCAAAATATCCACCAATCTCAGCCAGCGAGTGGTTGGTGTATTTTCGCGCCAGAAACATGCAAACCTGCCTCGGCAGCGTAATCGACTGGAATCGCTTCTTGGACTGAAGATCCGACAACTTGACGTTGTAGTGCTCTGTCACCAGAGCAATAATGTGGTCAACGGTGACACGCCTTTGGCGAGAGCCAATAAGGTCTCCCAGGGCCACTCGGGCAGTATCCAGCGTCATCGGCTCATTCATGAGCGAGCAGTATCCGATCAGGCTCGTCACTGCGCCTTCAATCTCTCGGACGCTGGTTTTCAATGACATCGCGAGATGTTCGACAACATCATCCGGGAGAGCGAGGCTCTGCCCCGCCGCCTTCTTGCGAATAATGGCCATCCGCGTCTCAAACGTCGGCTTCTCCATTTTGCACACCAGTCCCCACTTGAAGCGAGAAACCAACCTCTCCTCAATCGTTGGGATCTCCTTCGGTGCGCTGTCCGACGAGAGAATGATCTGCTTGTGTTGCTCATAGAGAACGTTGAACGTGTGGAAGAATTCCTCCTGCGACTGCTCCTTATTGGCCAGGAAGTGAACGTCGTCGATCACCAACACGTCGAGCATGCGAAACTGATCCCTGAACAAGTCCACGCAGCCCTTTTCCAGTGCAGCAATAAACCGATTGACGAATTGCTCGCACGGCGTGTAGAGAATGCGGAGACCTGGCTGGCGCGCCATCAATTCATGGCAAATCCCCTGCAGGACGTGGGTTTTTCCCAGGCCCAGTCCACCATGAATGAACAGTGGGTTGTAGATGCGGCCAGGCTGTTCAACCACAGCCATCGCCGCCGCGTGTGCCATCCTGTTGCCGGGGCCGACAACAAAATGCTCAAACGTGTACTCGTCATTCAATTGAAGCGTTCGGCCGGCATTGGGGTCAGCTATGGCTACTGGTTGTTGTGAGTGAACGCGGCCAGCCTGAGCACCAAACGACGCGCCAGGCGGAAGTTCTTGAGGGGCGGGGGCGTCGGCCTCATTTGCCGCAACAGCCTCTTCATCCTCCTCCGATTCAACTACCTCAAAAACGACGGAAAGCTCACGCCCCACCACCTCCGCCGCAGCCACTTTCACGTCTGCCGCGTATTGCCGCGTCAACCACTCGTAGTAGAAGTTGTTCGGCACGCCGACTCGAATGAGGTCATCAGATACCTCCAGGCAGCTTGTCTTGGAGAACCACGTAGCGAACTGCCCCTCTTTGAGCTTTTCGCTCAGCTGTTTGAGAACCTTCGGCCAAATCGTCTCAGTGGTTGTCTCTGACATTTCCCCCCCATGCGCCGAAACAGTAAGCGGACCCCGCGCGTACAAATCGTCTGGCATTCTGTTTTCAATGATCTGTGCGTCGGCAAAACTCTGTCAACCGAGCCTCTTTCTGTCGCACCGCCTCAGCGGCGTGCCGCAACTATAGTCCCGATAGGTCGAGGGGTCAATTCAGTTTCTTGTCCCCCCTCCACTTTCTTGATTCTGCGCAGAAGATGATCCTTGAAATTCGCACCACACAGAGGCATCGCGAGCGCTGGCGGGGTCACAAAAAAAGCCTGGGCGCCATCTCGCCAAGAACCACATCCAGGTGTTCAATCTCGGTCGAATCATTGCCGTGCGAAAGAGAAAAGCGAATGGACGCATGGTTGTCCGCGAGCGAAAGCCCCATGGCATCGAGCACATGAGACGGCTCTGTCGACCCAGACGAGCAAGCGCTCCCAACGCTGGCGGCGATCCCGACCATGTCCAGGTTCATCATGAATGACTCGGCAGAACTCCTTGGGACACAGAAGTTGATAACGCCTGGCAACCGTGCTGATTCCGCCCCATTGACCCTGCCCTCAGGGAAATGTCGAGACAGGCACGCTTGCAATTGTGCGCCCAGCGAAGAAAGAACGGCCTGTCGCTCAGTCGCTTCTCCGACGGCAAGCTCCATCGCCAGGCCGAAACCGGCGATCGTGGCGACACTTTCCGTTCCTGCGCGCCGCCCGCGTTCCTGCGCGCCGCCCAGAAGCATCGGACTCAGGCTTGTTTCCGCTCGAACCAACAGGGCGCCGACGCCCTTTGGGCCAAAAACCTTGTGAGACGAAAGGCTCGCCCCTGCACCACAGCTGACAAGGTCGGAAGTAGCGGCTCTCCCTGGTATTTGAACCGCATCCACAAACAACGGCACTCCCATAGCCTCGCAGGCCTCTGAAAGCGCCGCAATGGGCTGTAGACAGCCGGTTTCATTGTTTGCTGCCTGACAGACGACCCAGTCAACGTTGCTGTCTATCTGTTCGACGGCCTTCGATGCATCCACAATCCCCGTCGTTAGCACGTCCATCATCAAGAGGTCGGCGGCGCTGGCCTCCAAGGGCGCCAACACGCTCTTGTGCTCCATAGGATTGACCAGGACTCGCTGGCCTCGCTTCAACTGCCTTCCGAACACTGCCAGGTTGTTGGCCTCCGTGGCAGACGAAACGAAGTAGACCTCGCGGGGAAGGCAACCACAAGCCGCCGCAACCCGGTCTCTCGCCTCCTCCACAACCCGTCGGGCGGCGCGGCCAAGACTGTGCAGGCTGCTCGGGTTGCCACAAACACTTCGCTGCGTGCGCTCTATCAACTCCAGCACGCGAGGATCGATGGGCGTTGTGGCGTTATTGTCGAAGTTCGCGGTTTGCACAGATCCAATTCTCGCTCTTGGGCCGTCCATTCAACTCAAGCAAACAGAGGGCAGCGGCCGATAAGTGTGTCGGAGCCCCGAAGGGGGGCGCGCGCCGACCAGGAGTATTATACCCATGAGCATCGTTGACACCCGCGAACGGACAATCAACACAAAAGTCGTGTACTACGGGACAGGGCTGGGTGGCAAGACCACCAGCCTTCAGTGCGTTCATCGCACACTTGACCCGCAACAACGCGTCAAAATGGTCTCTTTGAACACCGATGAAGAGAGAACTCTATTTTTCGACTTTCTGCCCATCGACCTCGGCGAGGTTGGAGGCTACAAGATTCGCATCCAGGGATTCACTGTCCCCGGTCAGGTGAAATACAACCTGACACGCAAGTATGTGTTGATGGGCGCCGACGCAGTTGTCTTCGTGGCCGACTCAAACGTGACCCGATTCGCAGAGAATGTCCTGAGTTTTGAAAATCTCCGAGAGAACCTCGAGCTGAACGGGTTGGACCCGGAGACCATCCCGATGATCCTCCAGTACAACAAGCGCGACTTACCGGACACAACTCCGATCGAGGTTTTTCAGGAACACTTGAACACTCGAGGCTGGGAGCACTTTGAGACCGTTGCCTCCGAGGGCGCTGGGGTCTTTGACGGGTTTCTGCGCATCTCTGAGCTCATGCTGGACGCGGTCGCCGAGAAATACGGGCTCTCTGCCGCCAGAGGGAGCGTCGGTCAAACGGCACGGGAAACTCTCGCAGACCTGGCTCAGGCGGGTGGCCTCGCGCCTCGGTAGACGGCCTCATACTTCGGCAGAACGCGCCCCAGTGAAAACCTCTCCTCGGCTCGAACACGCGCCGCATCCCCCATGGCCTCTGCCGCCTTCGGGTTGTTGAGAAGCTGGCAGAGTCCCGCCGCCAGGGACTCGACATCGCCGACGCCACACAGGATGCCTGTTTTTCCATCCTCCACAACCTCAGGAACGCCGCCGGTTCGAGTCGCCAGCACGGGAACCCCACACGCCATCGCCTCGAGGGCCGCCAATCCGAAAGACTCATATTCTGACGGAAGGGCAAAAACACTGGCACCCGACAGGATTGTCTCTATGTCATCCTGTGGGCCTCTGAACTCAACCCTCGCGCTGACCCCAAGGTCTCTTGTCAGTGCCTGTGCGGCCGGGCGGTCGGGCCCCTCCCCCACCAGCACCAGCCGGCCCTCAACCCCTCGATCGACCGCGATACTGAACGCCCGAACAAGGTCCATGACTCGCTTGACCGGCCTGAAGTTCGAAACATGCAGACAGGTTGGCTCGATCGGTCCGCGGCCTTCCGGCCGCCTGAATCGATTGAGATCCACGAAGTTCGACACGACTGTGATGGGTGCATCAACACTAAGACTGTTGGTGGTCTCCTCGGCCAGGCTTTGCGAAACAGCGGTCACGGCGTCCGCCTCTTCAATGCAGTAGCGAGTCACGCGCCGATAAGCCGGATCATTGCCGACGATTGTGATGTCTGTCCCGTGCAGCGTCACCACAACGCGCACATTGCTCGATCGGCACATACTCCGCGCCATAATGGCGCTGGCGGCGTGAGGAATCGCGTAGTGTACGTGCAAAATATCCAGGTTGCTCTCTTCAACAACCTCTGCCATTTTTGCGGACAAGGCCAGGGCGTAAGGCGGGTATCGAAAAAGCGGGTACTCCTGAACAACAACCTGATGATAATGGATACCTGGAAGGTCGCGTGTCAGGCGAATGGGGTTACCATAGGACATCAAGTGCACCTCGTGGCCCTTCTCGGCCAGAGCCAAACCCAACTCCGTCGCGACCACGCCACTGCCGCCATAGGTTGGGTAGCAGGCAATGCCGATTCTGAGAGGCTTTGCCTGATTCATGAGTTCTTGTACTTTCCAAAACCACCAAACACACCAAACGGGTTCGACGCGGGAAGAGGCCCATCAAATCGCAGGGGCTCGCCATAGCGCGCGCCGATAAAGTGCCCAAAATAGGCGGCTCGGCCCTCCCACCAATGCCAGAACTTCTCGTCTGAGATGAATGTGTGGGGTGCATCAGAGTCAGGGTCATGAAACTGCGAAGCATAGCACGCAACCGCTTTTCGCCTATCGTCAAACACATCAGAAATGTCGACTATCATGTCGGGCTCGAACGGCGTGTGCATCATGTAGTAGTAGACAACATCAGGCCGCCACGCTGCGCCCGACCTCCCCCACTTCGCAACGCCTGACAAGAAGGACGCACTCTTGACTATGCGACCGGTGGCAGCGTGGTCGGGATGAAGGTCGGCGGCGTAAGGCGCGAAAATGGTGGAAGGGCGTCTCTTGCGAATCACATCAGCAACAGCTTCGCGCGAGGCCGTGTTGTCCTGGAGCAGGCCATCGCCGAGATTCAACTGATCAAGGTGGTCGACACCCAGAACGGAGGCCGCGAGTGCTGACTCTTCGGCTCGCGTGGAGGCGTCTCCCCTTGTTCCCGCCTCCCCCAGTGTGAGGTGACAGATCGCAACAGAAAGCCCCTCGGCCCTTGCGCGAAGGACACAACCGCCAACGGACAACTCAACGTCGTCAGGGTGGGCACCAAAAGCCAGGACATCAACTTTGTTCTTCATTTCACCACTCTCAACAATTACTGCAGCAAAACAACCTCGCACTCGGTGACGGAAAGCTCCCGCGCCAATAACTGCCGCACCACTGCACCTGGTTGCTTGTTGAACCCGACCAGAGAAAAAACCCGCTCCTGGGGTCGACCCCGTGGTGCAACCCACTCAGACAAGCGCTTTCGCAAACGCCGCGATGCCGCTGCGGGTGCCGTATCAACCTCTTCGCCCTCAGCCCTGCGTCGGCGACGCGAGCGGCGTTGAGCCTGCTTCGGCCAGCGGGAAGGAAACGCCCTGTCCTCACCGACAACCCCCAGCTCAACAAACCCGTCAGCCCTCGCCCTGGTCAACAGACAGCAACTAGGGCGGGGTGTGGTGGAAAGCGGTGGAACGTCAACGATCTTGAATAAGCGCGCCATCTCCTCGATATAGAGAC
>PVBE010230189.1_pt1 | contig 33127 bp, 25 predicted proteins | sample 1631181 | NCBI WGS metagenome assembly PVBE01 (sample SAMN08397723, study PRJNA350692) | Marine metagenome, whole genome shotgun sequencing project. | isolation source: water | place: Pacific Ocean | collected 2012-04
AGCATGAGTATGTAGAGGCAATCAAGAGTGCATATTTGGCCAAGTACATAGAGTATTTGGAGAATCACTGCCGGATTTATTCGGCATTTACAAACTGGGGTGAACTGGAATAGGTTCGGCCCTTCAAGAAAGGAAACAAAGAAATGAAACTTCACAAACACTCCCCAAACGGCGACACCTATGAATGGCTCTTGGACATTGATGGATATTATTTTACATTCAGCGACGACCTGGAAACCGTCTACGTTGAGTTCAGTAAATCTCCGATAACGCAAACGTATCATGCATACAAGAACGATAGTACCGATGAGATGTATTATGATTGGAGCCAAACATCAGCCAAGGTATCTGACAATGCAGACACAAATGTTGAAGAAGATGCCTTGAACGATGATATTTGGTCGGTCATAAACCAGGTTGCAAACATCCACTTCATAGCAAAGAGCCGTGATAAGTGGAACGAATTCGTAGACCCAGACGGACACACAACTGATGAGGAGTGGGAGAGTGGCACTGTCGCTGACAGGATACTGCTCATGGACAAGTGTGGTATGCTGGAAGTGAATGAGGAGGAGGCAGTATGAAAGCAGAACAGTTAAAGGATAAGAAGTTCGTTGCCCTCTACCTATCGGAGAGATGGGGTACAGTAGAGCGGTTCAAGATTCAACGGCACAGGGCAGTCGGCAACTGGTTGTTTGTCAAGTGTCAGGAGAAATACTTCTACGATGAGGATGACTACATTGGGAACAACCCTACTCATGTTTACGCAATACCTCTGCATAACGGCACGGTAAGCGCGGAGATATTCTTTGAGGAAGACCCCGATGCTTTTGATTGGGCGAAGGCAGAAGAACTGGGAAGAGAAATGGACGAATCAGATTCAACTAATTACTTCTTGAATGAGGCCGGGATATGAGTGAAGCAATAAAGTTAACACCAGTAATGACTGCCGCTGGTCAAAGAGGTAGCAGACGAGTTAGATAAAGATCACCCTGAGTTGAACGACTAAAGAGATATCAAAGTAAACTAATCCGCCTTGCTGCGGAATTCCCTTGACCTACCCAAGGGATGTGTCACCTTAAATCCTGTTTGAACAAAATCGTTTACAGGTTTTGGGATCAGATTGACAGGTATCCCCCCTGCCTCGTTCGGTTGTTGGCTCGCGTACCAAGAGGTAGGCCACTAACCAATTCAGAGATAGCAGAGAAATCAGGCTTGTCCGAAGGACAGGTCGTATCGCTGAGTCATTGCACCGACTGGGCGGGGGTGGATATCTACTCACTGAAGGCGTTCAGTCAGGCGTGTGGGGTTGACCTGTTCAACTCCAGGGACATGCGGAGGGTGACTGATTACATCCGCAAGCGACCCTCTTTTCGATACCTCAAGGTGTCAGATGAGTGGGATGTTTTCTACAAGCCTTTGGTTGTGATGTGGGTTGAGCATTATGAAACTACCAAGGGAGAATCTCGAGGAAGCGGTGCGCAAGAGCAAGAGGATAGCGGCAGCGCGGAAAAGCATACGGACACTGGAGGAGAGAATCGGGTCTTCTCACAGCGAGAAGGATGAGAAAACAAATGAACTACTAAAGCATAATGCCGAGATAAGGAGGTTGCAGGGCGACATAAGGAGACTCGGTGTGCTGTGTCAGGGGATAAATAAGAGAGTCGGGGTCTTTCAGGGCAGGATTCAAAAACATCACAGCCAAATAAGGAAGGAACAGAAAAGAATCGAACAAAGACTGGAAGATCAATGGGTGGAGAAGAAGCGGCAGGAGTTTAGGAAATCCTGCTATGTGAAAAACTTAAACATATGAAACTCAAAAAGAAAAAAGGTGTGTATTATGTATCCTTCAAGACGGCTGAAGGAACGAAGGAGGTAAGCACCCGCTGCACAAACAGGGCGGATGCTGAAAGAATCTGTAACAACGCAGACATCGAGAAGATGGAGGCTCTACTCAAGGCCAACTCTCTTCGGGAGGATGTGTTCTACAAGATGAAGGGTGGCGGCAAGGTTACCAACGAAAAGGCGCTGGAACATTATGCCGACTGGTCGGAAACGATTGGTAAATCAGGAAGGACGGTGAGGGAAACCGTGATTCATGTTGCGAAGTTTCTCAAAACCAAGAAGCTGACAACCAAGAAGCCCGGTGAAATTACGGAGAAGCTGATCTCCAGCCACATCAACAGCGAGGCAAGCTGGAACAAGGCCAACACCAGGCGCATCATGTTGTCGGCAATAACCAATTACATTGACTACTGCAATGCGAAGGGCTGGCTGGAAGGCAACCCCGCCAAGCTGGTGAGGGTTAACATGAAGAAGCTGTCGCACACCCAGAAGGAGGTTGCTGAAAAAGAGGTGTTCACGAAGGGTGAGGTCAAGTGGATAAACTCCATGACGGAGGGGTTCTGGAACATTGCGGTACACTTGGCGTATGAGACTGGCCTGCGTATTGGTGACATCTGTCGGCTTGAGTGTGCCTCCCATAACCCGAAGAAATCCACGATTGCCGTGTGGACAGAGAAGAGGGACAAGCGTGTTGAGTTGCCCATAAGCAAGAGCTTGAATAAAAAGCTGGCGAACTGGGAGGGAGACGAAAAGCAGAGTCGCACGAAGCGGGTGTTCTTTCCCGTGGACAAGGCGCGGCACGAAGACCCGAAGAAGAGAAGCTATCACTCTGTGGTTTTCCGCAGGATAATGAATGCGCTGGGCATAGAGGGTAAATCTTTTCACAGCCTGCGAGCCACCTATGCCACCAATGCCAGCATTAACGGCAGGCCCTGGTGGGAGATCGCCAAGGACTTGGGTCACAGCAATGTGGCCACGACTCAGGTGTACATCAAGGATAACAATAGATACAAGCCGGTTGCTGAAGTGGCATGACGCTGAGTGACGAGGTAAAACTGGGGATTCATAAAGCCCTTGAGGAAACCAAGGGTGACACAAGGCTTGCAGCCAAACTGCTTGACACTCCTGAGCGGAGACTCAAGGGACTGATCAGGTCAAACCCTGAGTTCCACGCCAGGTGGGGCAAGCACCCAAAGGGTTCCTTGAATGAATCCGAAACGGTTAACCGCGCACCAATAGTCAAGCAGGATCCCGAGGAAAAGTTCGCCTTGGAATTAAAGAAGCAGGACAAGCTTTTAAAGACAGGCTTAAATGCTGTCGGCATCACGGGAAGGGCGGCGGATGAGGCGGTTGCTTATTCTGTGTTTGCCAGACAATCTTTTGACAGCGTCCGAAACATGGTGGACGGTGGAGCAGCCAAGCTTTTCGCTGACCTGATGACGGATGTCAGGGAGGTGAGGGCAGAGATCGCTGATGGTATTGACGACTTGGAGCGTGAGAAAACCCTAAGAGAAGACAGGTCTAGGCTTGTGAAGCACCTCTTGGAACTGAACGACAGGGTACAAAAAGCATCGTTCACGCAGGCACAGATAATTGCAAAGAAGGAAGAGATTAAATCAGGTAGAAAAAGCGGCAAGCCTGGGTTCACCCCGGTTCAAGCCATACAGATAAAGACAGATGCCAAAACCGTCACCATTAACGAAGGCGCTTCCAAAAAGGATTCGGATCCTAAACCTGACCTTCAAGATTAAGTGGCTGGACAGGGCTATGCACAATGCCGCTGAAGCATACGGATTTTGTTGCTACGATACGCAAACAATAGGGGTTACCGAAGGACTGCCCAGAGATCAGATGGCTGATGTCATATTGCATGAGATAATCCATGCCTTGTACTTTGTGATGGGGCTGTCTGAAGATGGCGCAGAGGAGAAGGTGGCCCACCGGGTGGCGACCGGCCTTTGTACCGTGTTCAGGGGTAACCCGAAGTTTTTCAAATGGTGGAGTGACTTACTATAAAGATGATGACATTGAGGCTCTGGCAAGCTCCACCCTTGCGACAACTCCCGGCCCAAAGCCGAAGGGCAAGTGGTCACCAGACCTAAACCCCACACAACAGAAAATTTTTGACACCCCTTCCAGGTTCGTGCTGGGCTACGGCGAGAAGGGGTCAGGGAAAACCATAGCCTTTGGCCACAAGGTTATAAGACATGCGTATGAGAATGATAACGCCCTGGTGCTGATTGTAGCACCGTCCATTCGTACAGGTTCTGAAGGTATCTGGCATGACTTGGACACGCTGATAATTCCTGCATGGCAGGAGGGCATAGGGCTGGAAACAACGGTAGCCAAGCTGGATCCGAACACAAAGGACAGGCACAGGTGGATCAAGAATCGCTTCGGGGGGTGGTCAAAGCTGCTGCTCGTATCCATCCCCTACGCAGCAGCAGTTGAGTCACGGGTGAAAGGCCCAGCCCCGTCAATGGTTTATGTGGATGAGATCACTAACTGTGACGGCAGGCAGTACATGACCTACCCCGCCGCCCAGTTGGGGAGAAGGCGCGGCATAGCAGGGCCGCAACAGTTTTGCGCAAGCTGCAACCCGGAAGGGCCAAGCCATTGGGTGTACAAGGTGTTCTTTGAGGAATGCTTTGACGAGGAAACGGGGGAGAGGGACAAGGACATGGAGGTATTCCATGTGCCTGTGACGGAGAACCTCGACCGATTGCCTGACGGATACGTTGAGAATCTGCACAGAATCCTGCGGTCTGACCCTGTAGAAAAGCGAAGGCTGATCGATGGCGAATGGGTGGACAGGCCAACAGGCGAAGCTCTGTTCAAGGATTACTTCCAGCCTTCCACTCACATAAAGGGCGATGCCATGCGCGGCGACGGGTTGGTTCCGGTAAGGGGATACCCCATAATCATAGGGTATGACCTGGGCCAGGTGTTCAGTTCCGTCACGTTCCTTCAGCTTGTGCCGACAAAGAACAAGCTCGTTTGGCTTGTGATCGATGAGGCTGACCACTTGGGGGAAAGGATTCTCTACAAGAGGCTGGTGCAGGAGATCCTACAGAAGATGGCCAAATGGAGCAGGAGGCTGGACTATGAATTCAAGTACCAGCACATCTCCGACTCCAGCAGTATAAACACTTGGCATCCCGGCGGGGAGGGAAGCTATGATTCCTGGGACATAGAGAGGTTCAGCGGCGGGAAGATCAGGTTGCAGGGATGCCCGAAGGGCAGCGGCAGCGTTGAAGCAAGGGTCAGGATACTCCAAAGCAAGCTGTTTCAGGATGAATTCTATGTCTCAGCCGTATGCCAGAACACAATCGACACACTCAATAACCTGGAGGGGGATGACAAGACGGGGATTAAACCCAAGCGGTCTAAATACATCCACAAGTTCGACTCAATATCATATCCTCTTTTAAAACTGGAATTAACTGGCGGCAGAAACTACTTGCCACAGGAAAATGTCCGGCCACACTTAATACATTGCGGAGTTAACTAGCTAGTTACCTTAAATGTAAGGATCTCTATGGCACTGAATACTATAAACGACAAGGTCATCCTCAATCTCGATGACAACGAAGACTTGGCTGATTACTTTAACAGTAAGGATCCGGGTGAGGAATGCACCATGACAATCACCGGCAGCATTGATGAGCAGACATCCGACCAAGCCGTGCTTTCCATAAACAAGGTGAGTGTGGATGGTTATGAATCCGGTAAAAAAAACGAGGAAGGCGACGTTCCTGTAATGATGATCATGGCGGGCAAGGCCAAAAAAAAAGCAGGAGATTCCTATTAAATGGGATTGAAGATCCTCGAGCTTACAGGGCGTACAGGCACTGGAGGGAAGTGGGCATCCTTGACGGGTGGTCGCATGAGAGGGTGGCAAGGTGTTGCCGATTCGTTAACTTCACACTAGAAGAACTTGCTGCTACATGCTGTATACCATACGGACAACTCACAAGGTGGATGAAAAAAGGCCGGGTGCCTGGGCATGTGGCGCTACTCTTTCACTTCCAAGAGGAAGCGGTGCTGGAAGCAAAATACCCAAGTTATGATAGACTTCGAAATCCTCAAAGAGGCAGGAACAACCAACAAGAGGTTGAGGGAAATGTTCACAGCGAAGCTTCCCCCGAAGCCAAAGCTGGATAAGCTGCCGAAAGAAGAGCGTCAGCAGATTCAAAAGGACATAGAGAACAGGGAGCGGATCGAGGAGATGATCAGTTCCCGTGTGTCTGAACACATAATCTGGTCGCTAAAGAACCACCACCTTTATTCCTCTGTTGATCTGGCGTGGGATTCAACGCCCATCACAAGGCAGATCGTTCCCCTTGTTCTGTATGCACAGAAGAGAATCAACATGCAGGCTTGCGTCAAGGAACTGAGCAAGCTCAAGAACACCAGTCAGTATGTCAAGAAGGACGCCAAGGGGGCGGTGGTGGGGATTAACTTGCCGAAGTTCTTTGAGGTTAACATTAACCTGATTCGATCCTTTGTTACCAGGCGGCTGGCTGCTCAAAGCAATCGGTTCAACAACCTGTATCCATTCTTTAAGTACGAACCCAGGACAACTGAGCCTGCGGGAAAGTTAAGGGCTGATGTTTTGAGCCAGCGCATAGATGTAATGGCTGACCAGTACAACTACCGGCACTTCCAAACCCAGATGATTCGCGACATGTTTTTGTATGGGCATAGCGTGGCGTTCCCAAGGGCGGCATGGGAGAGGGATGTACACTGGGAGCAGACTCCTGTTTCCGAACAGTATGCACCTGAAGGCACTCTGACAAAGAAGCGCACCAAGGTTGTCAGGGAGGGTGTTAGCTGGGTCGCCCCTCACCCAACCAGAACCTTCTATGATTTCAACTACCCTCTTTCAAGCCTCAACACCGACACTGGCTGTGAGTATGTGGGCTTCTGGGACATCGGAAGGTTTGGAGACATCGTGGAGAACCCCAACTATTTCAACAGGGAAGAGGTGGGTTTTAGCACTGGCCAGATAGGGTTGTTTAGCAAGTACTCCAGCTACTTCAACCAGTACTACACAACGATCACGCCGCCACAGGCGGATGATGACCTTACGGCATTCAACGACAGGAAGGCCCAGGTGGGTTACTACAGCGGGGAAGAGAAGGATGCGTCCGTATTCATTACGGAATACTTCGTTAAGCTAATCCCCAGGGATTATGGGATTGGCACATACCCTTATCCTGTCTGGGTACACCTCAAGGTGGCGGGGGAATTCACCGTGGTGTATGCGGAGATTCTGCCAAGCTCGCCAGCCTCTGTGTTCTCCTTTAACGAGAACGACTCGAGGTTGCTGAACATATCGGTGGCACATGAGTTGATGCCGTTTCAGGATCAGCTTACCAACCTGTTCAGCCAGTTACTTGAGACGGCCAAGGCCGACCTGTTTTCCGTTGCGATAATCAACTCCGATCTGTGGCCTGACAACGACGCGGGTCACAAGGCGCTGGAGGATTTCCGCAACACCATGAAGGGGGAGAATTTTTACGCCACAACTCACGCCCTGGATGCGAGCTTCAGCAAGTTGCAGGACTTGGGCATCGACGCAAATGCGGACAACGTATTTAAGATAGTCAGGAGCCAGCCCAACGGAAACCTGACCAACATATTTAATTCGATCACGCAGCTACTGTCTATGGCCGAGAGGCTGATGGCCCTCTCACCCCAAGAGCAGGGGCAGCCAGCACCAAGGGAGATATCAGCTACTGAGGTGCTGTCCATCAGCAACACAACCGACAGTGTTTACACCTTTATATCAGACGCAATCGATGAGGGCAGGGCATCCATGAAGAGGGTGCTTTACGAAAGCCTGATGTCCTGCGGCAGCAACTCCATTCACTTGCCGGTGCTTGGCCGATACACGCGGAACATTGTTGAACGTGCAGGCTTCGAGGTGGAGATGAGCGATGGTGACCTGATGGATCCTGACATGGAGAGAAGATACACGGTCATCGGAAGTAAGCGCAGGCTGATGCATGACTACATCTTCACCAGCCGAGACGGCAGCGAACGGGCCAGCAATTCGCAGGCTGCCAACGTACTGGTACAACTGATTCAAGTACTGAACCAGCCACAGGTGCTTGGGGCTATCGGCAAGGAGAAATACTTTGAGATCATCAATGAGATATTCCGATTGAGCGGGGCGGGCATAGACCTGAAGCTGGAGTTAACTCCCGGTGAAAGCGATGACATGTCAGTACCGGATGACAAAACGCAGGCAGCAATGCAGCAGATAGGTCAGGCCGTGCAGAAGAACAGTCAGGATATTCAGGCAATTGTGCAAGCCATCCAAGGCCCACAACAGCCAGCACAGGCGGTGCAATAATTTATGGCAGAGCAAGCAGCACTAGAAGTTGAAGAGGCAACAGAGCAAACAACGGAGCAGCAGGGCGAAGAGCAGCCGCAGGAGCAGCCGCTAGAAGCCCAAGAAGAACAGGCTGAAGAGCCTGAAGGCCCAGGGTCGATACACGACGACCCTCTCCTGAGTTCCCTGTATGAAGACCTGGGATTAATCTCCAAGCCCAAAGAGGAGGAGGAGATTGAGGTGGAACAGGTTGAGGAACCTCCGCAAGAGGAGCCGGAACCAGAACCTGAAGAGCCGGAGGAAAAGGCAAGGCTTCCAAAAACTTTTGAGGTTAAAGCCCCCGTAACCCAGACCGATGTAAGGGATGCGGTGCGTGAGGAGTTTGAAAGGTACTCCCTGCCAAAGGAGCCGCAGGAAAAGCCGAAGGCAGAGGAGCCAAAGGACGCATACGAGGACACGCTGCTGGACGAGCAGCGGGAGGAGTTGGTCTTGGCTCGATACGCTGAAAGTAAAATGCCGGAGCGATTCAGCGGCATGGGCAACAAGCTTTTGGAGTTTTACAAGAAGCTGGACAACTATGCGACCAAGGCACAGGGGGATCCTGACAGAACGCTTGATTCCAATGACGAGGAGTTCATGGAATTCATCAGCAAAAACAAGCCAGTGCTGACTGCCTCAGAAAGCAAGAAGCTTGAGCGGATGATGTGGAAAGAGGAGGCGGTGGCTGAAGCCCGGAAATTTACTGAGGAAGACAAGCTCCAGCTAGAAAAGAAGCTTCACCACCTGGAAACAAAGCCCAAGATTGAGGACAGTGTAAGGGAGTTTGAATCCAACTTGCCCAGAATGATTCCAGATGAGCTTGGTGATGCCATAAAGGACAAGGGGTTGGCCAAGGCGGAAGAGGAAAACCCCTACGAGGTGTCGATCCTGAAGGAGAAAATTGGTTCTGCAACCAGTCTGGCCAGAGAGTACCTAAACATAAGCAACGGCATAACCGACTACGACTCCAGTAACTCCCATCATGCATGGCTTTTGGGTTTCATTAACAACCAAGCTCAGTATTTCCTGAAAAACGGTGCGAATGATTTAGTCAGGCAGGATTCCTATGGCAACAACGCACAGTTTGTTCCACCGACTGAGTATGCGAGCCTCGTTACCAGCGGTAAGACTGCCGGTAAGTGGACCTTTACCCCTGACGATGTGCTGAAAATGCTGGGAGCAAACGCGATTAAAGAAGCCCAAGACACAATCAAGTCAGAGGAAGAACGCCTTACAAAGATGGGTTTCGTAAGGCAAAATAAAACTCCCGCCGCAGAACCGAGGAAAAAAGAGAAGCCTCCACAAGAAACAAAGCCAATCACACCGCCCAGGTCAAAGTCTAGTGCAGGCCCAGGTGCTACTGATAGCGCAGCAATCGAGGAGCCGACTGCTGTTGGTGCAGATATACTAGACATACTAAAGATGAGGGACTGATTCCGCAGAACGGCGGATGAGTTTGTTTCGGTGTTCTGTAAAGCCTTTTTCTAGTATAATATGTAAACTTTTTTGCGCAGCCCATAGTGTTATGTAGTCTCAATTGAACCTTCTTGTAAGGGAACAATAGGATATATAACATTATGGCACTTACCAGTTCAACAACCGGGACAAGAACCCTCCCCACTGATAATTGTACTCCTCGCGCAATGGTCGTCGATGACTCCTGTGGCTGCACCTTAACCAAGGCCAACTTCAGGGCAATGACAAAGGACATGTTTGAGGGGCAAGGCTTTGATGAAGTCGGAATGGCTCGCATCATAGCTCAAGCAAAGGAAGCTCGCCTAGCAGGCGCACAAGAAAGAACCTTAACGGATCTTCTCCTTAGTCGGCACGTTTCGTTACCAACAGCAAAGGGCGGCGGAAGTGAATCCATCATCGCACCGTTCAGCCTGGTTCCGCAGCGGAACACGGTCAACCCGCATTACTTCCAAGTCTATGCTGGTTCCGTACCGGCGACAACTGATGCCGCAATAGCCTCGGGCGGAACCGCTCTTGTGTCTACGGCAACAACCGGCGCTGGTGCTGCACTCCCAATGGAAGGAACATCCACTGCGGCAATTGCAAACACGATGGCATGGACGCTAAAGGTTTACCTTGGGCCAGACCCAGGCAGCGGAATCACAACGCAAAACTTCAATAAGTCTACGATTGATAACATTGGCCGGTTCTTTTTACCGGGGATGTACATCATGGTGGAGACGAACGGCAACGGTATCATCGACGCACCGGGTGCAGACTCTGACAGCTACAGCGTACAGATGAAGGTCATCGGCGCACAGTCGCTGACCAACCAGACTGTTAACGGTACTGCGGGCTATGAGGCTGCTGAAGTTATTGTTGTTCCGTCTTTGGATGCCGCGACATGGGGTGCTTACGAAGGAGTCGGCCCACTTGTGGACGCGAATGCAACAGACGCCGAGAAGTTGCTCAAGCAGCAAAACCAACCGATTGCGGGAACGCTCTCTGTCATGGCTAACAGCGTGAGCGATTACGAAAGCTGGTGTCACCAAGGGCCAGCCATCAATGACTTAAACCTCATTGAGTACTGGCAACAAACGATGAGGTGGACGCATTGTTACAACGAAGAGTACTTGAAAGCCCTTGAGGCTCCGTACTCTTCGGAGTGGTTCAAGAAGTTCCGCAGCCTGCCGCTCTCCCAACAGCGTAAGCAGCAGGAGCAGCTTCACGAACGTGCGTTCTACAACACCGTGTTCTATGGTCAGGCTATCAATGACAAGCAGACCGTTAATGGTTACACCGATTTGCCGAAGGTTTATGATTCGGCAGACGATACATGTCACCTTGAATATAAGGCTAACACCCTTGGGATCAGGACGCAGTTGGATGCTTGCGGGCGTGTACATCCCGGTGCAAACGCAGCGCTTAACCTCGACACGATTCTTGAAGCGGCATATGCCGTTAAGCGAGAGCGTGAGAATACTGCCGGTACGGTTGATACCATCGACTGTATGACCGACAGGTTCACGGCTGCCAAGGTTCACGATATAATGATCAAGTATTACAAGGCGAAGTACAGCGCCGACATAGCCTTGTTCATTCAAGCGAACCAGAAGCTGACCGACACCGTGACCGGCAAAGTCAAGTACACCTACAACAAGTATGACATCCCGGATCACGGCCTGAGTTTGGCTGTGTTCACGGATCCATACTTCGATGACCGCCTGACGGCGACCGTTGGTGCGCCGACGGCCCTAGCCGCTGGCATGAAGAGCCGTGCGCGGACCTTCTGGATGATCGACTGGTCTGATATTGCCATCAATATCGTCAAGACGAACTCCGTGAAACGCCAGACGGATGTGGACAATGACATCTATAACTGTGTCATGCAGCCCAATGTTAATCATTACATCCTGAATTCTAAGACATTTGAAGTCAGGGTTGGTAACACCAACAGACATGTTGTGATTGAGAACTTCACGGACGGTTGTCCTAGCCTGACAGTTGCAGGCTGCGACCTGTCGTAAAATTGGTAATCTGGGGCGGGGGGTAACTCCCCCGCTCCGCTAACCACTTAATATTATGGCACAGATTAAATCATACGATACGTTATCAGATGTAAAGGATCACATTAAGCGGGGCAGGATTCTGTCTAAAGGCGAGACTCTCACGATTGCTACAGGCGCGGCTACAGCAACTGACTCATATCATTTGTTAGCGGGGCAAGACGGTAATGCTGACGATCTCGCAACACTTAACTACGCTGTGACGGCTCAAGCAGGACAAATTGTAGTGCTTCAGGCGGCAGCAGACGTAACTATTACAGTCAAGAACGGGGATGGTAACATAGCCTGTGGTGCAGATTTCGACCTAGACAATGTTGACGATGCCATCACCTGATGTGGACAGGAGCAAAGTGGGTGTCAATAGCTCAAGTTTCTAACGGGGCTGACTAAACACGTTAATTTTCTCTGCTAAACTGCTCGCCTTGATGGGGTGGGGGCGAAAGTCCCTGCCCCATTTTTTCTTTGACCCAAAGAAATCCGGGCGTAATTTAAGACTATGGCGAAAGCCGAAAAGCATTACGGGGTGGGAAACGCCAACAAGCTGATCACGGTAAACGGCGTGGCAATCAGGTTTGTGCCGTATAACCACTCAGCCGGGGCGTGGACAGGCTTCTACTCCACATCGAATCCCGCTGAACAGGCCAGCCTTGACGCACTTCTTAAAAAGAAAGAAGTCTTCAAGATGACGGCTGAAGAGGTGGAGCAGATTAAAAAAAAAGCACCAAGCTTGAAGCGCTTAACCGAGTCGCAGGGCCAACCGGCCCAACTCGACGATGCGGAAGCTGCGGTAAAGGAGGAGGCTAAGGAGTTGCCAGAGGTCGATGATATTCTGAATGTTGAGAAGGTGGCCAAGCCAGCAGTTAGAAAACGTAAAGGAAGAAAATGACATGGAGTGAATTTAAAACTGACGTAAAAACCCTGCTGACCGTGGACGCCAACCGCCTCGGTACTGCTGATTTTACCAATAGATTCATTACCGCTGGGACAGAGGCTGTCCTATCGCATGTGCCGTTCTATAGGTCAGCCAAGACGACTCGATACAACAACACTGCCCCGGCTGGGGTGAAGCCGCTGACCACGGAAGGCAACGCATCTGCCGGAGCCTTGCCTGATCAGGCCAGTGTTATACAGGCTTGGGTCATCACCGACTCAAATGAGGACGCCTCAGTAACTGACAGTTCAGACGCGGAATGTGTCAGGTATCCCCTGGTTCCATACAGTTATTCAAACCGGAACGACCTGATCTGCGACACGCCAATCATGGAGCGGTCACAGGGGTACATGGCGATTGGCAGGGCTGGCGACTTTTATATTTACCCGACCCTGGTGGACACGGAGATTCTCGAGCTTACATGGGAGGGGGAACGGGCAGACCACCTCGATGCGGACAATGTGACCTACGATGCTCCGGTGGCCGAGTGCGTGGCTGAATACGTCAAGGCACATGTGAAGCGCGAGGTAGATCACGACCTGAAACTTTTTGAGAGTTACTTCGCTTCGTTTCGACGGAAGCGGCGTGACCTTTATTTGAACACCCGATCCCGCACCGACATACGGAAGCAGGATGGAACGGGAAGACTTTTCACAACTATATGTACAAACACAGACGTAGATACCTGTAACTGCTAATGAGTGCCTTAATATCCACAACCGATGCGGGCGGAAGCCCCGATGTCCCAGACGCGACAGCGACAGTCAAATGGAAGCAATACCTTTGGGTGCGACAGGCTGGTTCAGCCACGATTCCAAAGGTTTACGCTTGGAACGAATATGGAACAAGCGACACGACCTACCTGAAGTGGCAGGAGAAAGTCAGCTTGGATAGCGGCAGTGTAACTAATAGCCATGTCAACGCATCGGCGGCTATTGTGTACAGCAAGCTGTCGCTGACGGACGGTGTAGTCAACGCAGATATAAACTCGGCTGCCGAAATTGACTCAACCAAACTGGCAACCATCCCTCACTCAAAGCTCAACCTGACAGGCGAGGTGCTAAACGCTGACCTGGCTGGCTCAATTGATGAGGCGAAACTCGCCGGTAGCATACCGATAGGCAAGCTGACCCTGACATCAAGCGCGGGCATCACGAATAGCCACATTAACACAGGCGCTGCGATTGACTCAGCTAAACTGGCCAGCATACCGATTGGAAAACTAACCCTGACTGAAAGTGCGGGGATTATCGATGACCATGTTGGCACAGGGGCGGGGATTTCTTACAGTAAGCTTTCGGTGGAGGACGGGGATATACCTTTTTCCGCTTTGGAAATAGGTAACGGTGACATAAGCAATCTTAAAATAGATACGCTCTACGAGAAGAGGTTGTCTATTCAAGGCTCCCAAAGCAGCAGCGGAGGTGTGCTTACGGTTCCTGATGCCACCAAACAACTGGACGGAATTTACAGGGGTATAATGACTTCGTCCGGCGATCAGGTAATCGTGCTGCCAGACCCGGAAAAAGCTAATGCTCAAATAAACGACAGCAATGGATATGCTGATGGTGATACCAGTCTGACAGTTGACTCCCTGCCCCAAGCCCTATATGCCGGACAGGTAATCACGTTTGCGGGTGAACAGACATTCACCCTTTCAGCCAATGCCAGCGCAGGGGCAACGACAATTGCTGGCAAGCTGGTGGCGGCAACCACGTTGACAGACAATTCGAAAGGGTACATCTATGATGGAACCAGCTTCAGGTTGTCGATTTACAAGGCAGGCGGCACGGGCAAGGTGAGCGTTCGGATTGAAGGGTTTACCCCAACCGCCGGAACCTACACAGGGGAAAACCTTACACTAACCCTCCCGGCAGGACATGGCATATCCACCGCTGACAAGGTTACGGTAACTGGGGTGACTCCCACATATTATAACGTGGTCAAGGCACAGGTTACCAACGCTACCAACACACAGATCACATATGTTAATCAGGCCAGCACCACTCCATCTGGGAACGCAACGGGCTTTGGCCTTGTGCGTCGATCTGAAAAACTTGTGAACAACTCAACGGGTGTTCTCTCGGATGCCATCACCGTTCTCCCCACAACCGCCTCCGCAGAAAACAAAAAGGTTCTGCTGCATTGCATAGCAGACTCCAACCGTGGTGACGGCCAGTGGCTAATAGGGGGAGTGCCTTCCTATTCAAGTTTTCACCTCCAAGCCGAGGAGGGGCAAACGTATTCCAATGAAAGGAAACTGGATCTACCGACTAACACGAAATACTTCAAAGTTAATGAAACGTCAGAGGCAGTAGGGACTGGGGTTGACATAACCGTTGACAGTACACATGGAACCACTGCCGTTACTGGTGACAAGATAATGTTTGAGGGTGGAGGGGTTCTCACCCTGACAGCAGGAACAGCCTCCAACGGGGATACACTAACCGGCGATCTCATCTTGTTCGGGGTGGTGAACGATGAACGTGGCCACATGATTCCGAGGGACGAGGACGGTAACATCCTCGAATCTGGACGCACATTTGTTACAGCCACAGGGATGCCTTACATTGTACCGTAATGCCTCGATTTAGGACTGTAACTGTCAAGCCAGGCCAGGGCGGGCAACTCCTTTCAAGAGTTTCTGAAGCCGAGGTTGGGGTTGAGAATTACACGATAAAGCGAGACTGGCGGCGCGATCTGGACAGAGAGGTAAAGAGGGAGGGGTACGACTGGTTCTGGGGGAATCAGGAGCGTGATTTGGGAACCCAGCCTTATCCCGGCGGCATCGATGCAGGAGAAGAAATACGCCTCCTCCATTCTGCTCGACGGCCAAACGGGAAGACCGCCGTGCTGGCTGGTACACAAACAAAACTCTACAGATTTAGTTCCTCAACCGCTGGCTATGCAACAGATTACGCCACCGACTACACCGAATCTATTGCGGGAGACTGGGTGGAAATAGGCAGCGGCTTCAGTGAGAGCGGGAACAGGTGGGAGGCTGTCAACATTAACGGCTATACAGTATTCAACAATGGTGTTGATCTTCCTCAATTATACAGGCTGGAATGGGATTATGTCAAGCCCATATACGAGATGCGCGAGCAGGGTGTCAGCCATGTGGGAACCATAGCCGCCTACAATGGTATTCTGATATGCGGTGACGTTAGCGAAATCGAATCAACAGCCTTGGCCACACTGATGTCAGCCAAGGCGGCATCTGTAACAGCGGCACAGGTTGGTTCGAAGTTTAGCCAGCCAACGGTGGCAAGCATGGTGAACGGAGCAACCGATATCACAGCAACGACTGCGTTCTTTGATGTTACAGATGTCGGAAAACATGTCCGCTTCACAAATGGTTTTAAGACCAAGATTGTTGGGGGCAGCGGAACTACAGTGCAAGTGGAAACCGCCCCATCGAGTGCCGTAACCAACTTGGCGTTTTTCCTGGTTGATGAAACAGATGCGAGCGGGAGCTATACGGTAACAACCTCCGATATCTATTTTTCCGCCAACATGGTAGGGCAATATCTGTTATGGGACAGCGGCGAGAGTAGAAAAATAAAAGAGTTTGTCAGCGCAACAACGGTTGTTGTAGACCAAGACTCTCCGATTGAGTCAGGATCCTTTAAGCTCGAGAACCTGTCTTCATATAAGGCGTATGGTGCGCCAACAACACGACGGCAGTACCGAATGATCTGGAGTCTGCCTGACAGCCCGGAAGAGTGGGGGGTTGTGCTGAAAGGTTCCATTGATGCTGGCGATAATGTCCTGACTCTGGAGTGGCCTGCGAAGTCCCTGAAATCCGGCGACTCTCTTACGATAACGGGTGCTGGGGTTAACGGGGGCAATCTTACTGCCACAATATCCCTAATTGAACACGCAGGAGCGAAGGTCAGGCTTTCTGAGAATGCGGACGCCACCGTAACCGGCGCAACAGTTCAGCCAACCACTTCGATAGGCAGCATTATAGGATACGACGACATACAGGACGACGGCAGCGGGATTCTCAAGATGGCAGAATTGCAGGGCAACCTTGTTGTCTACCGGGACACGGCCATCTACCTGATGGAGTACACCGGCAGCACAACGTCTCCGTTTAACGTCACCAAGCTGAAGATACCCGGAGGGAAGAGCCTTTATTACAGGCATACCCTTGTTGACATAAATGGCCGCGAGCATGTCTATGCGGGGCGTTCTTCGTTTTACGAGTTCGACCTGTCTTCACGCATCCCACGGGAGATTCCATCGGCTGATGCAGTATCGGATAATTTTTATGACACGGCAAAAATTGAGGACACGGAGAAGATATTCGCAGTCCACAATACGCCAACCCAGGAAATCTGGGTGGTCGGAACGGGAGAAGACGACAAGGTGCTTTGCTACGACTATCGCTACGGAACATTCAGCACTACGAGTATCCCGCTAACCGCCGCCGCCAGCGTAAAGAAGCCGGAGGTGGAACTTGTAACAGAGGAGTCAGAGGACTGGTTTTTGATGGCGGACACAAACGGGGTGGTGTTCACCTACGGCAAGGTGGACAAGAGCCTCAAGTGGGGCGATTCCGGCACTACGGGCAAATCAATTTATTACAGGAGAGTAAGCTCAGATCGGTCTTCTTACGACAGCCTGCTGAAGTTTGGGCTTACAAATTTTGGAAACGCATTGGACGAGAAGGACTTGAGGGGTTATGTGCTTCACTTGAGCAGCAAGACAGCGGGCAACCCAGAGGTAACAGTAAACATATATGGAACGAGAAACGAAGCGGAAGCCCCGTCCTTGTTGGGAAGCAAAACGCTTACTGATGCTGAAGCGCAGAGCCTTATCCCCTGTTATTTTAGGCAACATTTATTTCAAGATGAAATCAAAGCGAGCGGCTTGATTGATGTACAGTTTAGTGGACGCACATTTGATGCCGCAAGAATCGACACAGAATCAATCATTAGGACAACATAATAATGCCAGTAGCAGACTTAACATTCAGGAAGGACCTGTCAGTAGCCCTTACTTCTACCCAGGTGGACACAAACTTTGAGTTATTGCGTGACTTCACCAACGGCTTGGAAACGCTGTACAACTCATCGTTCAATCAGGACGGCACTCTAAAGAACAGCCTGACCGCCATTAACCTAAAGGCCGATGCGGTTTATTATGCGGCTGACAGCAGCACGACCGACGACTATGTCATAACTTTAGAACCAGCCGTCACCGCATACACCGATGGCATGGTGGTGGCTTTCAAGGCGAACACAGCCAACGAGGGTGCTGCGTCATTGGATGTGAATTCGGTGGGGGCAACGCCACTGAACAAGCGCAAGGATGTCCCTCTCGAAACAGGTGACATTCTTGCTGGGCAAATAGTTGAAGCCCGATATGACAGCGCACAGGAAGCGTTCCAGGTTATCAGCCAGCTAGGCAATCAGGTCGGCGTAACTATTGGAGCCGCTGGGCAGCATCTTCGGGTTAGCTCTGACGGCAAGCTGGAGTTTTACACTCCAACGATTGCCGAGGCAGAGTTCTACCCACACGCCACGCCGTACTGGTTTGTGGCACATAAAAACGAGACATACGGAACAGACACTGACGACAACAGCGTGACTGTCACCATAGGCGATGGCACAACTGAGACTTGGGCGGAACAGGACAACCTGTTCCTTGATCTGGGAACCAATTTTACTGATGCAACATTTCCGTACTATAAAGGCTCCAACAATAACCACAAATATGTGGATTTGGTTTTTGACGACACTAAGTTAACCAATGCGGGGGGGGGAACAGAGGTTGCCAAAATCTCCGGCCTGATGATGAATGTCCAGTTGCGTCAATATGATCAGAGGATTGGTGGCGTGTCGATGTACAACACTTCGACAGACAAATACATTCCTCTGTGGTCGAATGAAACAGGCGATCAATCCGGCACGGCAAATGGGGTGATGTCGTCCACGGTTACTGCACCAAGGGTGGAGAGTGATCAGTATAGGTTTAGGGTCTTTTTTACATCGGACACTACTGGTGGCCCTAGCATTGGGTTCAAGATTATGGGCCACTATTAATTTTGGATATTGCCCTGCGAGTTGCTGACAACTTCGCCCCCAGCCCCGAAGCGTTGAGGGACAGGGTTTTGGCGGCAGAATTCAGGACAGAGATCGGCCCAGACGGTGTAGAATACACAGGCATATGCCTTGATCATAACCCTAATCTCTCAGAAGAGATCGCAAAACTGACCGGATTTAAGATCAAGGAAAAGCTGTCGTTTTACAGGATCAACTATGCAATGGAGGTGTCGCGTCAATTTGTACATTCTGATCTTCTCTGTGCGGAATATGCCGGTGTCCTTTATATGAACAGGCCGGAACACTGCTTTGGTGGAACGGCTCTCTGGAAGCACAAGCAATGCGATTGGGACGCAATGCCTACAGACGCTGAACTGACCCAGCAGTCTGTTGATGTCGGTAAATTCAAAGAGGAGATGCAGGAGGAGTGGCTCCGCAGGGAGCCTTGGGATATGACAGGTTTTGTTGGCATGAAATTTAACAGGTTCGTCACCTATCCAGCGAACATTTTTCACAGCCGTTATCCCCATGAGGCTTTTGGTGACAGGAAATCGAATGCCAGACTAATATGGGTTATATTCTATGACCGTGAGAGAAGCAACTGACTCCGACTTCGCACAGTTGGACGCCCTCGCAAAAAAGTTCTTCATTGAAGGCCAGATGAAGGGAGAGATAGGCAAGGACAGTTTCTCCACAGGACTGCGGAAGTACGTCGAGATGGATGTGGCCACATGTTTTACGCTTGTTGACGGAGATGCTGTCAAGGGCATGATCGGGGCGATGGTCACTCCCGACTTTGTGACAGGTGACTTAATATGTTCTGAAATGTTTTGGTATGTAGACCCTAGTCACAGGCGTCAGGGCATTAAATTGCATAGAGCTTTAGAAGTAGAAGCAAAAAATCGCGGGTGTGCCAGAATTTACATGGTACATTTAGCAAAGTTAAATGCGGGTAAAATGGAGAAGTATTACTTGAGGTGCGGGTATGATCCTCTAGAAGTTTTCTACAGTAAAGATTTGAACAATGAGAAAGGAAAATAAATGGCAGCAGTAACAACGGCAGTCGCGGCAGTGGCGGGGGCTGGAGCGTCAATATACGGTGCGTCTAAGGCGGGAAAAGAAGCCAAAAAGGGCCGCAGGGACGCTTTCCGCACGGCGACCCTGGACAGGGAGTTTAATCTCAGGATGTTTCAGGAGGGGCGTGGCTCAAAAGGCAGCGCCAAGCTTCCGTTGTACATGAAGGATTCCAAGGGCAGGCTTATAGAGCCTATCGCTGGAACTCAGGCTGCTGATGTGTTTGCCATTCCGCTTGATAGAACGCCGAAGGAGAGATATGAGGAGTATCAGGATATTTACGCCAAGGAAGAACCTTTACGCAAGAAGGGCCTGGATACCCTTCGCGGGATATACGAAGGGATAGGGGGCGTCAGCGACTATGAGCGGCAACGGCTGGAGAATGTCGCACCGATTACCGAGGCAGAGCAGGCACAGGCCAGAACCATAGGACAGTCTGCTGAACTGGCATTGGCCCATCAATTAAACCAACAGCGAGCAAGGGATGCGATGGCCGGTATCTCAGGGCGAGCGAACCTTGGACAGCAACTGGCATCAGCCTCAGTCAGGCAGGATGCCGCACAACAACAGGCCGCAGCACTTGCCGCAGCTAATCTGGCTGATGCCAACAGGCGGGCCGGTATATCTGAGAGTGCCTACCAGTTGCAAATGGATAACCCGCAGCTTGGTGACTCGATTGCCGCCATGCAGATAGCCGCCCAACAACGGCCATACAATGAACTGGTTCAGCAAGTGGGGCAGCAGTACTCCGCATTGCAACCCTTTGAAATTACGCCGGGAACATTTCGTGCGACACCCATGCCAGCACCAGGTGTAGATACATCCGGTTCTGCGTTAGCTGGAGGTATCGCTGGGGCAGCGGGAGCCATTGGGCAGTATGCCCGAAACAAACAGATGATGGATATGATGCAGCAGCAGAGCTTTATGAACCAGCCAACTTACTATGGCATGGATGCAACTGGAGCCGCAATTCCCGCAACGGCAGCAGAGGTAGGCCCTGGCTTTGACTTCGGATCTATTTAGCAATGCCTAGACGACAAAAAGGTGGTTCAAGATTGATGGCCATGAGCAGGCGTAAAAAGCCTGATCGAGGCGAGCAAAACATTTACTACGCGCCAGAAGAAGCCGCCTATGCAGAGGGCAAGGAGGTGTTTGAAGAGGGGTATGTTCACCCGCTTGCACGGGCATCGAACTACCAGGCGCGTATGCCTGAACCGGAGCCGGAACCGCCAAGCATCGCGGAGGAGATAGACCCTTATCTGGCAAGACTAAGCCAAGCTGAAGTGGGCCTGAAAGCCGCCGAGGAAAATATTGGTGCAACAATAGAGCGGCACAGGGAGCGAGCGAGGGTGGATGAAGTTGAGTGGGCGAGACTCCAAGAGAAGAGGCGCAAGCTTGAGGAGGAGTTGAGCAAACCAAGACCCGCCCCAAAGGCGGAGCCACCGCCACCACCGCCACCACCGCCTGCCGAAAAAAAACCAGCCACCCCCAAAGTGACCGCAGCACCTGAGCGTCAGGTAATGATGGTCGAGTACAAGGACGATTTACAGAACTATATTCAGAACCTGTTAAATGCTCAAATCCCCCTGCCGCGTTACCTTTATATTAAGGATATAGACCATGAGATAGATTTGCTCGGTAAAATCAAGGATGAGGATGGCAATCTTTTGGCGGGTCGGTGGTTCGCTGACGACGAACTGTTGAGATCAGAAACCTACCAAAAGGAATTTGAGAATGCCGTCAGGCCGGTAACCCAAAAAGAGATAGAGGAGGCTTCGGAAACAGACGAGGATGAATCGTGGAATCGGTTGCAGGGTTTACTCAGGCAGTACCAGAAGGCTACACGGGAACTGGAGACTAAACTAAACAAAGCAAAAGGCAAATAAATGGCTACAGAACGGGAAGTATTTGAACAGGCAAGGCGAGGGGTAATGCAGGCCGCTGCCCCTTGGGTTGGGATGTCGAGCGACAGGGTGGCCATGCAAGCCGACAAGCTTGATCGCGAAAGGAAACTGGCAGACGACCAGCGCAGAAGAGACGAGGCGCGACAAGATTGGATGGAGCGGTTTAGTATGCAGGCTGCCGCCGCCAAGGAGGCAGCAAAAGAGTCGCGTGACCATGCCTCCTCAGAGCGGGTGGCTAGACAGAACTGGCAGGCGGCAGAAAACGACTGGCAGTGGTATCGCGGACGCATGGCTCAACTCGCTGACAGGGGCTGGGCCGTTGAACAGGATGAGAAGGAGATGCGCCTCAATGCTGCACAGATTGGCTTGGTCGGTGCGACGAACCCCAAAATGCCCATTGAAGAGGTGTATAAATATCTTTACGACAATGCGCCGGAGGAGTTGGAGAAAGCAAAGAAGAGGCAGCGTGATGCTTTCGCTAAACTAAATCCAAAGATTCACGAAACCTATAATGTTCGCGCAGAACAACGGGCAAATATCTACAAGGAGATAGGGCAGTTGATACAAAAACACGCCAACGGCCCAGAGGAGGATGCAATTATAGAAGCTTTGATTCCGAAGCTTCGGGTAGAATGGCGACTGAGCGATGAACAAGTAGAGTCGCTGCGAGCGGGAGGGCTTGGGAGGCTTGCTCAAATAATCGGTGATGACGAAAAGAGGAGGATGGATGTGGAGAGGTGGATGGGCCAAGTGGCTGAAGAGCTTAAAGACAGGAACGCCGTGACTTATTCCGACAAGCTTCGTCAGTTAATGTCTCAAGAATCGATCATAAAAGCAGACATGGAGAGAATTCAGGGGTTGAATGCAGGGGTGGGACTTGAGGATCCTGAAGCTGCCACAAACCAGTTCAAGAAGGTTGTGGTTGACGGCGTTGGAAACAATGCGATGAACAACAGATTCAGCGACCTACCCACGAACACCGGCACTCCCGCAGCCAATACCCCAGTCGCCCCGACTCCGACTCCAGAGGCTGTGCCGGTTCCAACGCCGACCGCCACTCCCGCGAGTCAGGGAACTCCTGCTCCGTTCGTCCCGCCAAGAAGTTCACCGGCTGATCCAGACAGTCCAGAAGCGGGGGGGTACGGGAGCGGTGCAGCACCGAGTGCTGGCTACAACTTTATGCCACCCACAGGGGACTTGGGTGAGTTGCAAGCTGAACGCGAAGACCTGACAGCAAGGCTTGAGAGGCAGGGCGATCTAAGAGACAGGATGATTAGATTTGGCGGTGCTGCCGCAAATCTGAGCGGAGTCGAGGATTCAATGAAGAAACATCATGTTCGATTGAATGATATTGAAAACATGATCTTCAGGGTCAACCAGACTAACATTAAACCCACCCCTCTTGAGGGGGGTGACCCCGGTTACAGCGGGGCTGTTTCAGGTAATTTTCCACTACGGCCACTGTCGGCAGTAGAACAGGCCGAGAGGAGCATCCTCGGAGAGACATGGGTTGACCCAAGAACATTAAGCCAAGAAGAGCGGGAGCGATTAAGAGGGGAATCAACCATTCAGAAGTTCTAGGCCGTAAGTGATCCATGCCAAACCAGCTAGTAGACCATTACCGGAGCCGGTATCCTGATGAAAGCATCAGTGACCAGAGTATTTTGGGGGGGTTCGTCCGCCAGCACGGTGAAGCCGTAATAAAACAACAGTACCCTGATGCATACGGGCAATTCGTTAAGCAGCGGCGCAAAGAAGATGTCGATCTCTACAACCACTTCAACCCTCCCGGCATAGGGGGAGAAGCATGGAAGTCCGTCAAACGAACCACAATCGGGCTTGGGGAAACGGCCCTTGGCGGGGCAGCCTTGGGGGCGGATGTAATTGGCTGGGAAGGGGGGCGGGATTGGCTGCTAATGCAGGCGATGGGATGGGGCGAGGAAGCCTCAGATGTGTCGCTCGTAGCAGCCGAGGGGGAATGGGAGGATGTAGACGGGCTATATGAAGGACTGCTCTACTCGTCATCAGTACTCGGAGAAGCCGTTCCCTCCCTTGTTGAGTCTCTTGGGATTGCCACTGCTGGCGCTTTGGCTGGGTCTTCTGCTGCTCCTGGGCCTGGTACTGTCGCTGGCGGAATCGGTGGGTTTTTTGCGAAGAACTCTGTCAAAAACCTTCTCAAGAAAAAAGTAAAGGAACTGGTAAGGAAAAACCTCGCCAAGGAGATTGGCGTAAAAACACTTACCGATGACAAGCTGAAATCCGTCCTGCTCAAGACCGCCCTGTCCGGCAAAGGTCCAGGCAGAGACATGGTCAAGGCCCAGATGAAAGCGGCTGGAGCCAAACTTGGCGGGACTTTGGCGACCACGCTCAACAGCTACGGCCTATCGTCTGGCGAAATCTACAACTCCCTAACGAGCAACCCCAATGTCGATCCTGACGACGCAATGAACATCGCTCTGGTGGGCGGGTTGGTTGCGGCAATCCCTGACACGTTCCTGCCTTCATACATCATGTCGAGGTCAGGCGTCATTGACGCATTGACCAAAACGGTGAAAGGAAAACTCGCCAAAGAGCATGTTAAGCGTCGGTTCAATGGGTATGTCGGACGCTTGGCCACACAGGCGGCGATTACAATTCCGGCAGAGGGGGCTACCGAGGGGTTTCAGGAACTGGTGAACATTGCTGCCGAGAAATATGGTGACAAGACAAGCGAACACTACAAACAGACTGGCAATTGGTTTGCCCCGATGCAGTTCTATTCCGACCTGACCGACGATGAAAAAGGGAGGATAGACAGGGCGGTGGTAGTTGGTGCTGCGGCTGGCGGTTTGGGTTCTTTTGGTGCAGCGGCAAACAGGTCAGCCAAAACAGAGGCAGACACAGAGAAGTCTGGGCCGGACGCCCCTGACATCCCCCCTCCCTCCGAAGAGGTGCTTGAGGAGATTTATTCACCCACCGAAGAGGAGAAGGCGAAGATCATTGAGCTTATTCAGCGTGAACTTGCCGGTGACGAGGAAGCCAAGAAGGAGATCGCCGCGAGCGGCATCTTCAGCAACAGAATCCTGTTAAAATTTTACCTAGCCGAAAGGAAGAAAGCCCTGGACGAACAGGGTTTCCGCATTGAATCGCCAAAGGAAGATGAGGGGAAAGATGTAGACGAGGAGTATGTCAACTTCATCAAGGAGCAGATTAAAAAGGTCAACGCCACAAGGCTCACGCCGAAGATTAAAAAATACCTACTCGCTCAACTGGTTGAAAAACTAAAGGCAGCCAGGAAGGGGGCAAGGCCAGACCAGGCAACCAGCCTGTCTATGGCTGGCGAAGAGGTTGAGGTTAAGAGCCTGCTCGACGAGCAGCTTGGGCTACTGGAGCCGCAGCCGGAAGAGGATGAAATAGTAGGAGACGATGACGCCCTGCTGATTGAGGCGAACAGACTGCAATCAGAGATAGATCGGATAGATGAAGAGCTAACAAGCTACAGAAAAAAAGACGGCAAGCTTACCGTTGATGCGACTGTTGCAAGAAATCTTTTAGCCAAGAGAGATGAGCTTCAGAAACGCCTAGATCAGGTTATGGAGCAGGGCAAACTGGGTGACTTTGCTCTCAATGAAATTTCGGGGCAGTTGCTTCTCCCAGAGTCAACAGGTGCGGAGGCGGTTCGCAACAGGGAGCGTGATGAGAAGTGGCAACAAGAGGATGACGCTCGCGAGTCAGAGAGGCTACGGGTACAGAAGTCGGAAGACGAAAAGAAACTGGAACTACTCAATGAACGACTGAGGAAAGCCAGGGAAGCCTCTGTTCAAAGGGAAGGTGAAAGGCGAACCGCTGAAACAGCTTTGGCATCTGTGTGGAAAGCTCGTCAGGATGTTGCCCGTACAGAGGAGAAAGCAGCACGGCAATGGAGCCAAAAGCAGGAACGGGAAGAAGCTAAGGAAAGAAAAGCTGCTGAAAGGTTAATGAAGGAAGTGGACGCGAAAGAGGATGCGGACACAAACGAGAAAGAAGCCAAGGCAGAAGAGAAGAAGCAGGGAGATCCTGTTAATGCCAGCCATGTTGCAGATGAACCAAAGTCCAGCTTGGCTGATAAAAGGCTATCAACCCCAAAGGGCGTCAAGGTTAGGTCTTTTCTGGATATAACAAGTGATATTTGGGATCGGTTAAAAGATGAACTTGATGCGTTAGGCAACATACTGACGCAAAGGGCGGGGAAGAAGAAGGATGGCAAGGGGTTGTCCAAGAGAGATTCAAGAAGGATAACAGCACTGCTAGACCCCGACACAGGAGAGGTTTATGCAGCAAAAACATGGAAGGAGGGCGGTGAAGTCTGGGTTGCTGCTCCAGACAGTGGAAAGCTGAAACTTAAAACTGCTCTAGAGCAAGGCTATGTTCCAGTCGCAAGCATCCTGACTACAGCAGACGCCAATGTTAAGGATTATACCCCGTTCGCAAACAGAAACGATTTTGACGCTGCGTTCGCTGAAACAATTGCAAAGGCAAAGGCGGAAGACTCCCCGCCTGCCTCAACTGATACAGAAACAAGGCAGCGTCCAGTTCAACCCGAAACAAGCCGGGAAGAGGCGAGTAATCTTGCCACCAAGAAAAAAGCAAAGGCTTTGTTCGACGCTATTATTAGGGCGGCTGTTGCCAGAGGGTTGAACATAGAGATTTTCGAAACCGAAACGGCCAAGATGGAGGGCGAGTATGGTGCGTATGCCAACGCCTATCAGATGATCAGGCTGGCCCTTGCAGACGCAGCAAGCCCCAGTAGCGAAACGATAAGAGTTCTGTTGCATGAGGTGGCCCACGCCGTGTTCGCCAACGAGTCGGTGCATGTACGCGAGGCAATTCACCGCGCCATAAACAACATGAGTGACAAGTCCCTTCAACTGGAGGGCTTCACGATGGCGATACCTGAAGGAGTAAATGCAGCGGAGGTGGTGCAGGAGGAGCGGCTTGCTGAGACAACCTCAATCAACTTGCAGCAGGAAGGGTTCGACCCCACGGAGGCTCAGAAGATTTCCCAAAAGTTCACGCGATTCTTTAAGGACATTTATTACAGGGCAGCAATGGCTGTTCAAAGGGCTTCCGGCCTGAACATAGCCAACGATGAACTGCCCCTGTTATATTTCCAGAATCGCATGAGGATGTTCCTTGCTGGCGACAAGGATGTATTCAGCTACTTGAGCTTCCTGGGTGGGCCTAAACTGAACATCGTTGAAACGATTGGTATATCCCGAAAAGTACACGACTCGTCCATTGACATGGATGTCAGCTTCAGGGACATGACCTTGGGACATCCAGAGGTGATACCCGACAACGTGCTTGCGGCTCGGCTTGGGATTCGCCTACGGCCAACAGCGACAAGGCGAACAACGTCAGCGGAGCCAATAGTTCAGGAGGGTGAGGATTATAACTCAGTGCAGATGAAGCGCGGCGAGGTGTTTACACTGAAGCTCATCGATGAGGCGTATCGTAAAATGTATGAGGCTTGGCGCATCAGCGGAGCCGAAGCCGTGACCTATGAGGAGTGGTTGGCCAGCGACCTGATGGGGCAGAAGGATCCCGCTGCAATCATTGCCGAAATTAATATTGCCCTAGAGGCAAACGGCCACGAACAGATCAACCCCGAAGAGGTGACCAGCACCAGCCTCGACCAACGCAAGCAGTTGCCCCTGGCCAAGGAGGCAGCGTACCGGAAGATCGTCAAGGTCAGGGCCACGTTGCAGAAAAACTTTTTAGACAGTCAGGAGAACCTAGACCCAAGCAAGGAAAAGTCGCTGGCATCGAAGGTTAACAAGGCCAAGGAGGCGCTTCTTTCTCTGGTACAGAAATATACTGATGCAGATGTAGCAAGGAGAACCCTGCAAAAAGGTTTGATTTCGGCTGTGAAGGAGTTGCGGGACGACATAAGGCAGATCGCAAATACGTCCAGAAAGAAGGGGGAGTTGTACCAGATAATAAAGCAACTGGAAGGCAAGACTCCAGATGCAAAGGCGTATGCGGCTGTCGAACGGAAGCTTCTCACGCTCGTCAGGGAATCGAGGTCCGGCGAGGGTAACTTCTTTGACATGATGGAGGCGGCGGCACAGTTGCTTCAAGATCGCAGCGACAGCGAATCGCGCTGGCAAACCTTAACAGCCAGCCAGATAGTCGAACTCTTTGAGTCGTCCGGCATAGAGATCCTGCAACCTCTGGTTAAGGACAGGCAAATGCTTGCGGCCATTATTGCGATGGCTAAAAAGGATTCGCTCATCATGGACTTGCTTTCGCTTCGGCGCGACAAGGAGCGGGGAGGTGTTGATGAGTTACTCAGGGAGGTGTTGGCCAAGGGCAGGGCGGACGAGGCGACTATACGCCACGCAACACGCAGGCTTCCACGGCTGGAGAAGATTGCCAACCGGCTGCTTCTTGATCTTAACAAAAAACAATCTGATCTGGCCGCAGACGAGCGTCAGATACAGAAGCAGGCTGACCGCGCCTTGTTCTGGGATTCGGTGGCAGAGACGATTGATGACCAGATGGGAAGTCTCGAGGATGACCTTGGGATTGAGACAGCAGACAGGAACGTGCAGGCATTTGCCCTTTATGACGGAGCAAAGATTCCTGTGCCTGCCAGCGAGAATACTTCGATAGAGGATTTAAAGGATCCCACGAAACTGGTGGAGATTTCCATCAAGGCAGGCAAGGCCAGTCAGGATAACATTCGGAAGAAATACGAGAAGATCAAACGATGGCTGATCGCAAACGCTGACAAACCAAAGTCCGCCACCTACCGGCAGATGGAGAGGATAGCCAATGAGTTGGCCGTTGCTGGAGCAGACCTGATGGAGAAGGGCGTTAAAAGAACCGTCACTCAAAAAATACTCGACAGCTTTTCCAAGTCCCTTTTCTCCCTCGACTCCGGTATAGCCCGACTGATGGGCAGGCGGATTGAACGCTTCCAAGGCGAGTGGGAGAGGATGGATAAGGAGGCTGAACTGATCGGGACGCAATGGACGCTTGCTGAAAAGAATCTGATGGACGAGTTGATGAAGGGCAACGGCCTGTTCAAGATCGATGAACGAGAATCTTTCAGAACCAACTGGTATCAGTCCGCCCTACAGTTCTTTGAGAAACGCCCAGACCTTTTGGCGTTCAGCAAGGACAGCGAAAAGATGAGGCAACACGCCTATTCGGTGTTCCTTGCCAAGCAGTCAGGCACACCGGAACTAAGGGCGTTCACCAGTCAGCCAAAAGTCAGGGACTTGTTTGCTCGATACATGGACGCAACCGCCAAGTCTTCGGGCTGGTTTGACAGCCAGCGCAAGCGACTGAACATCAAGCTGGCGACGGACAAGCAGGGGGGGTATCTCCGCGACTCAATAGGTGAACCGATTTTCACGGTGATGCGACGACTGTCTGACCACGCATCGTTGATTTATGAAACCATGAGAACCTCCGGCTGGTTGGAGGTTAAATCTGACGAACCGTTTGATGATTCACGCCCACTGTTTAGCAAGACAGTTTGGATGGATTTCCTTGGGCCTATTGTCCGGCGAGAGGGAAGGACAATGCTTTCCTCAGTTCAAAGGGCGGACGGCATTGACAGGCTCGCGAGGAGGTCGAATATCGTGGAAGCTTATGAGTCAACCAAACCTGGTGAGAGCGGATTTTATTCCATTCAGCAATTTGCGGAGAAGCTTTATTCACTGGAAGAGGGAGATCCTGCCGACATGGAGTCGAGGCAGCAGTTCATCGAACAAACATTCAGCACATTGAATGATATATTCCTCGCGCTGCACTCACAGAAACAGGAACTGGCCCAGACCAACAACGACGGGAACATGGGCGTCCCGCTGCGTGTGCTTATGGACACCCGCAAGGCAGAGGAACTGCCTGCTGAATTCATGGAGCATGTGGCGTTTGATTCGCGGACCATGAAGCAGATGGCAAAGGTCATGGCGATGGAGGCGCAGTATGGCAGAAACATGTCCACCATGATTACCGGCTTCAACCAATTGTTGCAGGAGTTGGGCGACAAGGCGCAAAAATATAAAACAATAGTTGACGAAGTGATCTCTGCCAACCCCACGGCAACACGGGGAAAGCGCAAGAGGTTAATTGAGAAAGCGTTTAAAGATCGCGGACTAAACTACCTGGTCCACAATCAGGCTGCTAACAACTTAAAATACGCTCAAGATTTGAGGCAGAGTTGGCTCACGTTCGCAACTTCAGAGGGGCATGTGTCCACGGAGAACAGGATGGCGCAGGAGGTGGCGGGAACTATGGCGGGTGCAACCGTGCAGGGTTTCAGTACGTTGATACTCGACCTTTCAGCACCCGTAATTCAGGGGCAAACCAAGATGACAGGGATAGGCGGAACAAGGTTCGCCGCCTCAATTTACAAGAAGGCATTCGGGGAAGTGCTTGGAAGCTTTTGGCAGTTGTTTGGTAAAACCTTTGGCTTGAAGGCGGACAACGCTCGTCGTCGCGCCAGAAACGGATACATATTTGCAGACGCACACATTCGGATGCAGGACCAGTTCATTGGTGCGCTAAACGAAGCCAATCAGAACGACAGATTGCTTGTGGAGGAAGGCGACACCACCCCGCAAATGCTTGGCAAGAGGGTCAGGAGGGGGATGCTGAACTTCACCAGAATTGTGCGCACCCTGATTGGCTCGGGCTTTGGTAAATCCAAGCTGGCTGAAAACGACGCAGCATTCTCCACCGTGAAACCCCAAGCCCCATACACCTGGGGTTCAGAGATAATCCATGCAGCGGCTGTTGATTCCTATGTTGAAAAGTTTGAAAGCCTTCTGTCCAGAGCGGTTGAGTACCTCCAGAAAGCGGAGAACCAACCGGAGCTTACAGACCCCACCTTTGCGTTTAGCACCAAGAACCACGCAAAGGACTTAGGCTTCGGAAAGCGGCTGCTTATCTTCGATAGCTCGTTGGACTTGGATTACTTCCTGAACGCATTAAGCGAGAAAGGTCTTTCGCTTGAGCAACTCGCAAAAGAATACATTGAGAGATCAACGGCAGACCCGGAAGCCACGCTCATAACCGACAATAATTTCCACCACCTCGCCGCGCTGGCCAACAAGGACATCATGCTGGCTAACAATGTGACGACCCAAGCCAAGGGATTGCTTTCAGGCAAGGTTTTTCCTGTTCTTCAGAACCTTCTGGGCTGGTCGATTCGCAGAACCGGCGACCTGTTCCGCATGTTCAGAAAACCAGACGGGTCAAAGAATACTCAACACTTGGCGAAAGCCTTGATGCGGCTCGCTTTCATTACGACACCAACCGCCCTTGGGTGGGCAGTACTGAGAGATTGGTGGGACGAGGATATCTACGGCAAAACCCCCAACGTCCTTAAATTCAGGGACGCACAATCTGAAATGGATGTTGCTTTAACGCTCCTTGACAGGACAGCCAGAGTCGGCGTGGCAGGGCTTGGTGGTGACGCAGTTAACGGTATTCTAAACGTCCAGACAGGGAGGGGGTTCAGTCTCGATTCCAGAATCTTCGTGGTCAACTCGTTTTTCCAGTTGTCCGGTGCAATGTCCACGGCGTTCCATCAGAAGGGGGCGTCCTACGAGACGGTGTGGCGCAAGGTTATTCAAGCGGGTGGCGGGTCAGGCTTCCTACAAAACTTTGTCACATATAAGAATTTCCTGGAGACAGTCAGCGGTGCTAACCTGGACACACAGGAAGACCGCATTGTCGCCCGAATAAATATAGAGAACATAATCAGGGCGGCTGGCAGGGGGTCTAAGAATCTCGATGTCAGGGCATATGGAAAAGGGGCATTCTTGAGCAACCCTATACGCCCACACATTAAGGACATGATTACCGCCGCCTATGGCAACGATGCGGCAGAGTTCAACAAGGCATACCGGCAGGCCGTGGAAGCTGCCAAGGCAGAAGGCAAGGCAGACCCAAGAGACTCTGTGGCTCGCAGCTTCGGGGCTTATAACCCGCTGAGAAAAGTTTTTAAAACAGACCCAACCGAAGCTGAGTACGCTGAACTCTTGGGCAACATGGGGCATGACGCCGCCAGAACTGTCAAGGAGGGGTTGGTTTTGTACAACCGATACGGCGAGCAGATCGGCTCCAGACCATTCTTCGGCAGGGTGGAGAAAAAGAAGAGGAAGCCCAAAATGGGGGCAGACTTCAGGAGGGGGTTACCCACGCTCAGTGACTACAGGCTAACGGCCACCCAGCCTATTTTCCGTTGACCCAGCTAAAACCTGTCTTAATCTAGTTAAATTATGAGTGATTCGATAAATAAACTACCGGCGGTACGCAGCAGTGCGTACCTATCATCAGCAGGAGCCACCCCCAGTTCCGTAGGGTCTGGGCAAACCGTGGTTATCACCAATGTATTAAATGCCAACACATCCCTGGCGACCTTGCAAGAGGACGACAGCAACGGAGATGACATTATGAAAATACCCGCCTCCAGTTCCGTTGTCTTCGAGACGCCCCACAGGGTTACTGTGGCTAAAAAGGTTTACAGCGACAAGGCGGATGTGACCATAGGGTATTACGTTGAGGGGTAATGAACCGCAAGTCGTCCACCCTCAAGATTCGAACGACAGGTGATTTACCCAGTATACCTGGGGAAGTCGTTGGCGATTATCCGTCTTTAACGAATTGGTGGGACGACAGCGTAGCTGTTATAGACAGGCTAAGGGACGAGACTGGGGTAGCTGAGACAGGCCCAGCGGGAACAGCAGGGCCAGCAGGAGCAACAGGGCCAGCAGGAGCAACAGGAGCAACAGGGGCAACAGGGGCAGCAGGAGCAGCGGGAGCAGCAGGGCCAGCAGGAGCAACAGGAGCAACGGGAGCTACAGGGGCAACGGGAGCTACAGGGGCAACAGGAAGCGGAGGAACGCTGGCGGAACTAAAGACCACCCTCGGCATAGAGGGCGATGCAATGGGAACGCTGAACACACAGGAATTTTTTAACAAAACACAAGACGGAGGAACATTTAGTTAAAGGAGAATCATTATGGCTAACGTAATTCAAATCAAGAGAAGCGCAACCCACAGCGCCACAACCGCGCCAACCAACTTGGCCGTTGGGGAGCTTGGGTATGTGCAGGGCAGCAAGGAACTCTACATCTGTAGGTCTACGGACAACACGGGCGGCACAGAAATAATTCACGCAGCCCTTCCGCTAGGCGGGGCGGACACCATAGACACGGTTGGTGAGATTGACACGGGAACGTGGGCGGCTGATGTCATCGGGTCTTCTTATCTTCCTGACGCAACAACAGAGGTTGAAGGTGTAGTGGAGCTTGCCACGAACACCGAAACCAATACAGGCACAGATACGTCTAGGGCATTAACAGCCTCCAACCTAACAGCGTGGGCATCTGACACAACTACCGCAATAGCATCAGGGAAACTTCCCACCGCATCAACCACAC
>PVBE010269199.1_pt1 | contig 33105 bp, 32 predicted proteins | sample 1631181 | NCBI WGS metagenome assembly PVBE01 (sample SAMN08397723, study PRJNA350692) | Marine metagenome, whole genome shotgun sequencing project. | isolation source: water | place: Pacific Ocean | collected 2012-04
CCCGAACCCGAACCCGAACGTCCGAAGCGGGTGTTCTCATCGAGCGGTTCGTCCGCTCCGCCGCGCCGGAATGCCGAGCCGGAGCCAGAGGTTGCCCCCGCACCGGAACCCCCCGTCCACGAGCCGGACATCCCGGATCCGGCCACCAGGGTCGAGGACCCCGGGGTCCAACTGCCCCCGCCCGGTGTCACGCCTCCACTATCCCCCGGAGGCAAGCCGATCCCACCGCCCCCCGGGGGCAAGCCGATCCCGCCTCCCCCCGGCGCTCGCCGCCGTTCCCCGGGAGCGCCGTCTGACGGGCCCACGGGTCGCCGGACAGCTCCGCCTCCCAGCAGTCCAGGTGGTGGTCCCGGTGGTCCCGGTGGGCGTCCCGGTGGTGGTCCCGGTGGGCGTCCCGGTGGTGGTCCCGGTGGGCGTCCCGGTGGCCCCGGTGGCCGTCGTCCCCCCCGACGAGGAGGACGCCGCCGTCGCCGCCGCGAAGAACTCCAACCGATGGACGTTACGACCTACACACCCGAGGATGCGGCCGTCCCGGAGGGCGAGGTCGTTGTAGAACGCTCCTCGACCGCACAGGACCTCGGCCCGAAGCTGAACCGGACCTCAGCAGACGTCGTCCGGTTCCTCATGCAGCAGGGTGAGATGGTCACGGCTACCCAGTCGCTCTCCGACGACATGATCGAGCTGTTCGTCGCCGAGATCGGCGCCCAGGTCCGACTCATCGATCCCGGCGAGGAACAGGAGATCGAACTCCTGGCCCTGCTCGAGGTCGCTGAGGAGGAATACGAGGACGCACCGATCCGGCCGCCGGTCGTGACCGTCATGGGCCATGTCGACCACGGCAAGACCACCCTGCTCGACAGGATCCGCGACGCCAATGTCGTCGACGGCGAGGCCGGCGGGATCACCCAGCACATCGGCGCCTACCAGATCGAGAAGGACGGCAGTCCCGTCACGTTCATCGACACCCCCGGCCACGCCGCCTTCACCGCCATGCGTGCCCGCGGGGCGGTCGCCACCGACATCGTGGTTCTGGTCGTCGCAGCGGACGACGGCGTGATGCCACAGACCATAGAGGCGATCGACCATGCCCGGGCAGCCGACGTGCCGATCGTGGTGGCCATCAACAAGATCGACCGTGACAACGCCGAGCCACAGCGGGTGCTCACCCAGCTGGCCGAACATGAACTCGTACCCGAGGCGTGGGGTGGTGAAACGGTCACCGTCGAGGTATCCGCCATCGAGGGCCTGGGCATCGACGATCTGGTCGAGAACCTGAGCGTGATCGCCGAGGTCGAGGACCTCCGAGCCGACCCGGAGGGTCGTGCACAGGGCGTCGTGCTCGAGTCGCATCTCGACATCGGCCGCGGTTCGGTGGCGACCATCCTCGTCCAGTCCGGAACGCTCCGGGTCGGCGACCCGATGGTGGCAGGTGCTTCCTGGGGTCGTGTCCGGGCGCTCGTTGACGACCAGGGCAGACAGGTGAAGGAAGCCGGTCCGTCGACCCCCGTCGAAGTGCTGGGCCTCTCCGATGTCGCCGAGGCGGGCGACCGGTTCGTGGTTGCCCCAAGCGAGAAGGTCGCCGGCCGCGTCGCCGAGAAGCGGTCGCACTACAAGCGCCAGGCCAACATCGGCCGTGACGCCCATGCACTCTCCGGTGGTGCCCGCCTCGAGGACGTCTTCGAGCAGATCCAGAGGGGCGAGGTCGCCCGACTCAACCTGGTGGTCAAGACCGACGTCAACGGATCCCTGGAGGCCGTCTGCGACAGCCTCCAGCGGCTTGAGCGTGACGATGTCAAGTTGGCTTTCGTGCACCGCGCGGTTGGTGGTATCACCGAAAACGACATCCAGTTGGCCGGAGCATCGAATGCCACGATCATCGGCTTCAACGTGCGGCCCGATCGCAAGGCCCGCGAGTTCGCCGAAGCCGAGCAGGTCGAGATCCGCACCTACGAGGTCATCTACCAGTTGCTCGACGACATCGAGGCTGCCATGGTCGGCATGCTGGCTCCCGAGTTCGAGGAGGTCGTTACCGGCGATGCCGAGGTCCGTGAGATCTTCTCGGTACCGAAGATAGGCAAGATTGCGGGCTGCTATGTCCAGAACGGCACCATCACCCGTGGCAGCAAGGTCCGCTTCTTGCGCGATGGGGCGATCATCTGGAAGGGCGAGGTCAAGTCGCTCCGGCGCTTCAAGGACGATGTCCGCGAGGTTCAGTCCGGCTTCGAATGCGGCATCGGGCTCTCCGACTTCCAGGACCTCAAGGACGGCGACGTCATGGAGACCTATGACGAGCGGGAGATCCCGCGCTCGTAGCGGACCATGGCACGCAGCCGGCAACGCAGCGGTGGTGCCCCTCGCGGGTTCGATCGCACCGACCGCCTCAACGAGCTTCTCACCCGGATTCTCGCCGAGGAACTCGAACGCATCGACGACGAGCGGCTCGACCTCGTGACGGTCATGGGGGTCGACACCGACCGTGACCTCAGCCAGGCGAAGGTCTACGTGGCCGGGGGGGCGGTCGACGACGAGGTGATCGAGGCCCTCGAGGAACAACGGTCCCGTCTCCAGCGTGCCATCGGCGGTCGTGCCCGTCTCCGCAGGATCCCACCGCTCGTCTTCAGGGTCGACGAGGCCGCCCGGTCGGCTGAGCGGATCGAGGACATACTGCGTGGACTCCGGGCCGAGGATGGTTGACAGGCCCGGGGGTCCCGACGGGATCGCCGTCGTCGACAAGCCTGCGGGCTGGACCAGCCACGACGTCGTGGCCCGGTCGCGCAAGGTGCTCGGCACCCGCAAGGTCGGGCACTCGGGCACCCTCGACCCGGATGCGACCGGTGTACTGGTCCTGGGTGTCGGCCGTGCGACCCGACTGCTCCGCTTCCTGACGCTGCTCCCCAAGCGCTACACGGCAACGATCGTGCTCGGGACCGAGACGACGACCCTCGACGCAGCGGGTGACGTGACGGCGGTCCACGACATGTCCGGTGTCGTGCCGGGTGACGTGCGGGATGCAGCACAACGACTGACTGGCCAAATAGAACAGGTCCCCCCGATGTTCTCGGCCGTGAAGGTGGACGGGCGTCGACTCCACGAGATCGCCCGGGAAGGCGGGGAGGTCGAGCGTGCGCCGCGCCCGGTCACCGTCCACCGCTTCGACGTGGTGCCCACAGGGGATCCCATGGTCTGGGAGGTGGACGTCGAGTGCTCGTCGGGGACCTATGTGCGCACGTTGGCCGCCGACCTCGGCACGTCCCTTGGCGGAGGTGCCCACCTGACGGACCTGAGACGGTTGTCGGTCGGGTCGTTCACGCTCGACGAGGCCGGGTCGATGGAGTCACCGGAACTGCTGCCTCCGGCGGCCGGGGTTCGCCACCTGGTTGGCGTCGTCGTCGACGATCTGGCCACCGACATCGGACACGGGAAGGTGCTCGGTCGGGAACGCCTGGGTGTCGAGGGTGACGGACCGTGGGCTGTGCACGGCGCCGACGGCACCCTGCTGGCCGTCTACGAACCGTACGGGGACCGGACCAAGCCGGCTGTTGTCCTCGTCGGCTGAGCGGGTGCCACCGGGTGGGCGACCTGCAGCACCCCGGTCGGTAGCGTGGGCGCGGTGGATACCCGCCTAGCGCTGACGCCCGCCGATTCGACCTTGCCGGGTTCGGTGGTCACCATCGGTGCCTTCGACGGGGTGCACCGTGGCCATCGCCAGGTCATCACCGAGGTCTGCCGCATCGCCGACGAGCGTGGGCTGCGGTCGGCCGTCGTCACATTCGATCGGCACCCGGCATCGGTCATACGTCCCGAGTCGGCGCCCCTGCTGTTGACGGACCTGGACCAGAAGCTCGAACTGTTGTCGACCACCTCCGTCGACACCACGGTCGTGGTCCCGTTCGACGAGGCACGGGCGTTGGAGACCGCCGAGGATTTCGTCACCGAGGTCCTGATCGGCTGTCTGGGGGTCAGGGCTGTGGTCGTCGGCGAGGACTTCCACTTCGGCTACCAGCGACTCGGCAACGTGGCGCTGCTGCGCTCGATGGGGGCCGAGCACGGCTTCGAGGTGCTGGGCCTGGGGCTTGTGGGACTCGACGGTGTGCCGGCACGCGACCACCAGCAGGTCTCGTCCACGTTCATCCGGCGGGCCCTCTCGCGAGGTGACCTCAGGCGGGCGAACGCCATGCTGGGCCGTCCCTACGAGGTCCGGGGGGAGGTCGATCGGGGTGACGGCCGTGGCAGGGAGTTGGGCTTTCCCACGGCCAACGTCAGGGTCGACGGGTCGATCCTGCTGCCAGAGGACGGTGTCTATGCCGGGTGGTTCGAGCGTGCGGACGGCTCGGTCCATGCCACTGCGATCTCGCTCGGAACGCGGCCGCACTTCTACGACGACGGCGACCTGCTCCTCGAGGCACACCTCCTGGACTTCGACGGGGACCTCTACGGTGAGTCGGTTCGGGTGCGCTTCGTGGAACTGCTGCGACCGCAGCAGGTGTTCGACGGTCTCGACGGGCTCGTGGAACAGCTCCAACTGGATGTGGCCACCGCACGTTCCGTCCTGGCCTGACCGATGGACCCATCGGACATCGTCCTGTTGATGGTCGGCGGGCTGGTGGCCGGCACTGTGAACACGATGGCCGGGGGCGGCTCGATGCTGACCGTGCCGCTGCTCGTCCTGGCGGGTGTGCCGGGGAACGTGGCGAACGGTTCGAACCGGGTGGGGATCCTCGCTTCCGCCACGATGGCGGCGGTGTCGTTCCGCAGGTTGGGCGTTTCCGGGGTGTCGCGGATGCTGCCGGTCCTCCTCCCGGTCGTCGCCGGATCGCTGACCGGGTCGACACTCGTCTCCCGCCTGGCGGACGAGACCTTCGAACGGGCATTCGGGATCCTGATGGTGCCGTTGCTGCTGCTCGCCCTGCGGCCTCCGAAGGTGCCGCAGGCGGCGGAAGGTCCGGCGGCCTGGCCCACGTCGGTTATGGCCATCGTGTTCTTCTGCGTGGGTTGCTACGGGGGTGCCTTCCAGGCGGGAATCGGGCTGCTGCTGGTGTTGGCGTTGTCCCGATCGGGTCTCGACCTGGTGGTTGCCAACAGCGTCAAGGTGCTGGTGGTCCTCGCCATCACCCTCACGGCGCTGCCGGTGTTCATCGTTGGCGGCCGCGTCGACTGGGGACCGGCGCTCGTCCTCGCACTCGGCTTCGGCGTCGGTGGCGCCGTCGGAGCCCACTTGACGGTCGGTGGTGGCGAAAGGCTGGTGCGCCCCGTGCTCGTAGTGGCTGTACTCGGGCTGGCTGGTCGCCTTCTCGGCCTCTGGTAGGGCGGACAGGCAGTCCCAGGTCGGCGACCGGTAGGGTGGTCGGGCCGGACCACCCGTCCGGCACCGACAACAGAGTCCTCGGGGTTGGGTGAAAGTCCCGACCGGCGGTGAGCCTCCGTCCCGTTTCCGGAGTCCGGATTCGGGGCAATGGCACAGCCCGCGAACCCCCGGCGTTCCCTTCGGGGCAGGTCGGGGGCCGATCAGGTGCAAGTCCTGGGCCGACGGTCAAAGTCCGGATGGGAGAGGGCACAGGAAGCGAAGCGACGACGCCTCGGCCCCACGGGCCGGCATGTCCGACCGTCCCTTCCCGCTGCTCCCGTCGTGTCACCCCGGGGCACGACCATTCGAGGAACCTGCCACATGTTCACCGGCATCGTCGAGGAGACCGGCTTCGTGCGCTCGGCGCATGACAACGGTGGCGGCCGACGCCTCGTCGTGGGCGCCGGCGTCGTGCTCGACGACGTCTCCACGGGTTCCTCCATTGCCGTCGACGGCTGCTGCCTCACCGTCACCGAGTTCGGCGCAGACGACCAAGGTGCCTGGTTCGCCGCCGACGCCGTTCCCGAGACCCTCGACCGTACGACCCTGGGCGGATCGGCAGAAGGCGATTCCGTGAACCTCGAGCGTCCGATGCGGGCCGACGGCCGCTTCGGTGGGCACATCGTCCAGGGACATGTCGATGCGGTGACCGAACTCGAGTCCGTCCACGAGCACGTCGACGGTTCCCGGCGGCTGACCTTCCGGCTTCCCGGTGCCCTGGCGGGACAGATAGTCGAGAAGGGCTCGGTGGCACTCGACGGCATCAGCCTGACCGTCGCTGCGGTCGAGGGTGCCACGTTCGACATCGCCGTCGTCCCCCACACGCTCGAGGTCACCACCCTCGGTCGTCGGGTCGTCGGCGACCGGTTGAACGTGGAGGTGGACGTCATCGCCCGCTACGTCGCAGGGCTCATGGCAGCGGACCGGTTGCCGAACGACCGGTTGACCGACGCGGGAGGTCGGATCTGATGCCGTTCACCCCGATCGACGTTGCCGTCGAGGCGTTTGCACGCGGTGAGTTCCTCGTGGTCGTCGACGACGAGGACCGCGAGAACGAGGGCGACCTGGTCATCCCGGCGGAAATCGCCGACGCCGACGCCGTCAACTTCATGGCCAAGCACGCCCGCGGGCTGATCTGCCTGGCGCTCACCGGCGAACGAATTGCCGAGCTCCAACTGCCACTGATGGCGCACAAGAACGAATCACGCCACCAAACCGCCTTCACCGTCTCGATCGAATCAAAGGAAGGCGTCACCACCGGCATTTCGGCCGCCGATCGGGCCCAGACCATTGCCGTCGCTATCGACCCAGCCAAGGACTCGTCCGACATCAACAGCCCGGGCCACGTCTTTCCCCTGGTGGCCCGCGACGGTGGCACCCTGGTGCGGGCCGGCCATACCGAGGCGGCGGTCGATATCGCCCGTTTGGCCGGTTACAATCCCTCGGGCGTGATTTGCGAAATCATGAACGACGACGGCACCATGGCGCGGCTCCCGGACCTGGTGACTTTCGCCCAGTTCCACGGCTTCAAGCTGGGCACTATTGCCGACCTGATCGCCTACCGGCGGCGCAACGACACGCTGATCCGGCGCACACTAGAGACCACGCTGGAAAGTCACTTCGGCACTTTTCACCTGGTCGTCTACGTCAATTCGGTCGAATATGCCGAGCACATCGCGCTGGTGAAGGGTGATCTCTCCGGCCCCGAGCCGGTGTTGGTGCGGGTCCACGCCTTCAACCTGCTCGATGACTTGCTGATCGCCCAGGGCGGCCGCGGCGGCGAATTGCACAGCGCCATGATGGAAATCGAGCGCGAGGGACGGGGTGTGTTGGTGCTGATCCGCGAGCCACGACGATCATCGCTTTCGGATTCGGTGCGCGGCCGTCTGGGAGAGCCGCTCGAAGTGCCGCCGCAATTGCGCGACTACGGCATCGGGGCCCAGATTTTGCTCGATCTCGGAGTTCGCGATATGGTGCTTTTGTCGAATTCCCGGCGCACCATAGTCGGTCTCGAAGGCTACGGCCTGAGCATCGCCGATCAACGTTCCATTCCCAAGCTGGAGGGCTTTTGATCATGGTTGACGCGCCCTACCTTTTGATCGTCGACGCGCGATACTACGCCGACATCTCCGATGAACTGGTGCGCGGAGCACTTGGCGCCATCGAGGAGGTGCGGGGCAGTTACATGCGTGTTTCGGTGCCCGGCGCCTTCGAACTGCCGGCCGCCATTCGCATGGCTATCCGGTCCATGGAACTGGTCGGCGGCCGTCGCCGTTACGATGGTTACGTAGCGCTGGGCTGCGTCATCCGCGGTGAAACCAGTCATTACGATCACATCTGCATGGAGGCTACCCGCGGTCTCAATGACATCGCCATGAACTTTTCCGTGGCCGTGGGCAACGGCATCCTGACTTGCGAAACCCGCGAGCAGGCGTTGGCCCGGGCGGCCACCAATCAGGGCAACAAGGGCGCCCAGGCGGCCCGCGCCGCCATCGAGATGGTGCGGGTCAAACGCGAGTTGATGCCGGCACGATGAGCACTGGGGCCGCATTACCGGCCCGACCGGGGCGCCGCAGATTGGCCCGCCTGGGGGCTGTACAGGCGCTATATCAGATCGAGATTTCGGCAACCCCGGTGGAATCCGTGATCGCCGAGTTCGTGGCCCATCGCCTGGGCCAGGAGCTCGACGGCGATAGATACGGAGAGGCTGACGGAGACTTTTTCTCGACCGTCGTGCGCGGCGTCAGCAGGCGGCGCCCAGACCTCGATGAAATGATCGCGGCGGCGCTGACCACCGATTGGACGGTGGAGCGGCTCGATGCCATTCTGCGCCAGATCCTGCGTGCCGGTGCCTTCGAGTTGGCCGAGCGGCCGGACGTGCCGGCGCGGGTTGCCATCAACGAATACCTCGATTTGGCCAAGGCCTTCTTTGAAGGACCCGAGTCGCGCCTTGTTAACGGCGTGCTCGACCGTCTCGGTCATGTTCTCAGACCCGACGAATTGGGCGCGGCGCCGCAGGAGATGGCGGCCGAAAGTGGCTGAGCTGGGCCGGCGCGGCGAATTCGAGTTGATCAATGAGGTCTTCGCGCCGTTGGCGCGCGGCCACAAGCTGGCTTTTGGCTTGACCGACGATGCCGCCCTCTTGCGGCCTCGGCCAGGAAGCGACTTGGTATTGACCAAAGATGCTCTGGTCGCGGACGTGCATTTTCCCGCGCACGAGGCGCCGGAGCTGGTGGCCCGCAAGCTGTTGCGCGTCAACCTCTCGGACCTGGCGGCCATGGGCGCGGAACCCGTCGGCTACTTGCTGGCACTGGCCGTACCGCCGGAACTGGGCGAAGGTTGGTTCGAAGCTTTTGCTGCTGGCCTGGCTCGTGACCAGGAGGAATTTGGCCTGGCGCTGTTGGGTGGCGACATGGTGGCGACGCCGGGGATCCTGACGCTGACGCTGACGGCTCTGGGCGAGGTTGACGAGGGCCAGGCGTTGCGCCGCAACGGCGCCTGCGAGGGCGATCTCGTCTACCTCTCGGGCAGCCTCGGCGACGCCGCCCTGGGTCTGCTCGTGAGCAAGGGGGAATTGGCGGAACTGGACCGGGAAGCCGCTAATGCGCTGCTTGATCGCTATCGACTGCCGCGCCCGCGCCTGAAGCTGGGGCGGGCACTTGTCGGCCTGGTCAGTGCTGCGACCGACGTCTCGGACGGCCTGGTCGCCGATCTCGAACATATCTGCCGGGCCTCCGGCGTAGCTGCCGTAATCGAGGCGACGCGGCTGCCGCTGTCGTCGGCTGCCGAGGCCGCATTGGTGCTCGATCCGGCGCTTCGGCCGCAGCTGCTGGCCGGCGACGACTACGAGATCCTGGCCACCGTAGCGCCGGCTGGCGAGGCCGCGGCTGTTGCCGCTGCGGCTGCGACCAATGTGGCGTTTACCCGCGTCGGCGAGATTCGTGCCGGCGGCGACGTCACCCTGCTCGACGGCGATGGCCGGATCGTCGAAGCAACTGCCGGATACCGGCACTTCTAGAATTCGCAGCGAGACAGCCGCCGGCATGAACCGAGCCCAACGAAACGTTACCGTCCTGGCTGCCTGTCAGGCGCTGCTGCTGACCGGCAACGCCATTCTCATCGCGCTGAGCCCTTTGGTGGGCTTCGAGCTGGCGGCCGACAAGGCCTATGCCACGCTGCCCGTCACCACTTACGTGGTGGCAACGGCGTTGAGCACGGTGCCGGCCTCGTTCTTGATGAAGCGGGTGGGGCGGCGGGTTGGCTTCATGAGCGGCGCAGTGATCGGCGTCCTGGCCGGGGCACTGTCGAGCTATGCCATCTATGCCGGCGACTTTCTGCTCTTCAGTGCCGGGACCGGCCTCGCCGGTCTCTACAACGCGGCCGGTCAGTACTACCGCTTTGCCGCGGTCGACGTGGCCAGCGGGTCGTTCAAGAGCAAGGCCATATCGTTCGTCCTGGCCGGCGGCATCGTGGGCGCTTTCCTCGGACCGGGCAGTGCCATCTGGACGCGTGACATCTTTCCCGACCATCTCTTCCTTGGCTCCTATATGTCGACCATGATCTTTGCCTTCCTGGCCATTGGCCTGCTGATGCTGGTCGACATACCGCCGCCTAGCGAGGAGGAGCGGCAAAGCGGCGGGCGCAGCTTGGCCACTATTGCCGCCCAGCCGGTCTTTTTGGTTGCCGTACTGGGCGGCATGATCGGCTACGGCGTGATGAACCTGGTGATGACGGCGACGCCGCTGGCCATGACGGCGCACCACCATCCCTTCGGCGATACCGCCATGGTCATTCAGTGGCACATCGTCGGTATGTTCGCGCCGGCTTTCTTCACCGGTACGTTGATCAATCGTTTCGGGGTGCTGAAGATCATGCTCGCTGGCACGCTTTTGATGTTTGCCTGTGTCGCAGTGGCGCTTTCGGGTTTCGAGTTCCTCTATTTCTGGACCTCGCTGGTGCTATTGGGATTGGGCTGGAACTTCCTGTTCGTGGGCGGTACGACGTTGCTGACCGAGTGCTATGTGCCGGCTGAAAAGTTCAAGGTACAGGCCATCAACGACTTTCTGGTGTTCGGCACCGTGGCCGCCGCCTCCCTGACTTCGGGCACGCTGTTGCACCTTATCGGCTGGCATGCCGTGCTTTACGGTGCTCTGCCGTTCCTGGCGCTAACTGGGTTGGCGTCGCTGTGGCTACTGCGCCGCCGGACCGCCTGACTGCGGTTGCCTTTTGCCGGCTACTCCCGTAAGTTCCGCGAAATTTTTTCGACGCCAATGTCCGGAGTTTGCCCGCTCAAAGCGCCCGGGATCATTCGTGCCCCATTCGAGCCCTACAGAAATGAGGATCTGAAGCCATGCCAACCATATTGTGGTTTGTGATTGCCTGCGGCGTCCTGGCCGTCCTTTACGGTGTCTATGCCAGCCGTTCGGTGTTGGCTGCCAGCCCCGGCAACGAGCGCATGCAGGAAATCTCCTTGGCCATCCAGGAAGGGGCCAGCGCCTACCTCAACCGCCAATACACCACCATCGCCATCGTCGGCGTCGTGGTGCTGGTTGTGGTGTTCTTCTTCCTCGGCCTCAAGGCGGCGATAGGCTATGCCATCGGCGCCGTGCTGTCGGGAGCTGCCGGCTACATCGGCATGAACATTTCGGTGCGTGCCAACGTACGCACCGCCGAGGCGGCGCGCCAGGGCTTGCAGGAAGGTCTGGCCATTGGTTTCAAGGCGGGCGCCGTCACCGGCATGCTGGTGGCCGGTTTTGCCCTGTTGGCGGTGGCCGGCTACTTCGGCGTGCTGCTGGCCATGGGTACCGATCTGGCTGGGCGCGAGATCGTCGACGCCCTGGTGGCGCTGGGCTTCGGGGCTTCCCTGATCTCCATATTCGCCCGTCTCGGCGGCGGCATTTTCACCAAGGGCGCCGACGTCGGCGCTGATCTGGTGGGCAAGGTCGAGGCCGGCATTCCCGAGGACGATCCGCGCAACCCGGCTGTGATCGCCGACAACGTCGGCGACAATGTGGGCGACTGCGCCGGTATGGCGGCGGACCTATTCGAAACCTACGCCGTCACCGTGGTCGCCACCATGGTCCTGGCCTGGATTTATTTCACCGGCGATACCGCCATGCAGTTGAGCCTGATGCTCTATCCGCTGGTCCTCGGCGGGGCCTGCATCATCGCCTCGGTGATCGGCACATTCTTCGTCCGCTTGGGCGCCAGCCAAAACATCATGGGAGCGCTCTACAAAGGCTTTCTTGTTTCGGCCGTGCTCTCGGCCGTGTTGTTCTGGCCGGTCACCGACATGGTCGTCGGCATGGCCAGCACTTTCACCATCAGCGGCAAGCCGGTCAGTGGTATGGATCTCTTCTTCTGCGCCATTCTCGGCCTGGTGATCACCGGTCTGATCATCTGGGTCACCGAGTACTACACCGGCACCAACTTTCGTCCGGTGCAGAGTATTGCGCGCTCCTCGACCACGGGCCATGGCACCAACGTCATCCAGGGCCTGGCCATCTCGATGGAGGCGACGGCGGTGCCGGCGCTGATTATCTGTGCCGGTATCATCATCGCCCACACCCTGGCCGGTCTCTTCGGCATCGCCATTGCCGTCACCGCGATGCTCGCCCTGGCCGGCATGGTGGTGGCGCTGGACGCCTACGGTCCCGTCACCGACAACGCCGGCGGCATCGCCGAGATGGCGGATCTCGAGGAATCGGTTCGCAAATCCACCGATGCGCTCGATGCCGTCGGCAACACCACCAAAGCGGTGACCAAGGGCTATGCCATCGGTTCGGCCGGCCTGGCGGCGCTGGTGTTGTTCGCCGCCTACACCGAGGACCTCAAAGCCTTCTTCGGCGACGTCAAGGTCGACTTCACGCTGAGCAATCCCTATGTCGTGGTCGGACTTTTCGTTGGCGGCATGTTGCCTTATCTATTTGGCGCCATGGCCATGACCGCAGTGGGCCGGGCTGCCGGTTCGGTGGTGGAAGAGGTGCGGCGCCAGTTCCGCGAGATTCCCGGCATCATGGAGGGTACCGCCAAGCCCGATTACAACCGGGCCGTCGATCTGCTGACCCGCGCCGCCATCAAGGAGATGATCATTCCCTCGATGCTGCCGGTGCTGGCCCCGATCGTGGTCTACTGGGTGATCCTGGCCTTGGCCGGGCAGGGCGCCGCGTTCTCGGCCCTGGGTGCCATGCTGATGGGCGTCATCGTCACCGGCCTCTTCGTGGCCATCTCGATGACCGCTGGCGGCGGCGCCTGGGACAATGCCAAGAAGTTCATCGAGGACGGCAACCACGGCGGCAAGGGATCCGAAGCCCACAAGGCCGCCGTGACCGGCGACACCGTCGGTGATCCCTACAAGGACACCGCCGGTCCGGCCATCAACCCGATGATCAAGATCACCAACATCGTGGCCTTGCTGCTCCTGGCCGCGCTGGCGCATTGATTTGTAGATCCTCGCCGGGCGGGCGGTGTTTTTGTTAGACCCTCACCGGGCGGGCGCGTCCGCGCCCCCCCATCCGGGGGGCGGCTTAGTGTTTAGTTTTTTTGTGCAACGGGAGCAACGCGACCCGCCGCACCTGCGGCGCGCCCGCGCAGGCTGCGGACCACAGGTCCGCCGCCGTGAGCGACGAGAATCCTAGATTGGATCTATGATCCAATCTAGGGCATGCCGGGTCCCCCATCCTGGCCGGTGAAGCGGCCGATGTTGCCGAAGATCTGCTGGAAGAGGCCGAGTTCCTTGCCCCGGGTCGGCGTCACCCGCTCCACCAGCTCGATCTTGCGGGCATCGTCGAGGCCGTAGCGTTCGACGCTCTGGACGATGCCGGTTTTGCTGAAACTGATGGCCAGGACCTGCTGCTGCAGTATGTCCTTCTCGAAGAAAGCGAAGGTTTCCGTCTGCTTGGAGATGTAATACCAGGTCGTGATCTCGAAGGTGCCGACATTGGAGGGCGAGCCCAGCAGGCGCAAAACATCGCCCTGGTTGCTAAGCTTGGGCTCGATCTTGGCGATCTGCTCCTCGTCGGGGACGTGTCCCTGGACATCGCTGAGGGGCGCGCAGGCGCCCAGGGCGAGAAAACCGGTGACAAGACCGGCGAGAAGGCCGAGAGATAGTTTTCGGGGCCGCATGGGCGCTGATCCGCTAGAGAAGTTCCGTGGAAATCCGGGTCTGTCCGGCTGCTGGCGGGCACCATGGCACCGACCGGCGAGAGCTGTCAACGCTCTTGGCTTTGAGGCGTTAAGTTATGATTTTTAAACGATTTTTCAAGCGCACGGAGCCGTCGGACGAAGTCTACCTTCTGTATCGGGCGGTCGTTGCCCAGGCCCGCATGGGGGCTTTTTACGAGCACCTGGGCGTGCCTGACACGCTGGATGGGCGTTATGACCTCTTGGTGCTGCATTGCCATCTGGTTGCTCGTCGCCTGCGCCTCGAGGACGCCGCCGGGGTGGCGCTGGGGCAGGCGCTGTTCGATCTCATGATGGCCGACATGGATCGGAGCTTGCGCGAAATGGGGGTTGGAGATCTAAGCGTTGGCTCCCGCGTCAAAGCCATGGCGCGGGCTTATTATGGCCGCGCCAAAGCCTATGACGAGGCCTTGGCGGCGGCCGGGCCGCCCGAGAATTACCTGTCGGCGGCGCTTAGGCGCAACGTCTACGGCTCCTTGGCTGATGATCGAGGACCCCAAGCTGCCCAGCTTGCGGCGCTCGCCGGCCATGTTCTGGCGCAGATCGATCATCTGGCGGCGACGGAGCGCCAGGCGTTGCTGGCCGGAGAGGTCGATTTTCTGCCTCCACCGGGCGCGAAAAGCGCCCCGCCGGAGGTGAAAACCAATTGACCGGGGCAACGATTTGACACTATTTTCCGGCCCTTCCGCGGTCGCGCGTGGAAGCGATCGATATTGGAGGACGGCGATGGGCGTGCTCGATGGCGAGTTCAGCCGCATCATAGAGAGCCAGCTCTTGGGCCCGGACGAAAGCACGTTCGAGTTCGTGGCCGAGGCGGCGGAATGTCGGGCCTTGGCGGCGCGGTTGGATATCGTGGCGATCGAATCCCTTTCGGCCACGGTTCGGGCAAAGCGTCAGCCTCAAACCCGAGGCTGCCACGTGGATATTCATTTTGTTGCCGATGTGATACAGTCCTGCGTCGTAACTTTGGAGCCCATAGCCGCCCGCATCGACGAGAGGATCGAAGCCGATTTTGTTCCCGAAAGGGCCGCTAGCGGCAGCGATACCGACGATGGCGAGGTACCCCTCAGCATTCAAGAATTCAGCATTGAGGACGAGGAACCATCCGAGGTCTTGCGCCAAGGCAAGGCTGATGTCGGCACCTTGATTGCCGAGCACTTGGCGTTGGCGTTGGAGCCTTACCCGCGCCGTCCGGGAGCGGTATTCGAAAGCGAAGATGTTGGCGAAAATGAAGACGCGGTGAGAGATGACGAAGAGGGCGAGGGAAGACATTTCCCGTTCGCCGAGTTGCGCAGGCGCCTTAACCCCGATACCTAGATGATGAGGGGAAAGGGCCGGGGGATTCCGAACAAAGGCACCGCAAGGCACTACAAAGCAGAGATGAGGCCGCCTGCCTGGCGGCGGTGCAGAGTGAGAAAGTGAAGTCATGGCAGTACCGAAAAAGAAGAAATCCACGTCACGGCGCAACATGAGGCGATCGCACGACGCCCTCAAACCCGCCGGTTACGTGGAATGCTCGAATTGCGGCGAATACAAGCGCCCCCACCACGTTTGCGAGGATTGCGGCCACTACGATGGTCGCGAGGTCGTCGAAGCATCATCCTCGATCTAGTTTCATGACGGTCGACCGTCGAGCGGCGCGCGCAGGGGCCGTGGCATGAACTCGGGCCGCAGCACGGGGCGTTGCATCGCCCTGGACGCCATGGGTGGCGCCGACGCGCCGGCCATAGTGGTAGAGGGGGCGCAGTTGGCGCGGCAACGCCACCCCGGGCTGCGCTTCCTGCTGTTCGGCGATGAGGTGCAGTTGCGATCGCTGGTGGATCGCCAGGCCGGCCTGGCCGAGGCGGTCGAGGTGTGCCATGCCGAGCAGGTCATCGACGACGCCGACAAGCCCTCTCAGGCCTTGCGCCGGGGCCGCCAGTCAAGCATGCGCCTGGCCATCGACGCGGTTGACGATGGCCGTGCCGACGCCGTGGTCTCGGCCGGCAACACCGGCGCCCTGATGGCCATGGCCAAGGTGGTGCTGCGTATGCAGGAAGGTATCGTGCGGCCGGCCATGATCACCTTCTTTCCCACTTTGGCCGGCCGTAGCGCCATGCTCGATCTGGGTGCCAACATCGAATGCGACGTTGATAATCTGGTTCAATTCGCCATCATGGGCGCTGCCTTTGCGCGTATCGAATTGGGCAAAGAACGGCCCACGGTGGGCCTCCTGAACGTCGGTTCCGAGGATCTCAAGGGCAACGAGACGGTCAAGACGGCGGGCCAGATCCTGCGTGATTCAGATCTCGATTTCGAATTCCACGGCTTCGTCGAGGGTGACGACATCGGTGCCGGCACCGTCGACGTCTTCGTCACCGACGGTTTCACCGGCAATATCGCTCTGAAGGCGGTCGAGGGCACTTCGCGCCTTTATACTGGATTTCTCAATCAAGCCTTCCGCAGTTCGCTGTTGGCGGGGCTCGGCTATTTCCTGGCGCGGCCGGCGTTCAACGCGGTGCGCCGCCGGGTCGATCCACGCGAACACAACGGTGCCATGTTCGTGGGCCTCAACGGCGTCGTCATCAAGAGCCACGGTGGTACCGACTCGATCGGTTTCGTCAACGCCGTCGGCGTGGCGCTGGATATGGTCGAGGAACGTTTCAAGGAGCGCATCCAGGCCGATCTCCGGCGTTGGGCTCCGGCTGCCCAGCCAGAGGCTGAGGCCGCCGTCTCGTGACTGTCCGGCGTGCCCTGATCAGCGGCTGTGGTGCCTATCTGCCGGAACGCGTGATCGACAACGCCGAAATGGCTGCGCTGGTCGACACCACGGACGAGTGGATCGTCAGCCGCACCGGTATCCGCCAGCGCCATGTCGCGGCCGAGGGAGAATTCACCTCTCACCTGGCCGTCAAGGCCGCCAGCGCCGCCTTGGCCGCCGCCGATTGCCAGGCCGCCGACGTCGACGCCATCGTGCTCGCCACCGCCACACCCGACGAGACCTTTCCTGCCACGGCCACCGTGGTGCAGGCCGAACTCGGTATGGTCAGAGGCTTTGCCTTCGACGTACAGGCGGTGTGTAGTGGTTTTATTTACGCCTTGGCGGTAGCCGACAACTTCATCACTGCCGGCCAGGCCGAGCGCGTGCTGGTGATCGGTGCCGAAACCTTTTCGCGCATCCTCGACTGGAGCGACCGCACCACTTGCGTGCTCTTTGGCGACGGTGCCGGTGCCGTGCTGCTGGAGGCGAACGAAGGGAGCGGTGTCTCGGGCGACCCCAGCGACCGCGGCATCCTGGCCACTCAATTGCACACCGACGGCCGCCATCACGACATGCTCTACGTCGATGGCGGCCCCTCGTCGACCCAGACCACCGGGCATCTGCGTATGCTGGGCAAGGAGGTTTTTCGCCACGCCGTCACCAACCTTTCCTCGGTGGTCGGCGAAACCTTGGCCAAGGCCGGCCTGGAAACCAGCGACATCGATTGGGTAGTGCCCCACCAGGCCAATAAGCGCATCATCGACGGTACCGCCCGCAAGCTCAAATTGGCCTCCGAAAAAGTTGTGGTCACCGTCGATCGGCATGCCAACACTTCGGCGGCCTCAGTGCCGCTGGCATTGGCCGAGGCGGTCGGCGACGGCCGAATCACGGCTGGCGACGTGGTATTGATGGAGGCCATGGGTGGCGGATTCGCTTGGGGCGGCTGCGTCGTACGGTGGTGAATCAGGCAGTTTCCGTCGGCGATTCGCGTCTGACTTAAACGTCGCCCCGCATCCCTTTGATATTGACGGATTTCTTTGGCCGCGCTACCGTTGGGTCTGGTAACGGGAGGAGCAGGCCATGGCAGGACGCACCGTAACGCGGGCGCAGCTCAGCGAAGCGGTCTATCAAGAGGTCGGACTATCGCGCAACGAGTCCGCTGATCTTGTCGAATCCGTGCTGGGCCGTATTGCCGACCGGCTGGTCGATGGCGAGACCGTCAAGGTATCCTCGTTCGGCAGCTTCTATGTGAGGGAAAAGGGCCAGCGCGTCGGTCGCAACCCGAAAACCGGGGAAGAGGTACCGATACTGCCCCGCCGGATCCTGGTTTTCCGTCCCTCCCACGTGCTCAAGGACCGTATCAACAGGCTTCTGTCGCGCGGCGGGGCCTTCCTGAAATCAGCGCTCTAGAGGCACGCCCAAAGTGACCGAGCGGCGCAGTGCACGGCGGGTAGCCAAGTCTCCCGGCGCATTTCGCACCATCAGCGAGGTGGCTGAGGAGCTCGACGTGCCACAGCACGTGCTGCGCTTCTGGGAAGGCAAATTCAGCCAGATCAGGCCGCTCAAGCGGGGCGGCGGCCGACGCTACTATCGGCCCGAGGACGTCGAGCTGTTACGCCGTATCCGCAGCCTGCTCTATGGCGAGGGCTATACCATCAAGGGCGTACAGAAGGTGCTGCGCGATTCGGGGCGTCGCGGAGATAGCAGCCCGCTTGCCGCCGCACCATTGGGGGCTTCGCGACGGGCTGAGCTCGAAGGCATCGTGGCCGAACTGAGAACCCTGCAGGACATGCTGTCGCGGCGCCGCCGCTGAGTCGCAGAATTATTTCAGATTTTGAATTAAGATGATTCGTTAACCCATTGTAACTAAATGGATTATTTGTAGATTGCTAGGATGGCTCGCGGTCATTGCGGCGATGCCTTACCAGCGCTATAGTGCGCCCCGCGGTATTGCCGCCTAGGTCGGAGCGTGGCGCAGCCTGGTTAGCGCACCACACTGGGGGTGTGGGGGTCGCAGGTTCAAATCCTGCCGCTCCGACCAATATTCTTTAGATAGTCGTCATTGCCTGACCCCGAGGCCGCGAACGTGACCGCTCATATTCTCATCGTCGAGGACGACGAGCAGATCCAGCAATTCGTTGCTCTGCACCTGACAAACGAAGGCTATCGCGTCTCGACTGCGCTGACCGGCGAGAGGATGTTCGACATTCTCACGACCGACGCTGCCGACCTTATCATTCTCGATCTCAACCTGCCTGATGCCGACGGCCTCAATCTGGCCCAGCGTATCCGCCAGACCTCGTCCGTTCCTATCATCGTGGCCTCGGCGCGCAAGCGCGTGGACGACCGGCTCAAGGCGCTCAAACTGGGGGCCGACGACTACCTGACCAAGCCTTTCGACACCCGCGAGCTGATTCTCAGGGTACGCAACGTTCTCGAGCGCAGCGCTGGCCAGGCCGCAGGTCAAAGCGCGCCGCCGCGCCGCCGCCACAGCCTGGCGCTGGCGGTGCTGGCCCTGGCCCTGGTGCTGATCGCCGGCGGCGGCGCCTATTGGTATGGCGGTGGAGAGATTCCGCTGCTGACCCGCCCGCAGCCGGCACCCAAAACAGCGTCCTCTTCAAGCGTTGCCCCTGCCTCAAACACGGCACCCTCCTCAAACCCAGCCCCCGCAGCAAGCACCCTCCCGGCTACCTATTCCTGGGTCGCCGCCAGCCAGTGCGAGCCCTTTCCCTCTGTCGCCTGGTGGAAAAACAAGAGCCATCTTGCCGTCGTGCGCTACGTCGATCGCCGCCACGCAGGCAACTGGGACGCCTACGTTCAGAGCTGGCAGGGGCGGCTGGTCAAGCTGCAGGATATCCAGGATCGGGGTTCGACCGCCGTGACCGCCAGCGGCGGGCGTCTCAGCGGTACCGAACTGGCAGCCTACCTGGAGCAGATGTCGAAGCGCATCGAAGTCACCCGTTGCCTGGTGGCGGAGGCCAAGGCGGCACGTAAGTAGGAACGAGGACTGCCCACCGGCGGCTCGATCGACTATGCTGGGACGATAATCGCGGCAAACGATAGGAGCCGGTGCCATGAGTTCTTTTTGTTCTGTGCAATTCCACGACGATGCCGCAGCCCTGGCGGAGCAGATCCCCGACGGCGCCACCTTGGCCTTGCCGCCGAGCCGCAGCGGTGCCGCCATGGCGGTAACCAGGGCGCTATTGCAACAAGGTGCCGGCGGCCTGCATCTGGTGCTGGTGCCGAGTGCCGGGCTGCAGGCCGACGTATTGATTGGCGCAGGAAAGGTGGCGGTGATCGAGGGCGCCGGCGTCACGCTCGACGAGTTCGGCCAGGCGCCTTGTTTTGGGCGGGCGGTTCAGGCCGCTACCATCAAACTCAAGGATTCCACCTGCCCGGCGGTGATATCGGCTCTCCAGGCCGGCGAGAAGGGCCTTCCTTTCATTCCCATCCGCGGCCTATTGGGCTCCGACATCGAACGCTTTCGCGACGACTACCAGGTCATCGACAATCCCTTTTCCGAGGAACCTGATCCCATCGTGCTGTTGCCCGCCATCGTGCCCGATGTGGCTCTATTCCACGCCCCGCTGGCCGACCGCCTGGGCAATGTTTGGATCGGGTCGAACCGCGAGCTGATGCTCATGGCCCACGCTGCCAAGACCACGCTGGTCAGCGTCGAGGAGATCGTCGACGAGGATCTGCTGGCCGATCCGCTACGGGCTCCGGCCGTCATTCCCTCGCTCTACATCAGTCATCTGGCGCGAGTCGAGCGCGGCGCCTGGCCGCTGCCGTTGCCGGGCAGCTACCTGATCGACGCCGGCCATTTGGGCCAGTACGCGCGTCAGGCGGCGACGCCCGAGGGTTTTGCCGAATATCTGGCGGCCAGCGACGGCCCGGCCCGGGCGGCGGCAGAATAGCGCTTTGGAATACCGTCACGAAGAGCTGCTGATCTGCGCCGTGGCCCGGCTGCTGGAGGGCATCGGGCACATCGCGGTCGGTGTGGCATCGCCTATCCCCGGCTCGGCGTCACTGCTGGTGCAGGCGCTATCCGAAGGCCGTACCCGCGTTTCCATGCTCAACAGCCGGCGTCAGTACTTCACCAACGGCTCCACCGAGATCTTCGACATGGCCGCCCAGGGGCGGCTCGACGCCTTCTTCCTGGGCGGCGGCCAAATCGACGGCCAGGCCAACATCAATCTGGTGGGTGTCGGCGACTATCCCCAGCAAGAGGTGCGCTGGTCCGGCTCCTTCGGTTCGGCCTTCCTCTATTTCATGGTACCGCGGGTAATCCTCTTCCGTGAAGAACACACCACCCGGGTGATGGTGCCCAAGGTCGATTTCGTCAGCGCACCGGGCACCAGCCCGCCCGGGGTGCACCGGCCCGGCGGCCCCCACGCCATGGTCACCGGACGCTGCGTTTTCTCCTTCGACAAGCAGCGCGAGCGATTCCGTTTGGAAAGCGTGCATCCCGGACAATCGGTCGAGGATGTATTGGAGAACACCGGTTTCGAGTTCGATCTGCCCGACCATGTGCCGACCACGCCCGAACCCGAGCCTGAGCGCCTGGCCCTGGTGCGCGGCCAGGTGGCCCGCCAGGTAGCGGAAGCTTATCCGCTGTTCGCCGCCGAGGTCTTTGGCATAGAAGCTGCTGCCTGAACCAGACTGGGAGCCATGTGTGGACGGCTCCCTGTTGGCAAGGGATTTATTGGACGTTGATGCAGTGCTGGTCGGTGCTGCCATGTGTTCGGCCTGTTGATGCGGCACTTTCACATGGCCGCTGGCCATAATGCTCTCCGCAGATCGGGTCCCGGTCAAAAGCACGCAGTCTCGATGCTGCAATGGCTACTGTGGGGTGTCCCGATCTCCGGATCGACCGGCTGGGTGCATTATCTGTCCGTTGCCCTTTCCAACCTCGGGTGCGCGAGCCTGGCCCGCGCAGATCTCAAGCGGCCTGGGCTGCAGGCTCGCTGTATCGTGTGCCGCGGACCATCATGGCCCAGGCGATGCGGGCGATCTTGTTGGCCAGCGCGATGGCTGCGACCTTCGTCGGTCGCCGTGCCAGCAGCGCCGCAAGCCACGGTCGCGGTGTGCTGCCTGCCTGCTTGGCGCGTTTGATCAGAGAGAAGGCGCCGATCATCAGCAGTGATCGCAGATAGCGGTCGCCGGCCTTCGAGATGTGACCCAAGCGCTCCTTGCCACCGGTCGAGTTCTGCTTCGGCACCAGACCGATCCAGGCGGACACGTCACGGCCCGATCTGAAGGCATGGGGATCGGGGATGCTGGCAATGAGAGCGGTGGCGATCAACGGGCCGACTCCGGGGATCTCGCCGAGACGCAGACTGAGTTCGCTCGAGCGATGCCAGGCCAGGATACGCAGGTCTAACTCGTGGATCCTGAACTTGACCGCCTCAAGCTGATCACGCAGCGCCAGCAGGCACTCTCGCGCCGCTGACGGCACACGCTCGTCATCTCCCTTGTCAATCAGGCGTACCAGCTTCTCGACCCCATTGCGACCGACCCCGGCAACGATGCCGAACTCGGCCAGATGGGCTCGCATGGCGTTGATCAAAGCGGTGCGCTGGCGCACGAACAGCTTGCGCGTCCGGTGCTGCATCAGCCCGCTCTGCTGCTCACGTGTCTTGATGGGCACGAAGCGCATGGTCGGGCGCGTCACCGCCTCGCAGATCGCTTCCGCGTCCGCCGCGTCGTTCTTGTTGCGCTTGACGTAGGGCTTGACGTAGCGCGCCGGCATCAGACGCACCTCGTGCCCTAGCTTAGAGACCTCGCGAGCCCAATGATGGCCGCTGGCGCAGGCTTCCATACCGACCAGGCAGGGCGGTTGCTTCTTGAAGAACGACAAGACCTGGCTGCGCTTCAACTGGCGGCGGATCACCGGCTGGCTCGATGCATCGACGCCATGGATCTGAAAAACGTTCTTCGCGAGATCAACTCCGATCGTGGTAACTTCGGTCATAGGACGGCTCCCTCCTGGCGGTTAACAGCAACTGCACTTTGGCACATCGTGATGCCGGTGGCGGGAGCCGTCCACAGCATCAATAGCAGAAAACAGCTCGACGCTGTGCCACAAGAGCCTTGCTGTCCGCTGGCTCGCCTCGCCAGGGACCTCATAGAAACCTCTGGATTGAACTAATCCGTTAAAGCGGTATTCGATTCTGATCGTCGCAGCAGTTATGCCCAGAATCTTTTGCAATTAGGTCGACCACGTTGCCGAGCCAGCTCCGGACATATGCGTCGCGGAGAAAATGCGCCGGATGGTCCGAAGAAACAAAATCATGGACCGACGGTGGCAACAGCTAGCTTTGGTCCACTTGCCAAGGACGGAAAGTCTTCTTCGTGGGTATGTTGAATCAAATCTCGCGTCCTCACGCCAGCAAAACCGCTGATTACTTGGACAGGCTCCTAAGGCATCGGCTTGTAAACCGCTGGCGGTTTTCGTGTTAGGAAACGCCATGGACGAGGAGCATCTCAAAAAAGCCCGGGCGGCGCGCGATGGCGGGCGCTTCGAGGAAGCGATAGCCGCCTACCAGGCGGTTCTGCTCGAAGCTAACGACGATCGTGCAGCCATAGCCGAACTGGCGGAGTTGCTGGCTACTCTCGGTCGCCTGGCCGAGGCGGCGGTTTGCCTGAATCATCTGCTGGAGCTCGATCCGGACCGCACCGAGGCTTGGTTGAACCTGGGCGAAGTCAGGCGAGGGCAGGATCGGTTGGCCGAGGCCCAGCGCTGTTTCGAGCGCAGTTTGGCGCTCGAGCCGGAAAACCCGGTGGGTCATTTCCAGCTCGCCGGCCTGTCCCTGGCGGAGGGCCGTTTGGGCGAGGCGGTGGATCGATATGAACGCAGTATCGCCGCGGCACCCGAGCTGGCCGAAGCCCATTTCAACCTGGCCGTAGCGCTGACCGGCCTGGGCCGGGCCGGCGAGGCCGTCGCGGCCTACCAGGCGGCTCTGGAGGGAGCACCGCACTGGGCCGAGGCCTGGCGCAACCAGGGTGCGTTGCATCTGCGCCAGGGCGATCTCGAAGGTGCCGCAAAAAGCCTCGGGCAAAGCGCTGAGCTGCAGCCCGACGATGCCGAGACGCTGCTCGGCCTGGCCGCCCTGGAGCAGCGCCGTGGTCGTCATGACGAGGCGCTCTCCGGCGTGCGCCGGGCCGCCGCCAGTGCCGGCGACAACTCTGACTTGCTGGTCGGCATCGGCACGCTGCTGATGGCGCTGGACCGTCCCGAGGAAGCCCACGCCGTGGCCCTCCGGGCGCAACTGGCCGATGCCGGGGAAGCCGCGGTGCAGCACCTTCTGGGCAAGGCGCTGGCCGGGCTGGGCCGTCCGTCCGAAGCGGCCGAGGCCTTTGCTGCTGAGGTGGCGGTGGCCGAAGATCCGGCAGCCGCCATGCAGGGCATCGGCGACGCCCTCAACGATCTGGGTTGCTTCAGCGATGCCGCGTCATGGTACCACCAGGCTCTGGAGGCAGGCGGCGCGGGGGCATCAGGCGCCTGCGTCTACTATGGCCTGGCCGTGTCCCGTCAGTGCCAGCAACGCCACGCCGAGGCCGTGCTGCTGTTCAAAAAGGCCCTGGAGGTGGGCGACGCCGATCCCACCGTTCTAAGCGCCGCCGCCCAATCCCTACAGGCATTGGGCCGCTACGGCGAGGCGGCCGAGATGTACCAGGCCATCCTCGACACGGACCCCGATCAGCCGGCGGCATTGCTCGACACCGCGCGCTTGCTGCTAGGTATCGGCCGCAGTGCCGAAGCCGTGGTCGTTCTCGAACATTTGCTGTCCCGTCATGAAGATGCCGAGAGCGCCTGGCCGCTCTTGCTCTCTGGCCGCATGGCGCTTTGCGATTGGCACGATTTCGACGACTTGGTGGCACGGGTGATCGAGCTCAGCGAGCGCGAACTGGTGGCCGGTGGTGCGGTCAGCGTGGCGCCCTTCAGCCTGTTCGCCCTGCCGGTGAGCGAGAATTTGCGCACCCGGGTGGCCCATCGCGCCGCTAGTTTTGCCACCCGCACCAGCACCCGGATCGCTGACCAGGATCCGAGCCCCCAGGTGGGGCCGCGTCGGCGCCTGACCATCGGCTACCTGTCGCCCGATTTCGGCGCCCACAGCGTCGGCACGGCCTTGCAGGGCGTGCTGCACGACCACGACCGGGAGGGTTTCCGAATTGTCGGCTACGGCTTGACGCCGGTGGCTGCCGATGACGAAATCGGCGACGCCTTGCGTCAGGGGCTCGATGACTTTCGCGATCTCTCGGCGCTCTCGGACGCCGAGGCAGCGGCGCTCGTCGCCCAGGACGGCGTTGACATCCTGGTCGATCTGGCCGGCCACACGGGGCGCGCCCGGCTGGGTATCCTGGCGCTCAGGCCGGCGCCGCTGCAGGCTCATTTCCTGGGGTACGGCAAAAGCCTGGGTGGGGGCCTGGTGGACTACCTGATCAGCGACGCCGTCTCCTGGCCGCCCGAGGAGCGCCCCGAGGACAGCGAAAGCGTTGCCAGCCTGCCCCACCAGTCGCTGCCCGGACTGGCGCCGCGGCGCGCCGAGATGGCGGCCGGGCGCAGCGATTTCGGGTTGCCGGACGAAGGCTTCGTGTTTGCCAACTTCCACGCCCCCCAAAAGCTCGACCCGCACATGTTCGCGCTTTGGATGGGCATCCTGGAGCGTGTCCCCGGCAGCGTGCTGTGGCTGCTGGCTGGCGAGGCAACGGTGGCCAATCTGCAGGCCGAAGCCGAACGTCGCGCCATCGCAAGCGATCGCTTGGTCTTTGCCACCCGGGTGCCTCATGCCGTCCACCTGGCCCGTCATGACCTGGCCGACCTGGTGCTGGACACGCGCATTCACGGCGGCGGCGTCACCACTATCGAGGCCCTCTGGTGCGGCGTTCCGGTGCTGAGCTGCCTGGCGCCGGGCACCGATCGTGTTGGTGCCTCGCTGCTGGTTGCCGCCGGCCTCGAGGAGCTGATCTGCAACAGCCTCGAAGAATATCTCGAGAAGGCGGTAATGCTGGCCGGCGACGATGCCACATTGACCGCCGTGCGAGACAAGATCGCCGCAGGCCGACAGACCTCGCCGCTCTTCGACACCCTCAAATTCTGCCGCCACCTGGAGGCCGCCTACCAGGGCATGTGGGAGATCGCCCTGGCCGGAGAGGCGCCGCGCGACTTTGAGGTTCCTGCCTAATTCTGCCCAAAGCAAAAAAGGCCCAAATCATGAGCGATATCACCATCAGTGACGACACCAGGGAGCGCCTGGCCGGGATCAGCACGGCAACGCTGACCACCCAGCTTTTCAAGCGGGGGCTCAGCAACGTCTTTCTCTTTGGCTTGCAGCCGGCCAATCCGGCAGCCGTCAACTTCGTCGCCGAGGCCTTTACGCTACGCTACATCCCCTCGCGCGAGGACATCGACACCCTCGAGGTCTTCAAGGACTATGACCACCCCCAGCGCAAAGCGGTCGAGACGGTACCGCTGGGCCAGGCCCTGGTTATCGACTGCCGCGGCGTCACCAATGTCGCCTCGGCCGGTTCTATCCTGGTGACGCGCCTGATGGTGCGGGGCGCTGCCGCCGTGGTCAGCGACGGTGGTTTGCGCGACTGGCCCGAAATCGCAGCCCTCGATTTCCCGGCCTTCGCCGCCGGTTCGGCCGCTCCCACCAACCTCACCCGCCATCACGCCATAGAGGCGCTCAACGAACCCATCGGCTGCGCCGGTGTCGCCGTCTATCCCGGCGACGTGCTGGTCGGTGATGCCGAGGGCGTGGTGGTGATTCCGCGATACCTGGCGGCCGAAGTGGCGGTCGACGGCTTCGAGCAGGAGCGCCAGGAACGATTCCTCACCGCCAAGGTGCGTGGCGGCAGCCCGTTGCGCGGTGTCTATCCACCGGACGAAAACACAGTGGCGGAATACGAGGCCTGGAAGGCCGCCGGCGAGCCGGAGGGCTAGGGCCGCAGCCCGTAGCTGCGCCTCCCTGGCTCACGCAAGGGTGCCGCCAGGTTGGCGAATTCGCAGAGCAAGGGGCGGGTGTCGCGGGGGTCGATGACCTCTTCGACCAAAAAGGCCTCGGCCGTGCGGAATGGCGAGCGCACATGGTTAAGGCGTTCAATGATTTCCTGATGCAACGCCTCGGGGTCATCGGAGGCCTCCAGGTCGGACTTGTAGGCCGCCTCGATGCCGCCCTCGATGGGCAGCGAACCCCAATCGCTCGAAGGCCAGGCGTAGCGGTATTTGAGGCGCGAGGCATTGGTATGCCCGGCGCCGGCGACGCCGAAGACGCGGCGGATGATGACCGAACACCAGGGCACGTTGGTCTGGTAAATGGCTGACAGTGTGCGTGCCCCGTGGCGGATGGTGGCGGCTTTCTCGGCGTCGGTGCCGATGACGAATCCAGGGTTGTCGACCAAGTGCACCACGGGTAGGTGAAAGGTATCGGCCAGGTCTACGAAGCGCGTCACCTTGTTCGAGGCATCGGCCGTCCAGCCGGCGCCGAAGAAGTAGGGATCGCCGGCCAACAGTGCCACCGGCCAGCCGTCCAACCGGGCCAGTCCGGTGATGGCGGAGCGGCCGTAGTATTTGCCGATCTCGATGAAGCTGCCGGCATCGACCACACTGTCGATGATCTTGCGCATCTTGTAGACCTTGCGGTTGTCGCGCGGCACGGCGTCGATCAGCCAGTCGTCGCGGCGCTCGACGGGGTCGTCGCAGGGACCCCGGGCTGCCAATTCGAAAACCGAAGCCGGCAGGTAGGAAAGGAACTGCCGGGTGCGTGCGAAGGCTTCTTCCTCGTCCGCTACTTCGTCGTCTATGGCGCCGTTGCGGGTGTGGATGGAGCTGCCGCCGAGGCCTTCCTTGTCGACCGCTTCGCCGGTGCGCGCGACCACCGGTGGTCCCGCCACGAAAAGCTGGGACTGGTCCTTGATCATCAGCGAATAGTGGCTGGCGACGGCGCGGGCGGCGCCCAGGCCGGCCACCGGCCCCAGCGCCAGCGAGACCACCGGCACCTGGGACATGTTGTCGACAACCCATTCCCAGGCCGGGTTGGCCGGCAGGTAAGTGCGGCCGTCGACCTCCAGCGTTTTCACCGAACCGCCACCGCCCGTGCCTTCGATCAGGCGGATGAGGGGCAGTCTGAGCTCGTTGGCCATTTGCTCGGCCATAATCTGCTTGGCCTTGATCGAGGCATCGGCGGCGCCGCCGCGCACCGTGAAATCGTCACCCGAGACGATCACCGGGCGGCCCTCGAGTTTGCCGCGGCCGAATACCGTGTTTGACGGGCGCAATTCAATAAGCTCGCCGTTTTCGTCATATTCGGCGCGGCCCGCCAGGGCGCCGATCTCGTGGAAGCTGCCCTCGTCGAGCAGCAGATTAAGACGTTCCCGCACCGTCAGGCGGCCGGCATCGTGTTGGCGTTTGATCTTTTCCGGGCCGCCCATCTTTTCGACCATGGCGCTGCGGCGGCGAAGTTCGTCGATTTCCGGTTGCCAGGTCACGGTTATGGTGCGGCTCCTTAGGGGCCTTCCGGGGCTTGCAGGGTCGGGGTCAGGCGGCTGTTGTTCCTGTGGCCAGCTGGGCGGCCAGCGACAGCAGTACCTCGTCGGCATCCCAAGGCGCCACCAGCGAAAGCCCGACGGGACAACCATCGACCTCGGCCAGGGGAATGTGGACCTGGGGCAGGCCGGCCAATCCGGCCGGGCAGGTCAGAGCCATGGTGACATCGCGGAATCGCTGCAATTCTTCAGCCCCGGCATCGCAGCGCGGCGGCAGTCCGGCCGTCGGCATGCAGATCAGGCCGTCCTCGCCGAGGATCTCGATCATGCGGTCGACGACCTGGCCGCGTTTGGCCTGGCCCTTGGCCATCTCGCCACCGGTGACCCCTGAGGCAAAGCGCATGCGGTCGGCGACACCGGGGCCGAAGCTGGGGTTATGCTCCTTGATCCAGCCGCGGTGGTTTTGCCAGATCTCACCGGATTGCAGCACGCGGAAGGCCTGGTACCAGCGTTCGGTGCCCTCCTCGGTGAGCAAAGTGGGCTCGGCGCTGAGGCCCGTCGCCGTCTCGATCAGGGAAACCTTGTCGTGCAACGCGACCGCCACCTTTGGCTCGACACCGGCGAACATGTCCTCGGGCAGCAATAGCCTGCCGGGCCGGTAGTCGCTGGCTGCACCATGGAGCAGCACTTTGCCGAGCTTTTCGAAAATGCCGCCATCGCGGCTGAACCAGCCCACCACGTCGAACGACGACGCCAGCGCCACCACGCCCTCTGCCGAGACCCGGCCATGGGTCGGGCGGATGCCCAAGAGCCCACAGAAGGCCGCCGGCACGCGTACCGAGCCGCCGCAGTCGGTGCCCAGCGCGAAGTCGACCAGGCCGCCCGCTGTGGCCGCCGCCGAGCCGCAGGACGAGCCGCCGGTGACATGCTCGGGCGCCCGCGGGTTGACGGGGCTGCCGTAGTAGGGGTTCGAACCCACCATGCTGAAACACATCTCGTCGCAGATGGTCTTGCCCACCAGATCGGCACCGGCCTCCAGCACGGCGTCGACGGCGGCTGCCGTGGTCGCGGCCGGAGGGTGGCTGGCAGCCCAGTCGGCACTGCCGTTGCCGGTGATGTAGCCGGCTACATCGAAGGCGTCTTTGGCCGCAAAGGTGAGGCCTTGGAGCGAGCCGCCGCTGGCCCCGGGCAGCCTCACGTCGGTATCTGGCAGGTAGGCACCGAAGCTTTCGTCCGAAGCATTCATAACTTGGCAAATTCCCCCATTTGCAAGCAGGGATCGATGCCAGACTGCCACGCGCCGTCAGACCTGGCAACGGGGCGGCCCGACGGATGGCCCTGTGGGGGGAATTCGTGCTAAGCCAAGGGCCGCTACAGGGACTCTCATATTTGTCGCCATCATTTTGCTGCTGGATCTTCCATGAATACCGCGCAACCATCCTGGCCCGGCGACATCCACCGGGAGCTTTCGGCTGCCGCTGTGCGCCAAGTTGCCTACGTGCCCGACGCCGGGCATTCCGAACTGATCGAACGCTGCCGGCGCGACAACGCCATGACGGCCGTGCCGCTGACCACCGAGGAGGAGGGCATCGGCGTGCTGGCTGGCGCCTGGCTGGGCGGCCAACGCGGAGTTCTGTTGATGCAGTCGAGCGGTATCGGCAACTGCGTCAACATGTTCGGTTTCGCCAAGACCTGTCGCCTGCCGCTGCTGCTGCTGGCCACCATGCGCGGCCAGTGGGGTGAGTTCAATCCCTGGCAACTGCCTATGGGGCAGAATGCCGGGCCGGTGCTGGAGGCCTCGGGTGTGATGGTCTTTCCGGTCGAAGAAGCGGCCCAGGTGGGTGAAACGGTGGCGGCGGCGGCGCGTATGGTGTTCGAGGGTTCGAGCTCGGCAGCGGTGTTGATCGGCCAGCGCGTTGTCGGTGTAAAAAGTTTCGACAAGGACTAGGTGATGTCAGAAGGACGTGCCGACAGCTATCCGCTACGCCGCCGCGAGGTGGTAGCGAAGCTTCTGGAAGACCGTGGCGACATGCTGCTGGTGGCAGGGTTGGGGGCCTGCGTCTGGGACTCGACGGCGGCAGGCGACAGTGACCTCACGTTCCCGCTCTGGGGCGCCATGGGGGCGGCTTGCAGCATTGGGCTCGGACTGGCGCTGGCGCAGCCTGAACGCCGGGTGCTGGTGATCACCGGTGACGGTGAGATGCTGATGGGGCTGGGCAGCCTGGCGACGGTGGCCGTGCAGGCGCCCGGCAACCTGGCCATAGTCGTGCTCGACAATGAACGCTACGGTGAGACCGGTATGCAGGAAACCCACACCGCCCGGAGCACCGACCTGGCCGCCATGGCGGCGGGGGCGGGACTGGAGCTGTGCAGCACAATCCGCGATCAGAGCGAGTTCGATGCCGGGTTGGGGAGCATCCGCTCAGCGCCCGGACCGGTCTTCAGCGTCATCAAGATCCGGGCCGAAAACCTGCCGCTGGTGCTGCCGCCCAAGGACGGCGCCTACCTCAAGGATCGCTTCCGCCGGGCCTTGCTGGGCGAGGCGAACGTGGGCTGACGGATGATCGCGGCATGATCGAGGCTCTGGGGCTATGCAAGGCCTTTCCGCCGCTGACCGCTCTCGATGGTGTTGACTTTGCGGCCGCTGACGGCCGGGTGACCGGCCTGATCGGCCCCAATGGCGCCGGCAAGACCACGGCGCTCAGGATCCTCTACACCCTGATGCGGCCCGATGCCGGCAGTGCCCGCGTCGACGGCTTCGACACAGTCGCCGAGCGCCGCCAGGTGCAGTCCCGTATCGGCGTGTTGCCTGACAATCGCGGTCTCTACCAGCGCCTGACGGCACGCCAGCACGTGCGCTATTTCGGCCGCCTGCACGGCCTCGGCGGCGGCGACCTGGAGGCGCGCATCGAGCGCCTGGTCGAGACCTTGGGCATGACCGATTTCGTCGACCGCCGGGCCAAGGGCTTTTCCAAGGGCCAGTCGGTCAAGGTGGCCCTGGCTCGGGCCCTGGTGCATCGGCCACAGAACATCCTGCTTGACGAGCCGACCAACGGCCTCGACGTCAATTCGGCCCGCACCGTGCACGAGTTGATCCGGCAGCACCGGACGCAGGGCCGCTGCATTCTCATCTGCAGCCACCTGATGCAGGAGGTGGCGCAGCTTTGCGACCATCTGGTGGTGCTGGCGGCCGGCCGCGTGGTGATTCAGGGCTCGCCAGACGAGCTCCGCCGCGAGACCGGCGAGAGCGACTTGGAGGACGTCTTTCTGGCCCTTACCGGGACCCGACAGCCGGGCGGCACTGGGAACCATGTGGCGTAGCATCTTCGTCGTATTCGCCAAGGAGGTGGTCGACAACATCCGCGACCGCCGGTCCTTTCTGTCGGCGCTGGTCTATCCGCTGCTCGGACCGTTGTTACTGGGCGGCATGATCTCGGCCGTCACCGGCGTGGTCTCGGACAACCCCGAACGCATCGTCACCCTCCCGGTGGCGGGTGCCGAGCGGGCGCCGCATCTGATGAACTACCTCGCGGATCGGGGCATCCGAGTGAAGCCGGCGCCGGCCGACGTGAAGCTGGCGGTGCAGGAGGGAGCCGTCGACAGCGTGCTGGTCATCGCGCCCGACCACCGTGAGCGTTTCCTGGCCCAGAGACCGGCCGAGGTGCGCCTGATCGTCGACAGCTCGCGTCTGCCGGGGCTGTTGTCGGTGAGCCGCATGCTGAAGATCCTGGGCGATTACAACCGCCGCATCGGACGTCAGCGTCTCAAGGGCAAAGGCGTCGACCCGCGCGTGGCCGAGCCCCTGAAGATCAAGTCCGTTAATGTCGCCAACCGGGCCAATCTGACCGATTTCTTTCTCTTCATGGTGCCGCCCTTCATCATCTTTGCGATCTTCCTGGGCGGCGTCTATCTGGCCATCGATACCACTTCGGGCGAGCGCGAACGGGGCACCTTGGAGCCATTGCTGCTCAATCCGGTGGCGCGCTGGGGTTTGATGCTAGGCAAGTTTCTGGCGGCGCTGCTCTTTACCTTCGTCGCCGTAGTGGTGCAGTTGGCGGCATTCAAGTTGACATTTTTTTGGGTGGCGGGGGCGGAGTCGAATTTTTTCCAGGCGCTCGATCTCAAGGCCTTGGCGGCGATCCTGGCGGTGGCGCTGCCGCTGATGGTGCTGGCCGTCAGCATGCAGGTGGTCATCGCCGCCATCACCCGCAGTTTCAAGGAGGCCCAGACCTATCTCGGGCTGTTGCCGTTGGTGCCGGCCATACCCGGCATGGTGCTGGTTTTCGCGCCGGTCAAATCGCAGCTCTGGATGATGGCCATACCGGCCTTCTCGCAGACCCTGCTGTTCGGCCAGGCCTTGCGCGACGAAACCGTGAGTTGGGCCGACGTGGCCACTTCGGGCGGCGTCACGGGGGCCTTGGCGCTGCTGCTGCTTTACCTGGCGGCACGGCTCTACGAGCGCGAGGAGCTGGTCTTCGGCCGGCGCTGAGAAATGAGCGCTAACTTCGACCCTCGTACCGTCCGGCGCCTGGTGTCGGTGCACTACTACGGCCGCTCGGGCTCGCTGTTTCTCCAGAGCCTGCTCGACGGCCACCCCGACGTGTTGATGTTCCCGGCCGACTACCTGGGCGGCTTCCGTGTCTTCTGGGACCGGTTCGGCGAGCTCGCCGCGGCCGACCTGGTGTCCGCCTTCCTGGGCAACTACCGGATTCTGTTCGACGCTGACTGCACCGACGAGGTGATCGGCGTGGGCCAGTCGCTCGGAGTCGAATATGATTTCGCCGCCATGGGGGCAGGGCGCAACGAACGCCTCGAGGTCGATCCCCAGGTTTTCACCACGGCCCTGATTCGAGCGCTCGAATTCGAGGTCGACGACCTTTCCAGCCAGCGCGTCTCTCGCAAGTTCTTCTTCCAGTCGCTGCACGTGGCGTATGCCGAGGCCTTGGACCGCGATTTCCAGAGCCGTGATCCGATCATCGTCTTTCAGGCCCACAATCTGGATGTGACGGTGATCGACCGGTTGTTCGAGGATTTCTATCCCCACTACCGCTTTTTGCACACAGTGCGCGAGCCCATCCAGACTCTAGCATCGTGGTATCGCCATATGTTCGAGGGAGCGGATTTCGCCAATCTCGAATTGGTGGAGAACGCTCTGGGCCGCGGCCTCGATCACGCCAAACCCATCCTCAGCCACTACTACCTCTGTATTAAATCGATTTCTCCAGCCTGGATGAAGATGAGCGGCGTCAGCAGGTCGAGGCCCTGGGGGAGATGCTGATGCAGGCCGTGGGCCGGGTGGTTCCGGTGCTGCCGGTGTCACTGGTGGCCAGCGTCTTCGTACAGGCCGGCG